>OLHW01000026.1_pt1 | contig 12616 bp, 15 predicted proteins | sample 1609531 | NCBI WGS metagenome assembly OLHW01 (sample SAMN05416868, study PRJEB24817) | seawater metagenome | isolation source: Sea water | place: Canada:Atlantic | collected 2013-11
GTGCAAAAGAAGCAGAGTGTTTAGTGGCGGACGCTGGCGCACGGAGTCAAGGTGCAATGGCAGGTAGTGCCCTTGCTGCTGGAGTTGCTGTTCCTGCCCTTGCTAGCATCCCCTACGTGGGTTGGTTGGCAGGTGGATGGGCACTTCTACTAGGACAGAAAGCAGGATCATCACTTGGTTCTACTGTTGGTAGTGTATTTAATGACTGCTAATCTGAGAATTTGGTGAAACCTGTTAAATATGTATAGTTATTATACACATTATGGCTACATCACCTTACAAGAAGCAAGCAAAGAAAGAAGCGACTGAAACATTTTTCCTATATGTATTCTTTCATTCGATTTGGACAGGAATTTTTAAATTATTTGAGGACTGATGCCTGAGATACCCATCATTACAGGTGGTGATATTAGTATTAAAGATATTCAAATTAATACTATACCCACCTATGACTTTAATAACACTTCAACATCTATACCACTAGCAGCTCCAGTAGTTGTGAACATTGGTGTGCCTGTGGTTAATATACCAGGATGTGTTGAGGCAACTGAAACTAATACTGCTAAAAATAATCAATTAAGAGAGGACGATCCTAATGGTGTGGTTACGTTTTGCGATTCTGGTGTTCCCAATTTTAATCCTCTTTCTTTTGAACCAAACCAGATGATTATGACTGGTCCACCAAAAGTGGATACTAGATCACCAGATACACCAACACCACCTGAAGTTAAACCACCACAAACAAAACAACCTGTTGTTAGTGCTGTCGTAGAATGTCCTACACCAGTACAAGAAGCACAAGAACCTGTAGGAACATTAGTAGAAGGATTTAGAAAGGAAGTTGTTGGTTATAAACTTATTGATAAGACATGTGTTCAGATAACAGAACCAGTAGCACTTCCTACACAAATACTTGCTGGTCTACCTAGTGGTGGACAGGTAATGCAGGTGGGTGGTATTGCTGTCATCGCTACATCATCAGCACTATTAGCAAAACCGCTGGCAGACATACTATTGAAAGCAGTCAAACCAGCGGTTAAGAAAGTTATGAAAAAGATTGCTACCTTACGTGGTAAGAAACCTCCTATCTTGTCTGTAGGGGAGCGCCGAGCAGAGCAGCGTCAGATGAATGAGGCAGTACGGGTATTGCGCTCTGTTTTTCCTCGGAAGAAGAAGAAACTCTAGGGATATTATGATAGTGTGGATGCTTATGTCCTGGTGGATTGTTTACCAACACATCAGCACATACTTTATAGTAAGGACTCTTAGGATGGAATTGAATTCCTTTTAACTTTAACTCACCACAATTTTTAAGACGAGCTATCTCAAAATCCAATCTTTTATTAGCAACAATTTGATTAGTCAATTCAATCTGTGTAGTTGCTGCTTGTTTACAGAGATCTTGTAAGTTTTTATCTGTAGGTGTGCTCCATGTCATAGAGAACCCTACACCTAAACTATAGTTATCTTTCTGTCCAGTTCTAGTTCTTTTATAGAAACTTACATCACCAGGATTATCTAAGATACCATCTCCAGTTGGGTTCCCGTCATCATCGAAGGCACCAAAGTTATCGGTGACATCGTATACTGGATCATCATAATAACCTTGAAAAGGTTTAGCAGCAGAGACACTACCTGTTACATAGGGTGTGAAATTGCGAGTGGGACCTTGACACTGAATCCCCCCTCCATATGTGTTTGTAATGTATGGTCCCTGAAGGACTTGTATAGCTTGGTTTGTAACGGAGCCTGAAGAGTTAGCAACAGGATTAGCAGTAGCAGACACACCACCAACAGTTTCAGCATAAGAAGGATTAGCAAATAATATTGTTACTGCGAGAAGATACTTGTGGTATCCGTTGCGCTTTCGACCTCGGTCACTCTTTGAATAATTGTTTGATTGCTCAAACCAGGGCCTCGATAAGTTTCTGTGAACTGAAACGCTGCTCCTGGTACTGTTTGTGTGAATTGAGGTTTGCTTGTTGCTCCAGTCCATGATGAAGTCACTCCATTAATAGTTACATTAGTAGCACCTGTTCCTGGTGAAAGGTTTCCAGATGCTGATACACCAGTGCCAGTAGCAGAATACTGATATCCAGTGTTATAGTCCATCGAATTTATTGTCTCAGTTATCTTCTGAGTCGTTTCCGTTCTGGATGTCATACTTCCCTGAGTGAAATTCGGGACCACAGGGACCGCCATTGCTGGAGATCCCAATAGAAACATCACAATGAATAATTTTTTCATGATGTTTTCCCTACTAATCTATAACAGTGATCTCAGACACAAATTGTCCTGTTGCTGTAGTACCAGCTCCACCCGCTGTCACGGTGAGAGCACCTGAAGTTCCTACAGTACCTGCTAGAGAACCAGCAACACCAGCAGTGTAAGAAGTTACATTACTGAAGTTAGGAACATCTCCTACAGTAGGAGCAGCACTTGGGATTGCATCACCTTGAGTAAAGGAGGTGCTATATGTAAAAGCATTTCCGTCTGTTGCCTGAGTTGCTGAGATAGTTCCAGGAGAATAGATTCCACTAGTAATAGTGCCAGCAGAAATTGCTCCTGACGTACTACCATCAGTAGTATTAATACCACTACCTGAAATACTATAGGAGTTGCCCACTCTTACGGCAGTTGATCTAGCAGCGTCAACAGTTAGTTGAACACTAGAAGATTGTTTTGATACAAGTCCACCTGCTTGAGCAGCAGAAGTGGTCATCAGAAGCATACCGAATGTTAGAAATAATCTTTTCATTACATCAAGCATTTGATTATATAATATATATCATAAATAGTGATGAGACCTTTCGTGCGGTCTCTACAAAAGTCGGAAACCCTCACAACTGTTACGGTATTTGCTGTAACAGTTTTTTTGTATTTCTTCATATATAGTATGGATGCCTTCGGGGTCCATAAAACACAAACTCGCTTATAAAGGAGCTACCATAATGACAGGACTTAAAAAGTTCGGCACCAAAGATATGGATGCCATTGTAGATGCTGTTGAAAGATACAGTGTAGGTTATGATGATCTATTCTATCGATTACATTCGTTTGGACTAGGTACATCGCAGGATGCTTACCCACCATATAATTTGGTAAAGGAAACTGAAACCAAATGGAGAATTGAACTAGCACTTGCTGGTTGGTCGAAGGATCTTATTGAGATCACAACTGAAACTAATGTTTTAATTGTTAGATCTATAGCAGCAAAAACTAAAAATCCTGAAGATTATATGCATCGTGGTATTTCAACTAGAACTTTTGCTAAAAGTTTTAACCTATCAGATGATGTAGAAGTTGGTGAAGTTGAATTTGATAATGGTCTGTTAACTATTGAGTTAATTAAAATTGTACCAGATCATCAGAAAAGAAAGGTTTATGATATCAAATAAATAAAATAGCATTTGAGAATATTATGTCAATTAAAGTCGCACGTTTAAAATCTGGGGAAGATATCATTGCTGATATCTCTGAAGTACAACATAAAGATACAGGTGTAAGGCAAGCGTTTATCTTCGCTCATTCATTTGATATCAGAATTGAAAAGCAACTTGTGCCTGGAACTGATGAAAAGAATCAGCAATACACAGGTAGAATTCTCTTAGATAAGTGGCAACCATTGACGCTTGATGAAGAAATTGCAGTGAATCCAGATTGGGTGGTTTCTATTGTGGAACCATCCCTTTCTGTTCTCGAAGCATACGGACAAACAATTAAACCTCAGGAAGAGGCAAAGGCAGTTTTTGGTTCTGACACTGTAACTGAACCAAACATTAGTGTCGTTGAGGACTAAATAATATCATCAACGACGTGATATTCGGATAGTGAAAACTTTTCAGACACTCAGGTTAACCCTGATGTACCACAATAAATTGAACATTAAATTTTGGGAAGGTGGTTCTTTAAGAGATGAAGTCAAACAAAAGTTGATGCAGATTGGTATGAAGTGGGCGGAGTTTGCTAAAATTCCGTCCGAAGCAATTAAAGATATTATTTTAGTTGGAGGTAATGCCAACTATAACTACACTAGATTTTCTGATTTAGATCTTCATTTAGTAGTAGACAAGAGTCAGATTGCTGACTGTCCAGATCTCTTAGATGATTATCTGAGAGACAAAAAGAAGTTATGGGCATTAGTCCATGACATCAAAATTTATTCTCATCCAGTAGAATTGTATGCTCAGGATGAGAGTGATCCTCTGCCTGCAAATCAGGGAGTATACTCAGTATCCAATGATCAATGGATCATGGAACCAAGACCTGTGGAGGTTGATCTATCGGACCCCTTGCTTATTCGTAAGGTTCGTGATATGATGGAGAGGATCGACGATCTCATCGAAAACGAAGCAGATGATACTGATGTCCTAAGAAAACTTCAGAAGCATATTCGTAATATGAGAGCGTCTGCAATTCAACAAGGTGGAGAGTTTGCACTTGAGAATTTAGTATTCAAAGAGTTACGCAATCGTGGATACCTTGATAAACTTTCAAACCACATTAGACATTTAGAAGACACAACACTATCGCTATGACTGTAAAAGTTATTCTGTTAAAATCAGGTGAAGATGTAATTTCTGACGCCAAAGAGATTCTTAACAAATCTGAAGATGGGATCATTGCATATCATCTTACAAATCCATATCGGATGAATCTGACTACAACCGAATCTGATGAGATTGTAGTAGAAGGTGAAGAGAAGAAACCTGAAACTAAATTTCAGGTTGCATATACTCACTGGGCACCACTATCCTCACAAAGAGAATTTATTATTCCAGCAGATTGGGTAGTTACAATCTATGATCCTCATGAAAATATCATGAAAGATTATTGTTCAAAACATCAAATTGAAATTGAGGAGAATTCCGATGGAAATCAAACTGATCCTGCTGCGTAACGGCACGTATTTAATTTCTCAGATTACTGAGATGGAATTGGAACCATCATGTTTCCTTTCAGACCCTATGGAAATTATTGATGGAGAACTTAGTACATTCCCTAGGTATTCAAATCAAAGGAATGTCTTGCTTTATTCCGAATCTCTTGCTACACTAGCGACACCAGATCCTGAGATCCTTTCTAAGTACAAAGAGGTGCTACCCCCTGACGATGAAATTCTACAGTAATGTTTTCCTAACTGGAGATAAAATTCTCTATGTTGGATATGAAAATGGTGAACGAGTACAATATGAGCAAAAGTTCTCTCCAGTTCTTTTTGCTCAATGTACACAGAAAACTGATTATAAAACTCTAGAGGGTAACTATGCCCAGAAATTAGATTTTGATACTATCAAATCTGCTAGAGAATTTATTAATGAGTACAAGTACGTAGAAAATTTTAAAATCTACGGTTACGACAAGTTTCTTTATCAGTATATTAGTACAGAATTTCCTCAAGAACGTATTGACTACGATCTTAATCAATTAAGAATTTATACTATTGATATTGAAACCTCTGCTGAAAATGGATTTCCTAATGTCAGGGAAGTTTCTGAAGAGATACTATGTCTGACTATTAAGAACTTTTCTACAAAAGAAATTATTGTATGGGGAACACGTGAGTATGACAACTCACGTGAAGATGTTGAGTATCGTGTCTTCTGGAAAGAAGAAGATATGCTCAAAGATTTTCTTGCTTGGTGGGCACAAAATACTCCAGATATTCTTACTGGTTGGAACGTTAAAAACTTTGACGTTCCTTTTATTTGTCGTCGAGTAGAACGTATACTTTCTTCTAAGTATATGAAATCTCTCTCACCCTGGAATAGAGTATACGAAAATGAAGTCGAAGTCATGGGTAGGGTGAATCTTAACTATGATATTATTGGTGTTGCTATCTTAGATTACTTAGATCTGTATAAGAAATTTACTTATACTAATCAAGAAACATACAGATTAGATTACATTGCTAATGTGGAACTTGGTCAGAAGAAGTTAGATCACTCTGAGTTTGAAACCTTTAGGGATTTCTACACACAAGATTGGCAAAAGTTTGTTACGTATAACATTCATGACGTGGAACTTGTTGACCGTTTGGAAGACAAGATGAAACTCATTGATCTTGCTGTCAATCTTGCATTTGATGCTAAAGTTAACTTTGAAGATGTGTACTCTCAAGTACGTATGTGGGATAGTATCATTTACAATTATCTCACCCCTAAAAATATTGTTGTTCCTCCTAATGAAAAGGAAGACAAGAGTGAAAAATATGAGGGTGCATATGTAAAGCAACCTGTCCCTGGAGGTTATGATTGGGTAGTATCCTTTGACCTTAACTCACTATACCCTCATCTTATTATGCAATATAACATCTCGCCAGAGACGTTATTAGGACATAAGCATCCATCAGCAACTGTAGATCGTATTCTTGGCAAAGAGATTACTGTTGATGGTGAGTATTGTGTTTGTGCAAATGGAGCACAGTACAGAAAAGATGTTCGTGGATTCCTACCAGAGTTGATGGAAAAGATTTACACGGAGCGTGTAATCTATAAGAAAAAGATGCTTGTTGCTAAACAGGAGTATGAAAAGAATCCTAGTCCCCAACTGGTCAAGGACATTTCAAAATTTAATAATATCCAGATGGCACGTAAGATTCAACTTAACAGTGCTTATGGTGCTATTGGCAATCAGTATTTCAGGTATTATAAGCTTGCCAACGCAGAGGCGATCACTCTCTCAGGTCAGGTTTCAATCCGTTGGATTGAGAACAAAGTAAATGAGTATCTAAATATCTTATTACAAACAGAGGATGTAGATTATGTCATTGCATCTGACACTGACTCAATCTATCTTAATCTTGGACCTCTTGTTACTAAATTTTTTAGTAATAGGATTGACGATAAAGCAGCAGTTGTATCCATACTTGATAAGGTATGTAAGGACAAACTGGAACCGTTCATTACAAAGTCCTATGAGGAACTTGCGGAGTATTTATCGACGTATGATCAGAAGATGATTATGAAACGTGAGAATATTGCTGATCGTGGTATCTGGACTGCGAAGAAGCGTTACATTCTTAACGTTTGGGATAGTGAGGGTGTTCGCTACTCCGATCCAAAACTTAAAATTATGGGTATTGAGGCAGTTAAATCTTCTACTCCTGCTGTATGCAGGAAGAAAATTAAAGAAGCACTCAATATAATTATGACCCAAACTGAAGAAGATCTAATTAAGTTTGTTGATCAATTCAAAACTGAATATTTTCAAATGCCTCCTGAAGACATTGCTTTTCCTAGGGGGGTCAATGGGTTGACAAAATGGAGTGATCCTGTTACGCTATACCGGAAGAGTTGTCCAATCCATGTGAGAGGATCTCTCGTATACAACTACCAACTCAAGAAACACAATTTGACTCATAAGTATCCTTTAATACAAGAGGGTGAGAAGATTAAGTATTTGTATCTTAAAACACCAAATACTGTTGGGCAGAATGTAATTTCATTCATCGCCAATTTTCCTACCGAAGTCAATATCCATAAAAATATTGATTACAAATTGCAGTTTCAAAAATCATTCCTAGATCCTCTCAAGGTTATTCTTGATACGATTGGATGGAAAACAGAAAAAGAAGTTAACTTGGAATTTTTATTTGCATGAGTATTTTTGACACACTTGCCAAAGAGGCAAAAAATGATTACGCCAAACTAGTATCTGAGGGTATAATTACTGGCGAAGAGCAGAAGTTTATTGGCACAGGATCTTACATCCTTAATGCTATGCTTAGTGGTAGCGTTTATGGTGGTATCCCTGACAATAAAGTAACTGCTATTGCTGGAGAGCAAGCAACTGGTAAAACATTCTATGCAATTGCAATTGCTAAAAACTTTCTTAATAGTAATCCTGATGGTGCAGTATTCTATTTTGATAGTGAAGCAGCCGCTACTGGAGATCTTTTCAAGGATCGTGGACTCGACTCTAATAGAGTATGGCACTTCCCAGTAGATACGATTGAAGAGTTTCGTACTCAGATTATTCGTATTCTAGATAACCTACTCAAAGCAAAAGAAGAAGATCGTAAACCTCTTCTTATTGTCTTAGATTCTCTTGGTATGCTTGCATCTGCTAAAGAACTTACAGATGCTCTAGATGATAAGCAAGTTCGTGATATGACTAAATCTCAAGTGATTAAGTCAGTGTTCAGAATTATCACTAGCAAACTAGGAAAATTAAAAGTCCCTATGATTGTTTGTAACCACACATATAAGACCATGAATCCTTATGGTGAAGCAACTGATATGGGTGGAGGTAGTGGTCTTAAGTATGCTGCATCAACTATCATGCATCTTTCCAAATCAAAGGAGAAAGATGGCACTGATGTTGTAGGTAGTATTATCAAAGTCAAGGCAAACAAATCACGATTCACTAAGGAGAATTCTCAAGTTGCAACCCGACTTTATTATGATGCACGTGGACTTGATCAGTACTACGGACTACTGGAATTGGGTGAAAAGTACGGAGTATTCGAGCGTAAGGGTAATCGTGTTATCGTTGGAGAATCTTCTGTTTATCCTTCTGCTATTCTCAAGGATCCTGAGAAGTATTTCACTAAAGAAATAATGGAAAAACTTGATTGGGCAGCATCTCAGGAGTTTAAGTATGGAACTGAAAAGAATTGATGATTACATCAAGGTCTATGATAATGTAATACCTAGTGTTATATGTCAAGAGGTTATCAGACATTATAATAACTCTAATGCAGAGTATGTAAATGATAATCTTCGACCTAAATTTCATCACCTCACATTGGCACCAGATATGTCTAAGGATCTTTTGGAGATGGTTAGAGAATATTTGGTAAAGTATTCTAACAGCACTGGGTTGACAGAATGGTTGCCCCCACAGTATGCTGTTGAGGACTTTCGAGTAAAGAGGTATAGGAAAGGTACAGATGATCAGTTTGCTCCCCATGTTGATGTAGGAGATCATGCAAGTGCTAGACGTTTCTTAGCATTTTTCATATATCTCAATACTGTAGACACTGGAGGAGAAACAAACTTTGTAGGTCTTAATAAAAAAGTAAAGGCAAAACAAGGTCGTTTACTAATCTTCCCACCACTATGGACATTTCCACATGCCGGAATGCCTGCAGTTAGTGGGGACAAATATATCGTTGGTTCTTATTTGCATTACACATGAACACTCTTGAGTTTACAATCGTCAACAACTTGGTTACCAATGATGAGTATCGTCGTCAGGTATTTCCGTATCTGAAAAAAGAATACTTTGAAAGTGACTACACTTCAATGTTGTTTACTTTGATATGTGAATTCATTTCAGTGTATGAGAAGTGTCCAACAAAAGAATCCCTTGAAGTAGATCTTCACAACAAGAAGAACATTTCAGATGATTCTTATACAAATGTTATGAAACTGATACAGGACCTAGAACCTGATCAATCTGATTATAAATGGTTATTAGATTCATCTGAAGAGTGGTGTCGTAATCGTGCTATTTATTTGTCGCTTCTTGAAAGCATTCAAATTGCAGATGGCAATGATAAGGAAAAAGATATGGGTTCTATACCCTCTATTCTTTCTGATGCTATTGCTGTTTCTTTTGATAATAGAATCGGGCATGATTACTTAGGAGATTATGAAGAACGATTTGATTTCTATAATAAAGTAGAAACCAAAATGCCTTTTGATCTTGCTATGTTTAATAAGATTACTAAAGGTGGACTTCCTAATAAAACACTTAATGTTGCTCTAGCAGGCACAGGTGTAGGTAAGTCATTGTTCATGTGTCACATGGCATCGGCAGCACTTTTGCAAGGGAAGAGTGTCCTTTACATTACTTGTGAAATGGCAGAGGAAAAGATTGCTGAACGTATAGATGCTAATCTATTGAGCGTTCCTATTCAAGATCTGTCATCTCTGCCTAAGAATATATTTGAATCTAAGGTAACTAACCTTATGAAAAAGACAAATGGAAAACTTATTATTAAAGAATATCCTACAGCATCTGCCCATGTGGGACATTTTAGGTCTCTTCTTAATGATTTGTCTCTCAAAATGTCTTTTAGACCCGATATTATCTTTGTGGATTACCTTAATATTTGTACGTCACAAAGATTTAAAGCAAGTTTCGTCAATTCCTACACCCTCGTCAAAGGAATTGCCGAAGAGTTACGAGGACTTGCTGTTGAACAGAACGTCCCAATCGTCACTGCTACTCAAACCACTCGCAGCGGTTATGGTAGCTCTGACGTTGACATTACTGACACTTCTGAGTCCTTTGGTCTCCCTGCTACTGCTGATCTTATGTTTGCCCTTATTTCTACTGAAGAGTCGGAGCAGTTGGGACAGATACTAGTCAAACAATTGAAGAACAGATACAACGACAACAACGTACATAAAAGATTCGCTATAGGTATTGACAGATCTAAGATGAGGCTGTATGATTGCGAACAATCCGCTCAAGACAATTTTCTTGACAGTGGATCAGAACCTGAACAAACAACTAAAACCCAAAAATTCGGAGGATTTACTTTTGACTAAGCACATTGATTTTAACCGTTATGAAGAATTTGTTGCAGCAGTTACTTCAGAAGCTTCTACAAATTTTGTTGATTTCGCTGACCGTATTGGTGATCTGGATCGACAAGGTGCCAATATTGAGAGATTGCTTACTGCTGGTGTTGGAATTAATGCTGAGGGCGGTGAGTTCCTTGAGATCATTAAAAAAATGGTCTTCCAAGGAAAACCGTGGAACGAAGATAATCGTGAGCATCTCATTATTGAGTTGGGTGACGTTATGTGGTATGTTGCTCAAGCTACAATGGCACTTGATATATCCTTCGATGAGGTAATCGAAACTAACGTTAACAAACTGAAGAAGCGTTACCCTGGTGGCGAGTTCAATGTTCGCAACTCAGAAGTTCGTGCTCCTGGTGATCGGTAGTAGTTTGATAAATACTCGTAAAACCCCATGCGAGTATTTAAGCAAGGTACTGTAAGTGATAGTAACGAAAACGCTGCTTATAGTTTTTTCTCTAGAAACCAGGATAGATTTAATGATATCGTCCTGGTTTCTACGGGTAAGAATATTGAATTAAATGGTGTTAAAGAAATATTGTTTGTAGGTGGACTAACTGGTAGTGGATCAGGAGCAAAACCTAAAACTGATATTAGAATAATTTACTCTGATGGCATTTACAATATTTCTTTAAAGAAAAGAAGTTTTGGTGCTTGGGAATCTGCTGATACACTTGCTGGAGATCGAGTGTCAGAAAAGATTCTTTCATATTTAATGGATGATCTTAATGGCACTGGTTCTAGTAGACAATTTGAGGTTGTTTCATACATTGATGGGGGTCAAGCAAAATATAAAATTGTTCAACGGAGAAGTGACACTACAATTAAGTTGGCATATAAGTGTAGTAGAACTGATGCTTCTACTGTTATCTTTGGAAATGATATTCTTGGACAAGGTGCTGTAGTTAGTGCTGAGTTTCCTGGGGCATGTATATTAAAGAATGAAGTAATGAAGATTAAGTGTTCAACTATTATTACATCTATGTTAGAAGTTCCTTCTAATGTATATCCTTATTTTACTGTTAAATCTTCTTTCTATAGAAAAGTAAGAAACACACATAGATTTCCTGGATTAAGAGTTCAGGCAATGCCTAAATCTGAAATCATTGGATCAGTACAGTTTTTGCCAGAGTTATAAATAAAAGTAAAACGATTGATGAAATTTTCTAATTTCAATACAGAAGCAACAAGAACCTCGTACAGACATGGAAATCTGTACGAGGTTGGTTCGTATGTAGAGAATTCTGAAGGTGATGTAGGTAAGATTCATCGTCGTGGACCTAACTATGTAATTGCTGTTACTGAAGAAGGTGACATGTTTAGGGCATGGGTAACTGATATTAAAGAATATAAGCAGTGGAACACTTCAGGTGCTGATCAATCCCATCGTTTGGTTGGGACTGATAAGTTTAGAAAACTTACTCAAACTATGACGCCAGGTTCTGATTATGATATGTGGAAGAAACCTGCCGAAGTGCAACAACGTATAAATAAAACTAAACCGATTAAAGAAGAGACGATGACTGCTAATGTAAGATTGTCTGCGTGGATGTTAGGTTTGTCCCTGACAGAGCAGAGCGAAATCGCATCTAAAGTTGATAGAATTATTTTAGATAATGGTACTGACGATCAATTAATTGAAGCAATTGATAATGAGTTTAGTACTGAGCGTCTAAAAGATCTTGCGGTTGAGTATATTGGTATTATTGATGAAGGTAAGGCAAAGGGTCTTGATGGTAAAGCATGTTGGAAAGGTTATAAACTTGCTGGCACTAAAAAGAAAGGTGGTAAGACAGTTGATAACTGTGTGAAGGCAGGTTTTGAACCTGAAGGTGAAGTTGTAGAAGAAAAGAAGAAACTTGATCCTGTCGGTAAAGAAGATGGTGACGTTGACAATGATGGTGACAAGGATTCATCTGATTCTTATCTGCTGAAGAGACGTGGTGCTGTCTCTGCTGCTATTACGGCAAAGAAAGGAACTAAGAAAGAAAGTTTCTCTGACTGGAGAACTGAACTTCTTGAGAAAGACTGTCTCTTATACACATCTCCGAGCCCACGAGACCGTACTAGATCTCGTA
>OLHW01000027.1_pt1 | contig 12596 bp, 17 predicted proteins | sample 1609531 | NCBI WGS metagenome assembly OLHW01 (sample SAMN05416868, study PRJEB24817) | seawater metagenome | isolation source: Sea water | place: Canada:Atlantic | collected 2013-11
TCTTCTGATTTATAGGTGCTTGCAAATCTTGTGTGCAATAGATTATGCTGCCCATGTTCCTTGTAATACATTGATGTGGGTTTATTTGGTGCTGTAGTGTAGCGCATCAACGTAATTCCTAATTTGGCCGTTATTAGGAGTAACAAGACGCTAAAAATTCGCCTTTACCGAGATCGCCGCATTCAAGCGGCCATGGCCTAATCTGCCATTCAAGCAGCTGGAACGTGCTTCCACATGCCGCCAGCGCACACCGGGTTGCGTGATGCACCGACGTGGACATTACGAAATATTGCGTGGTGGAACGTCCATCGCCCATGGTGAGCAGCACTAAACGTGGGCGCGCGAAAAAGTGGGCTTCGCCTGCATTTGAACCGTGATTCACGTTAGGGCCGTGCTGTGGTGCCGTAGTGCCGTAGTGCCGTAGTGCCGTGGTTTATTGCTATTGAGAAGCATTTGCAATAAGCCATGCGAAAATAAAGCCAGCCCATAGGTTAGGGCTGGCACGGTTTCAGCCGTGATGGTTTGCCATCTTTGTTGATAATCCGTCGACGGTTAAGTCGAGGTGCTCTTTTAAATCTGAGGCATCGTCGTTAAAGCATCGACGCCAGAATTTAAAGTCAACATCCTCTAGAGCGTTGTCATGGAACTCAGCGTAGAAAGCAAGAGCGTTGACGATTGCAAACTTTACATTTGCATCAGATAGCAGTTCTTTGTTCATAATTTTGTGATTGGTGGTTTTAGCTGGCACGGTTTCAAGCGTGCGGCGATTGCAGCGGTGAAAGCTTCTCCTGTTTCAAGCCACGCCATGCCCTGGCTTTATCCATGGATTGAACCAGTTTTGCCATGGCTGGCACGTCCCCACTAGCTGCCGCGATGTTGAAATGATGCTGCAACGTGGCGAGAATTGAAAGCGGTTCTAGGTCCTGCTCTGATTCTGCTGGCCCGTCATCGCTGGAATCTATGGTCTGCTGTGCTTGACGTATGGCGTCATAGGAGACGGATCGGCTTATCCCGAACCGTACTGATGCCATGGTTGCCGCGCTGGAATGCGTGATGCCAGATTCCAGCCAGCCGCGGATGACCGATTGGCGCTGTTCGATTTCAAGCTGAGTTGCCATGATGGGGCGAGACTGTACGCAAGCACAATAAACGAGATTTTCCGGACTTGCAAGACGATCGGCGGGTGTTGGTACGTTTTGGTTTTGGTGGTTGACGGTTCGTTCTATTGTGATCTAGTATTGGCAAGAACCACACCTACAGGTCACCCATGTCTAGTTCAATTGACAACGTGAAAGCAGACCCCATCTTTTGGGACTGCCCGGAGATAGACACTGATCTCCACATTCTGAACAGTTTGGGCGAACCCTTAGCACTGCCCGAGCACATTGACGCCAGCGATTGGGTCAGCGAGCAGGAGCCCGCGTTGCTGCGCTGGTTCGCACGCCAGACGCATCAGCAGTACCGCCCGGAGTTACGGGATAACACCTACAACTCTGAAAATGATTTGTCGGCAAACTTTGTGTTCACTTTTTATGTGCCCGAGGATTGTTCGGACTGGTGCTACCAAGATGATGTCTTTGTGACCGTTGAGAAGCACTTAGGCGGTGACGTTCGCGGCAACTATGGCGATTTCAGCGTTTTTCGCGTTGACTCGATCGCTGATTCTGGTTTCCTGGATTGGGTGTGCAGCTGGCACGCTTCACCCTTGCCCGCTGATGCTGATGCTGATTATCCCGAGCTAATGAGCTGGAATGATCGATTTTGCCAGGGCTATAGCTCGTCGCCTACTGGCGAAGTTCGGGACGCCCTAGCGAGCAAGGAGCCTGCCTGGTGCGATACCCGCAAGACATGGCTGGCACGGTTGCAGGATGTCCCGTTTCCTGTAGTGTTGACGCCTACCGCTCCTTGCTACTGCTGAATTATGGAACTTAACAGCATCCTTTCTATCCGCTTCACTGGCCAGCGTGTGAGTGCTGAGCGTTCCGAAGACTCTCCTACAGGTTGGTGCATTACTGGCTGGGAGCAAGGGCTGCCAGTCTGTCGCAAGCCGATAGGCGCCGATGCCGTTGTGAAGCTCTGCGAGCGGTTTGACTATCAAGTCACAAGGCTATGACGGTTTGAGAACTGATTGTTGGCGTTGCACGTTGGCAACTGCTACTGATGTAGTAGGATACAAACAAGCGGGACACAAACCGCACAATCCACAACAAAGACTATGACTAAAAATGATTGGCTTGATGTATGGCACTGCAACTTGCGTAATGAGATAGCTTGCTTGATCCAAGACGGCTACTCCCAGGAAGACGCTATGCAGTGGATGCTGTCATGGGCAAGACGTAACCGCACCGGCTACTCTGCCCCGTTTGCAAACTACATTTTGCAGACTAACCGCGAAGATTACGGTTCTTGAGTTCTACAAGTGTGCCCGCATCGGGCACACTTTCTGAGATCAGGCTCAGCTATCACAATTATTAACATTGAGAATGATTATCATGATCAACTTGATTACATCACGATTTGCAACAGTTACCGTCTTCGCTATCAGCGGCACCACAGCAGCCTTTATGAGCGTTGCCCTGGCTAGCCTGCTAGCAGCCAACCCTAAGGGCCCTGACGCTCACGGTCAGGCCGTGGCACTGGTTGCCTGCGCTGGTTTGGCAGGCACCTGCCTAACCCTTGCCGCGGGCGCTGCTGTTGACGACTGAAACCGTCACAAAATGTAACAGTCGGGACCGTTCTCAATAAGGGGGGACGGTTCGCAGTAGGGGCGGATCGCGTAAGGACATAGGGAACCTGCTGGTACGTGGGAAACATCTGTTACTGTAATACTAGAGGGGTATCCACCAAAAGTCAACTATCCTGTAGTACAGGCCCCAAAAAAATACGCACCAAATACCTTCTACTGTAGTATGGCTGTACGTACACCACCCCCGCTATCGCTACGGCACGCACAGGGTGAAGTTTTCAACAGCGACGTACGTTTTCGCGTACTGGTCGCAGGCCGCCGCTTCGGAAAGTCCTACCTAGCCTGCATCGAACTCTTGCGTGGAGCGATTGCCAGCCCCGGCGAGACCTTCTTTTATTGCGCCCCGACTTACCGCATGGCAAAAGACATTGCCTGGAAAGTCATGAAACGTATTGTCCCCGCCGCCTGGATCAAATCCAAGAACGAAACGGACCTCAAGCTGGAACTTGTCAACGGCTCCACGATCGAACTAAAGGGCACCGAAAACGCAATGGCGTTACGAGGCCGCAGTTTATCCGGCGTGGTCCTCGACGAAGCCGCATTTATGGACGCCGCCGTCTGGTTCGAGGTAATCCGCCCCGCATTAGCGGACAAACAGGGCTGGGCCTTATTTATTTCCACGCCCGATGGAACGGCCAGCTGGTTCTACGAACTTTGGCAGTACTGCATCACAGGCGACACGAACTGGAAGCGGTGGAGCTTCACTACAATCCAGGGCGGCAACGTCCCACCGGAAGAAATCGAAGCTGCACGAGGCCAACTCGACCCACGAACTTTCCGCCAAGAGTTCGAGGCCAGCTTTGAAAACCTATCCGGCCTTGTTGCCGTCTCATTTGGCGACGCGAACATCAGCACCGCCGCAAAGGACATCCCAATCCTGCCGCTACTACTAGGCGTCGACTTCAACGTGGACCCAATGACCGGAATCTGCGCCGTAAAAGACAACGACACCCTCTACGTATTCGACGAAATCCACCTAACAGGCGGCGCCACCACCTGGGACTTCACGGAAGAAGTAATCCGCCGCTTCGGCCTGGAACGCCGCATCATGGCCTGCCCGGACCCAACAGGCGGCGCCCGCAAAACCCAAGGCGTAGGCGCCACAGACCACAACATCCTACGAAAATCAGGATTCCGCGTCTGCGCCCCACGCAGCCCCTGGAAAGTACGCGACAAAATCACCGCCGTAAACACCGCCCTTTTAGACGCCACTGGAACGCGCCGCTGTTTCATCCACCCGCGCTGCAAGGAACTAATCAAATCCTTCCGCAGCCTGACCTATGCCCCTGGAACGGGCCTACCAAACAAAAATTTAGGCGTAGACCACGCATTTGACGCTTTCGGCTATTTATGCCTACAACAATTCAACCTGGCAAAATCGGGCGTAATGGGCACAACTTCCTATAGGTTGTATTGAGCTACACGAACTAATGGTTAATTACGAGGGGCCAAAAAAGCGCAGTCGTGGGGATAAACGCGCCCAAGAATACATCGAGGCACGCCAACGCCGCATGTACCGCCATCAACTTGACGGCCACAGCGTGCGCCAAATCGTATATGAACATTCTGCCCGCGAAGGAGTCAGCATCCCCACTGCCTGGCGCGACTGGGACCAAGTAAAAAGCTGGACGGAAGAGGACTGGATCCGCGACCGCGAAGCAATGCTGGGCCGCATCCAAACCATGCGTCTCCGCGTCGTCCACGCCGCAATGAAAAAGGGCCACTACCAAGTCGCCGCGCAAGTTTTGGATTCCCTGGGCCGCGTTTTAGGCGAAAACACACCCGAACAAGTATCGGTCCAAGTGCCATCACTAAGTATCCAAGTGGAACCCAAAGTAGTCACCGCCCAACTACCGCAAAGCGACGTAATCGAGGCCGAAATAACACCACAAAAAGAGGTAGATTCAGCTGAACCCAGCGAAGTAGAATAAGACCAAGCGCAGTGTATTCCATGGCAAAACGCGGTTTATACGCCAATATCCACGCTAAACGTAAGCGTATCAAGGCTGGCGCGGACGAAAGTATGCGCAAACCGGGCTCAAAAGGCGCTCCAACCGCTGGAGCATTCAAAAAAGCGGCCAAAACAGCTAAAAAACGCAAACCAAAGGGCAAAAAGTAGTGGCAATTGTCTCCATCACCGACACAAAACGCTACACAAACGTAGTGGAGTACACGGGTGGCACGATGACCACCCTTAACGACGAGATGCGCATCCATGCGCACGCCGCAGAGTTTGTTTTTGCAATCGAATCCAACACAGAAGCCAATTTTAAGCTCGCCTTTGAAGCCTCCTTCAATAGCGGCACCACCTGGTACGAAATCGACACCAGCAAAACCATCAGCGAATCTGGCGAATATGTCTACTACTACAGTGGTAAGACAACATCAACAGTTCGAGTGCGTTTAAGTCAAGTAACGTCAGGCACCCCTAGCGTCACACCACACATTGCAGTCACCTTCAACGGCTAATGGGCACCCGAATCATCAGCGGCTTCTGCACCCATCTTGAGGTGGACTCAGAAAGCCGCACCACCGAAGCCTCCTTCGCATTTATGACACCGCAAGACCCCGAGGACTTCGGAGGTCTGATGGTGCGTCTTGCCAGCGGTATCGAAGTAATGATCGAAGTTGAGGACGAAGACGGTTAGTGTGGTTTAAGGTATTATTGGCTTGAATGGCTAGATTTTATGTCCGTCTCTCCTGGCAAGTATAGTTTTGAGCTTCAAAGGGGATCAAGTTTTTCGCTTGCCTTGCAGTTTAAGGACAGCAATGATGCAGCAATAGATCTAACCGGAGCAACAGTAGCAGCGCAGGTTTGGGACGAAAGTAGAAACACAAAGTATGCAGATTTTGGAATTGCTTACACAAATAGGGTAAATGGGCAAGTTACAGTTTCATTAACAGACGTTCAAACAACAAGCTTGCCTGATACAGGAACTAGCCAAGGTTCTATCCGTTTGCACTACGACGTTCTAGTAACAAGCTCCGGCGGCTTAAAGGACTACTACTTAGAAGGTCAAATTACAGTATCTCAAGGGTACACAAGATGACGACAGTCAATGTTACTACTCAAAAAAATACGGTTACGGTCACAGACGCTAATGGCTCGACTGTTCTCGACACTCCGGTTACAACCGTTGTTACGGCTTCAACAATTGGGCCACAGGGCGCTGCTGGAGCCGGGTTTGAGATAGACACAACTGGTAAAATAGATAAAAGCGTTGTGTATTACTCCAGCGCACTTGGTCATTTTGTGGCCGACGACACCTGGACCACAGACACGCTTGTCCTCGGAGGCAATTTTTAAACTATGGCAAATACAATCCGTCTAAAGAAGAGGGCAGCTGGAGGCGCATCAGGTGCTCCATCTGCGCTTGCCCCCTCGGAGCCAGCATTCTCTGAGGTTGACTCGATTCTGTACTACGGATTCGGAGATGCCGGCAATGGATCCGCGAGTTCAGTAGTCGCGATTGCAGGCTCAGGTGCGTTCACAACGCTCACTGGAAATCAGACCATTTCTGGGAATAAAACTTTCACTGGAACGGTTGACCTGAGCGGTGCCACGTTGAGTGGCAACACCACATTTGGAAACGATCTGACTGTCACTGGTGATCTGACGGTCAACGGTACGACTACGACAGTAAACAGCCAAACATTAGATGTTGAAGACAAAAATATAACTCTGGGGAATGTCAGCACTCCTACAGACGCGACGGCTGACGGCGGTGGGGTCACGCTTCTAGGCGCAACCAATAAAACAATTAGCTGGATCGACAGCACTGACTGCTGGACAAGTAATCAGGATTTTGATCTTGTCTCTGGTAAGGCTTACAAAGTCAATGGAACGTCAGTTCTGAGTGGCTCAACTCTGGGTTCTGGCGTTACTGGGTCCAGCCTGACCAGCGTTGGCACGATTGGCACTGGCGTTTGGCAGGGCACCGCAATTGCTCGTGCATACGGCGGCACCGGACTGACAGCCGCTCCAGCGAATGGTGAGCTTTTAATTGGTAATGGCAGTGGTTACGCGCTTTCAACGCTGACGGCTGGATCGAACATCACGATTACTGAAGGCAGCGGTTCGATTACGATTGCCGCAGCAGCAGGGGCTCCGACTGCTGGAGACGGAATCGACGTAAGCGGCTCTGAAGTCAGCGTTGACCTCAAAGCCAATGGCGGCCTAGTTATCGAGTCAACTGAAATAGCGGTTGATCTTGCGGCCTCCAACATTACCGGAACTTTGGCAGTTGGTGACGGCGGATCAGGTGCAACAACGTTGACCGGAATCCTGAAAGGGAACGGAACCTCGGCGTTTAGCGTTGCAACTGCTGGAACAGACTATTTATCCGATTCGTCAACTGTTGATGGAGGTACGTTCTAATTTATGGCAAACACAATCCGGCATAAGCGGGGTACATCTGACCCCGCCGCAGGCAACTTCACCGGGACAGGCGAACTGTTGGTCAACACGACTGACGGTGGCCTATTTACCCTCACTGATGGCAACTCTGTTGTTGAAATTGGTGCAGGCGGGGGCGGGGGTGGAGAGCCCCTGCGGTATTTACACGTTGACGGCACTGGTACTCAAAATTTATCAACAACAGCGATTACGCTGGATTTTGATACAACTATTGCAACCTCTGACGCTGGCGATTTTACGATAGGAACTGGCGGTGAAATTACAGTTGTAAACGCTGGTAATTACTACGTCGAATACAGCGCAACAGGCGACCAAACTGCTGGAAGTAACAGAATCATTGTCTCAGCACAACTTGAAGTCAACGGCACGGTTGTCACTGGATCACAGGCTGATGTTTACTCTAGAAACACAGCAGATGGTGACTTTAGTGCCGTTGGTTCTTCTTTTGTTGTTTTATCCGCCAACGATGTTGTTCGGGTTCGAGCATTTAGTGATAGCAATACTTTAACGGCAACAATTGATAACTCAATTTCTGGGCTATCAATGTTTAGCCTTAGCGGCTCAGGGCCGCAAGGAGATCAAGGCCCGCAAGGTCCGAGTGATATTCCGCAGAACAGCCAAACGGGCGCATACACCCTTGTCGCAGGGGATAACGGCAAGCATATTAATATAACTACTGGTGGAGTTACCGTTCCAAGTGGTGTTTTTAGTGCGGGCAATGTGGTCTCTATCTTTAACGATAGCGGCAGCAACCAAACAATTACGCAGGGTGGTAGTGTTACATTAAGACTAGCAGGATCTGCAACTACAGGTAACAGGACGCTGGCTCAGTACGGGTTGTGCAGTGCGCTTTGTGTGGCGAGCAATGAATTTGTAATTAGTGGCGCGGGCTTGACTTAATGGGAATACATCAAGCATTGATCGGTGGTTATACCACGGCAACTGGTACGAGCAATCCAACCTGGACATTGGTTGACAGTGAATTTAAGCAATCAGTAGGCGCAAGTTTTAGCGTTGATAATGTGCAGACGGGTGACTTTATTTACTGGACTCAAGCAGGTGATAATGCTGGATCAATCGCAACCTTAACTGGATGGTCTATTACATTCACTGATACCGATAACACGCCTGCATTTAAGGAGCAGTATAGAGTTGCTACATCAAATGAAGGGACGGTCACTGTTACAAGTGAATCTGATACTGAAGCGGGCGGATTGATGTTGTTTAGATGCTCCACTGGCACAACGTCTATCGACGCAAACGCTTGGGTCATTACTGAGGGCACATCGGGTAATCCAGTTGTTCCGTCTGCCAACAATGGCGATGTCGGAACAGCAGAGGCGTACTCGTTATGTATCGTCAATGGATATTTGGACGATGATCAAGTTTCAACCGCATCGTGTACAGGGTTGACTGTTGCTGGGGTTGCAAATGGAAGCAGGCAAGTTTTCTTTACAACGTACCGCAGTTCGTTGATGGTTGGCTATGCAGTCATTCCAAATGCAGGCACGACAGCGCCCGCAGGCGCTGGCAACACTTGGGACACGTCTGGGAGCGATCAATGGAACTCAACCGCTTGGTATATCAGGCCAAGCTGATCGCTAAAATATATGAAGTAATACTGGGTGATGGTGGCTAAGTGACGTATTCAGTTCCCGGCCAGATTCGCACCCACCTTGTAAGTTCTAACACGCTTGGTGGAGCTGACAGTCCGTTCACCCGCACCCAGGCGGTACTGGACATGATGAAGGGCTGGGAAATCATGAAGGCCGTAACCCTTGGTACGGAATATCTACGCGAAAACAGCGAAGCCTTCTTACCAATCGAACCCCGCGAAGACTACACAGCGTATTTAGCGCGTGTAAACCGCGCCGTATTTTCCCCGTTTACCCAACGCCTGGTGCGTGCTGCTGCAGGACTAATTCTGCGTAAGCCAATCAGTTTGGTAGGCGACCCATATTGGACAGATATTTTCGCAAAGGACGTTGATGGCTGCGGTTCAGATCTAGACGAGTATGCCCGCCGCCTGCTGCTGTGCTCCCTAAACTACGGTCATTGTCATACATTAGTAGATTTTCCGGCTCCAACGGGTGCCCGCAGCCTTGCAGAAGAGCGCGAACTTAACCGCCGCCCGTACTGGATCGAAATCGACCCAGAGAACATCTACGGCTGGCGCCTGGACCGTGAAGTCAACTACGGCAATTTAGTACAGGTCCGCATCAAAGAAAAAGCAGTAGTCCCTGACGGCGAATTTGGCGAGAAAGTCTACGACCAGATCCGTGTAATCGAGCCAGGCCAGTATCGCGTCTATCGCCAGGTCGAAACCAAAAAGGACATGCAGGGCGGCTTCCCATATCCAAACGCCTTCGACGCAACAGATGCCACCTCGGACTACGAGTTAGTGGAATCAGGCGACTACAGCCTGGGTCAAATCCCGCTGGTCACAACATATGCAGGCAAGGTTGACACCCTTACAAGTAAGCCGCCCTTACTTGACATCGCGTATTTGAACCTGGCCCATTTCCAGCGCCAGGCCGATTTAATCCACAGCCTGCACATCGCAAGCCAGCCAATCCTTGTCCTCGAAGGCTGGGACGACCAATCCAAAGACGTAGCTGTAAGCGTCAATTACGCGATGGCCAGCCAGCCTGGCAACAAGGTCTACTACGTCGAACCAGCGGCAAACGCATTTGAGGCGCAATCCAACGAAATCCGCGAGCTACAGATGCAGATGGCCACCCTCGGCATCAGCACACTTAGCCAGCAAAAGTTTGTTGCCGAATCTGCCGACGCCCGCCGCCTGGACCGCGTAGACACAAACTCAATGCTGTCGATGGTATCTCTTGACCTAGAGCAATCCCTACAAAAAGCGTTTAATTTAGCCGCCGATTATGTAGGAATTACACCACCCGAAGTAAAGATCAGCCGTGATTTTGACATCGACCGTTTAATCGGCCAGGACGTAACCGCGCTGACGGCATTGTTCGACCAAGGTGTGCTGGGACGCGACGAATTCCGCCAAATCCTGGTCCAGGGTGAAATCCTTCCTACCGCTAGCGAGGAACAAAACGCTAGTACCGATACTCAAGACGCCGAAGAGGAATAAACGCAAACCCTAGGTTCTTGTAAACTACATAAGTAGACTAAACAAGTACATGGAGTATGCCTACATGGGTAAGTCCTTAGAAAAAGTGCTGAAACCTGACGGTTCTGAAGTATGGGAACTCGTGGAACTACGCGAACCCCAACCAGAACCTGAGGTATGCAAACCTGTGCGTAAGCGCAAGCCATCAAAGCCTGCGGAAGAAACCCCTACCACCACTTTTGACTTCTGACTATGGAAGAGCACGTCATCCAGGAAACGCCCGTGGCGAGTCCTGACCAGCCCGTGGCTGCAGCCGACACCGCTCCACAGCAACCAGACCCTGCGCTTGCTGTAAAAGCCGAATACGAGACCCAGCTTGCCGCTTTAAAACAGCAGGCAACTGAAGCCGAGGAACGTTTCCAAGGCATCAAATCCAAGCTGGACGACGTATACAAAAAGCAGGACGACCAGCGCAAACAAACGCTGGAAGACCAAGGCCAGTGGAAAGACCTCTGGGAGGAAGCTAATAAAAGCGCCCAAGAAAAAGACGTACAAATCGGTGCGTTGGAACGCCAGCTGGCAGACCTAAAGGTCTCCAACGAGGAAGCTTCCATGCGTACAAAAGCGTTATCAGCAATCAGCCGAGCTGGTGCGATCAACGCCGAGCAAATGCTGCAGCTGGTACAAAACAACCTGCACAAAAAGGACAACGGCGACGTTGTAATTTTGGACAAAGGTGTCGAACAAGATATTACTAACTACCTAGGCAATTTAAAGAATCCTGGTTCAGGTTTTGAGCACCACTTCAAGCCCAGCAGCGCCGCTGGCATGGGAGCCAAGCCGACACCAAATTCTGTTATCGCCCCTGGAATGCCCAATCCATTCAAGGCCGGTAGTATTAACATAACGAGACAAATGCAACTAAAAGCAGAGGAGCCTGAACTTGCAGCTGTGCTGGAAAGGGAAGCTTCTTTGTAGCCCCGGTGGGGCTTGTCTCACCAAGTCCGTGGCTTGGACCCCGCACACACCTTTAACGTTGGTTTTCTAAGATGGCCGCACCATTTCAGAATTATTCCGGCGGTGTCCTTCTCGCGGACATCGTAAAAAGGAATAATCTCAGCACCTATGTGTCTGAGGCAGTAAAAGAGCGCAGCTTGTTCATCAAGTCTGGCGCTGTTGTTCGTAATCCTTTGCTGGATGCCCGCGAAGGCGGCACCCGCATCCAAGTCCCTGAGTTCAATCCAGTATCTCCAACTGAGGAGATCATGGACGGTACAGCTACGTGGGGCACAAGCACCGCTGGCTACCTGACTCCCCAGAAGATTGGCACCGGCACCCAGATCGCTTCCATCTGCCATCGCGGTTTCGCGTATGCAGTGGATGACGTTGCAATGTTGGCAGCGGGCGAAGACCCAATGCTTCACATCCGCAACCAGCTTGCCGATGCAATCAACAAGCTGAACAGCGCACGCCTGTTCTCCCAGCTTGCTGGTTTGTTTGGCACAGCATTGTCTGCCCATTCTTTGGACAAGGCAATTGCTGCAACTTCAGGACAAGGCGAAGCCAACTTCCTGACCGCAGCCAATTTGGCTGAGGCCCGCGCTGCTCTTGGCGAGCGTGGCGATGAGCTGGACACCTTGATTGTCCACCCATCCGTTGGTTTCTACCTGTATCAGGTTGGCCTTCTTACCTTCAGCACTTCTGCACTGGCCGCTTCTGGCGCAGTGACCTGGGGCGGTGGCGGCGTCGGCGTTGGAGCCCGCTCCATCGGCGAATTTGCTGGCTGCAACGTGATCATGGACCCACAGGTCAACACTGTGATCCCTGGCACGGCAACCCACGTCAAGGAGTTCCGCTGCTACCTGATGAAGGGTGGTTCAGTTCTGGAAGGCGTCCAGCAGGATCTGCGTATTGAAGCAGACCGCAACGTGCTCTCGAAGCAAGACGTCCTTTCTGTGGACTACCACACCGCCTATCACGTGATGGGCACCAAGTGGACTGACGCTGGTGACAACCCCACCAACGGCAACCTGGCCACCGCTAACAAGTGGTCTGCCACCTACGACATTGACTTGATCCCCATGGTCGAGTTGATCGTCAACAGCCCACTGGACACCAGCGCAATCGCCTGATAAGTCCAGCACAAGCTGATACTGCCCCGCTTCGGCGGGGTTTTTTATTGGGCTAAAATCAGAGAAAGTATCCCTGCAGTCTTGTGGCCGCAACAATTGATGCCACATTAAAGGGCGAAAACGCCAACAGCTTTGTAACGCTGGCGGAAGCAAACGCCTATTTCGAGACCGTTCCAAGTTCTTCCACCTGGGACAATAAAACGGACGACCAAAAGA
>OLHW01000028.1_pt1 | contig 12565 bp, 22 predicted proteins | sample 1609531 | NCBI WGS metagenome assembly OLHW01 (sample SAMN05416868, study PRJEB24817) | seawater metagenome | isolation source: Sea water | place: Canada:Atlantic | collected 2013-11
GGTTTAATACCCTCTGTATCCCGATTGGTGGTCAAACAAAAAAAATAAGTAGAGCTACAACATCAGTGAGTAACAGCAGTTAACTTCAGTTAACGTAAGTTAATCTTCTGCTTCGTTTGCGAGTTGCATAAGTTGAGTAACAACTGTTGTTCGCTTCGCTCACGTTTGTTCTTTTGTTCACACAAGTCAACACACTTAAGTTACTTGTTTAATAATGAGAATCATTTTCAATGTAACGTGTGTTTCTTACTTGTGTTCACAATCGTAACCACAAGTTACTTCCCTTATTTATCAACCGTTCAATACACCTGTCTTGATGGTTGTAATACTTATGTAACTCTGTGTCTCACTGAGGGTATGAGTTCCTACCTCGCCCTCCTTCCCCCGCAAAGCGGGGGTTTATTTCTCTGTGTAATTATTATTTATTACTCATGCCTATTCTCATCTTATTTGGCTCCTACTTTGGTGGCTATGCTCTAGGTAAACACCTTGCTCATAAGAAGTATATGTCTAATCTCTCTGTTATTAACTCTCAGTTAGCACCAGGTGCATTTATGTCATTACTGAAGCATCCTAAGTAACAGCCTTATTCCCCCGCAAAGCGGGGGTTTATTTCATTGTGTTCTTTACTTCAATTACACATGAAGTCACGTATTAACTCTGATCACAAAGTTATTACTCTTCGTCAGTCGATCAGGGCTTCACTCAAGAATGCACCATCGGTTGCGTTCTTTGATCCCGCCGCTGATCCCCGTCACGTAGCAGCTCTGCTTGCTTACGCTTGACCACTATTCCCGCCGTATCGGCGGGTTTATTTCTCTGTGATCTATATCTATCAAACACATGTGTAATCCATTTAGTGCAATCCTCTTTGGTGTCACCATGGGATTCACTTCATTGATTCCGATTACTGCTTTGAATAATCACTTAGCAAGTAACCGCTGTGATGCTAAGTCTACCCACACATTGGTATCTGTTCGTGGCTTCGCTGGCACGACAAAATACTGTGTGGACAAACGGTATCTTTGACCTATTCCCCCGCAAAGCGGGGGTTTATTTCTCTGTGTCCTTTATCATTTTATTATGATTGATTTTTACTCAGAACTTCTCTATTGGTTCGATGACTACTTTGATTATGCCTGCTCAGATGGCACTCATGTTTGGGGTCGCCGCTATGATCCTGATGCCGAACGTTCTTACTTCGTACTTCATGGCCCACCACCAGCTAGTCATGGTTATCCACTCGATTTTCTCGAATTGAATAGATTTGTTCCTCATCATATGGAAATGTGTTGGCCAATCTCTATCGATAGTCAGACACAGGCTTTGCTGGACAGTCGGTCTTTCGAGATAAAAATTGAACAAATTGCATAACACCTATTCCCGCCCTATCGGCGGGTTTATTTCTCTGTGTTCTTTACTTCATCAGTCAGATGCAAGTACACACAACTCTCACGAAGAAGTGCCGCTTCGGTATCTCTGAGTGGACATTCGGTCAACTTGATAACGGTTGGCTAGCTGCCTTCAGCTCTAAGGGTAAGAAGATCTTCTTCCGTAACCTTGAGCAAATGGATGCTTGCCTCATCAAGTTTATCAATGACTATCACTATAAGAAGCAGAGCAAAGAGCTTGTAACACAGCTCGCACTCGCTATCTAACAGCCTTTATGCCCCCTAACGGGGGCTTTTTTCGGGTGTGCCCTATTCAGGGTTGTTCACTTACTCGTTTATTACCTATGGCTATCCAAGTTATCTCTGGTACTGACCTTATTGCTTCTGATCGTACTCAGAGCTCTATGGAGATTCTCTCCAAGAATACCTTGACTACTGCTGGCGTCATGGTTGCAGCTGGTACTGGCATCGCTGGTGCCGCTGTCCTTGCCGCAGCTCTCCCTGCACAGATTGCTACTGCTGCTGCCATCTCCGGTGGTCTTATCTATGCAGGTGACCGTCAAGCTAAGGGCTTACCTGTCAATCCTTTCAACAAAGGTACTGACACTGCTGCTTCTACTCCAGAAGCTGCTGCCTGATACTCATATCCCCCCTACTGGGGGGTTTTTCACTTGTTTCCTAATTAAGTACAATAGATGTATTCTTGTGAGTACATCTTGTGCATCCTATAGTTGCCTCATATTTAGCGTCTCTTGCTTCTACTGCTCCGCTTATCCGTGAGGGTGTTCGTACTAAACCTTTTAAGAATAGTACAACTCCTGAAGTTAAGGATAAACTTTTGAATGCTTATGAGCAACGCTTAGGCAACGTAGGTGCTGATGCTCTCCCTGTTATGTTTAACGAAGGTCATCCTTTCAATAACTACGACGTATCAAGTCCTACTGATATTGACATGACACGCATGGGCGCTCATGAACAAATGAAGAAGGTTGGACCTGATGGCAAACCGTCAGGTGACACTATAGCTGATCGTTTCAGCTATAACCCTAACGCTGATAGCGCTGTACTAGCTCACGAACTTGGCCACTCTGTGTCTGCCAAGACTAAAGTTGGTGGCGCTATTCGTAACCTTCGTTCTAACCCTAAATTAGCAATTGCTCTTGCTGTTGCGTCTGGCATTCTCCCTGTAGGTGCTGCTGCACTTACTCCTGGTGATGATGACTACGACGAAGCAATGCTAGGCACTCTTGCACTTGCTTCTCCTACTCTCATTGATGAAGCTCTTGCTACTAAGAATGGTTTAGCAATGATGGATAACGCTGGTATGCGTGCATCTCTTGGACAACGTGGAAAGCTTGCTGGAGGTTTACTCTCTTATGCTGCTGCTCCACTCGTAGCTGCCTCAGTTGGTACTGCTATTGGTAATCAGTTCGATGAGAACGTACCTCAGTACTAACTAACTCTTCCCCCGTATCCGGGGGTTTATTCCTTTGTGCCTTTCTTAAGTGCACAATGCCTTATTTCGATACTCGTTCTATTAACCTCGTTGATCATGAGATTAACGTGGATGATATGACTCCTATGCACTATGAATATGAGACTTTTGAGGCTCGTAATCGTGGTGACTTTGACGAGTTACTTGAGATTCCAGTTTATGACTGGGAGTAATTAACTCAGTAAACTCTTAGGTTCCTAACCCTTATATGCCCCCCGTAACTGGGGGGTTATTCGTCTGTGTCATTCCCGCATATTGCGAATGATCAGATGTATATGCTCGCTGCGCTCGTGGCCGCGAAAATATACGAAATAGCTAATATCTAAATATAAGCCCTATATATAAAGATGCAGTGGCACTTTTATCGCTAAACTCACTAATAGCTCTGACTATCGTTATACCTCTAACTACACACGCTACTCCTCGTTATGACGAGTTGATGTGTGAAGAGGTAGCTGAAGCTGTGGAAGAAGCTGTTACTTACGGCACGCTTACACAAGCAGAAGCTGACGATATTTCAGACAGATGCTATGAACTTTATCTCACTTAACTTACTATGATACGTCTACTAACTGCTGCATTGGCGGCAGTCTCCTTTGCTATGCCTGTGTCTGCAAAAGTAGACCCAAGTACTGTTCATCTTCTTCAAACACTTGAAGAATACGGTATTACCGTTGAATACAACCCTGCTCATTGCTCTAATGGTTACGCCGGTAGGTATACAACTGATAAGTTGATGACCCTCTGCTACAGAGGTCAACCTACAGCTAACGACTTTGACACTGTTCGCCACGAGACTATGCACGTGCTTCAACACTGTGCAGCTATTCAACGTGGTGATACTCGTGGAATTGTCCCATTAGCTATTAACCCTTCTGAGCGTAATCAATGGGTTTCACAAGTTCTACGATCTGGTCAAATTGAACAGATTAAAGAGAACTACCCAGTACGTGCTCATCAAATTGAGCTTGAGGCGTTCGCTGGGGCTACCCACTATGACGCCTATGAATTAGCTAACTTAGTTAAGTCTTGGTGTTTCAAGTAGACCTAAAATAAGACCCTCATAAATAAGCCGTCAAACAACTCTTACTTATTCCTTTTATGAAATCTCTTCTCTCGGCACTCGTTATTACGGCTGCCTCTGTTCTTCCAGTCTCTGCTGGCATTCATGACTTCAACGCTACTAATGCAGCACCAGTCCCTACTAGGACTAAAGCTCGCGTTGGTCAAGGAAACTGTCTAACCACTCGTGACAATAGCAAGCTCTGTTATCTCAGAACTTCTGCTACTAACTTCTCTATTGCTATCAGAGATGTTGATTACCCTAACTCTACTGAAGTAGCTCACATTGACTGCAGTACCGGACGTTGGAATGCATTTGGCGACCTACCTAAAGCAACTCTTGAGTTGTACTTAGGGGACTTCTGCCCTCAGTTCGGTTGATAACTATTGCCCCCTATCGGGGGCTTTAGTTTCTCGTGTAATTCATATATCAATCATGGATTTACCCCTAGACCCTGCCGACTATGTTGGCACACCCGAATACGAAGAGATCTTCCAAGAGCACACTGACAGGCGACGTATGTTGCTTGACATGATCGAAGAAGATCGCATGTATCAACAGCTTCAGTATCCTTACAAGCACACTAGCTGATTTGTATATGAGCCCATTGAAGATTATTTTTAATTCTACTTATTTGGGCTCTACCTACATTAAATAATTTAGCAAGTGCTTTGCCTTCCATCCCGTCATTAAGACGTGATTTAATGTATCTAACTTGATCTTCTGTAAGTTTAGAACATCCATGCTTCTCGCCTCGGTTATCAGACCCATCTCTTAATCGGTCCCTACCGTGGTTATCAGCTGCAGTTCCTAAACTCAGATAATTCAAATCACAGTTAGCGCGATTATTTCCTGGTCCATGCAATACGCACATGCCTTTAGGTATTGGTCCTTCAAATGTTTCCCACACTAGTCTGTGTATTGCTATGGTTTTTACAACCCCATGCATACACAATCTTGCGTAGGGATATCCTTTTATATAGGCCAACTTGATAGGCTTGCGTGTTCCATGTTTTAGACTATAAACTTCACCTATACGGTTTATTTCGTAGTCTTCGTGTCCAGATATTACTCGAAAGTCTTGATTCATTATTGCAACTAGCTTTCTTGTATTCTAACATTTAATTCCCCTACTTGTTTACAAATTAATGACAGTTTACGATAGCAACACTATCATCCTTGCGGTGATTGGCCTTGTAGGCATCTTGTCTACAGGTGTCATCCTTACCTATTCGTTTGCACGCAATCGAACTGGTAACCGTAAATATCAGTAAACCTTTGGCCCCTATCGGGGCCTTTGTTCAATTGTGTCCTTTGTGATTTATCACATGACTACTTCACATTCATTCGCTGACCTCTATCAGGAGAAAATCACTCCTGAAGTCGAACGTGAAATGAATAATGATCTCGATATTGAGTATCATGAAGAGCCTACTTCTACCCATAAAGAAGCAGGTGCCTATCCTCCTCTCGATGACACCATCATCTGGTGGAACAACATTGACTGGGATCTCCAACGTGAGCGTGCACGCGCTGGCGTTAATAACTGCGGCCTTGTGCTTGCAGTAATTGGTTCCAAACTCAATGACCTTGGCCTCTGGCTCTCTAAGGTTTAATGACTTACTTCATTCTTGTCTTCATTGGTATATACCTAATGATAGAAGTTAACTAACAACATTCCCCCCTTATCAGGGGGTTTTTTCAACTGTGTACATAAGTCATATCTCATGTCTTCTTCTTCTATTCCTGATTCCATTTCTGCTGAAGCACTCGCAGCTCTTGCTAAAGATGCTCATGTTGACGTTGAACTCCCTAAAGAGTCCATGTCTCCTCAAGAAATGCGGGACTTTGTCATGCGTGATGTCGAAGCTATTACTGATAAGTTTGACTGCTTGTTTGGTTACAAACTTGTAGCCGACTATGCATTACTCAAACTTTTCAAAGCACACAATCTCATGCATACTTATGCATGTGATGATAACGATGCTGAGGCAGCTCTCTGCATCGGTCGTGATGCTGGCTGGATTCAACTCATGATGAAAGGTCTTCAAGACGTCCAGTGTGGTGCACAAGATTTCATGTGCCCCCTTGACGATAACTGATCACAATTGCCCCCGATTGGGGGCTTTTTTCATTTGTGTTCTTTAGAGACTTTACATCTCTCGAACAATTAGCAAATGTAATAACTATTACTTGCTACTAAACATAAACAATCTCGAATCACTTCATGGCTCAAATTGCATCTTTTGGGGTTATCGGTTTCACCGGTACGCAATCCAAGTCAGTACCTTGTGCTCCGACCTCTACAATTGTTCATTCAACTGTAGTAGGCAGGAGATCTTTTGGTCAGCTTAAGTCCAACACTAGCCGCGAGGTATTTCACCTTGTGACTCGTCGTAGGTCTTCTGCTGCATAACCAGTACCAGCCATTCCGCCTTACCGGGCGGTGTGGTTTTTAGTGTCCATCATCTCTTGATGGCGATTGTTTATATAACCTCTAGACAAAAATGGATATTTCTGGAACTCGCGACAACACACGTGATCTCATCACTGGTCGCCGTAACCTTAACCGCTTTGGTCACTCATCTCACGAATCTAAAATGACTTTCAAAACTTGTCTCCCAATTGCTAAACAGCTCAAGGAAGAATCAGGTACTCGTTACTCTGTTCGCTACTTGATTAAGGTGTATCAAACACCTCAAGCCCTAGAGCGTAAGCTCACCTGGGTTCGTGGTTGTAAAGCTTCAGTTGGATAGTAAGTAACATCATTGCCCCCTATCGGGGGCTTTGATTCATTGTGATCTAGGGAGTGGTTTCCTTAGATCTGGTTACATCTGAGTGGGTGGTTCCCTCAGATGGGGGCTCTGTATCTTTGAGCCTCATGTGTGTGTTGGTGATCTTCCCCCTAACGGGGGATTTTTATCACTGTGCTCCTTACATTTTTCAAATGTCAAACATCAATTTCAACGCTGCACTGTTCACTAACAGCAGTGACAATGCACGAGCACCCATGTTGACTGGCTTTGTTGCAGTTCCTGTCTCACAAATCGATCAGCTGATTGAACTTCTTCAATCACGTAAAGTATTTGTTGACAATGGTGTTGATACAGTACGTATCCCTCTGTCATTCTGGACTGCTACAGGCAAAGCACCTTTGGCTCTCAAAGGTCAGTCTTCATTCTTAGTTGCTGATGGTACTCCTATCACTCAGACTATGAGTGTAGTATCTGTTGATGAAACTCCAGCCATCGCTTGAGTTACTTCCCTCCTAACGGAGGGACTTTTTTACTTATCATGGAAATAACAGCCGTTCTACCTATCATGAATAAGGACAAACAACATCACAAACTGATTAAAGCTATGACCAAAGCTCATGAATGTCTTGATCGCAAGACAGCTCAAGAGCTAATCACTAAAGTCGATAAAATCAGGGCTAAATTAGATAAGTAGTAATACTTATTTACAATGAGTACTGTAACTTTACTGTCTCTCTTCTCTGGTTTCTCTATCGGCTGTATTGCCGCTACTCTTATTATTACTTGATGACATTACACTCACTCATTGCTACATATAACAATCCCGAAGCTGCTAAAGCTTACGAGAATTGCTACAGCTATAACGATGACAAGTTTGACCTAGTTGCAGAGCCAATTGTCCATGACGCTACTCAAGCGATCTTGTGTGCAATGGCTTCTGCTGGCATGTGTTCTACAAGCACACCTCCCCCTACTATCAAACTTGACTTCACTAACAATACTGTTTCTGTCAAAGAATTCAGTGATGACGATCTTGTCCTCGAACTGACATACGTTGATTACTCAGACGATGACTACAACATGTACTCATCTGTTGTCATCTCACCTGATAATGCAGCTCTAAACTCTCAAATTGCAGATGACTTCAATGGTACTACTCTTGTACCACTGTGCTCTCATCTATTTGATTACTTCATTGCTGCTCCTAAAATCTTTTGGGTCAGAGTAACAATCCCTGAGCCTTCCTAACTGCTGCATTGTTGTTGGCCCAGCCTAGATCATTCATAATCCCTGGGTAAGCACTATACAGCTGTACTGGTGACAATCCTCCGTCACCACCAACTCGTGCAAACATCTGTCCACTTGATGCATCTGGTGCTCCGTACCCTTGCCTCATGTATTTTTTTGCACGTCTAAAATCTCCGTCCGATAGTCCAACTGGATTATTGGTCAACAAATCTCCTGAACTCATACCAGCTCTGTCCATTAGCTTTAACTGTGCATCCTTTAACAGTGATTGCATATTTAAATCAGCTAACTGTCTTCTGACAGCTGGATCATTCGGTTGATTAAACGACATACCGCTGCGTTTCTTGGGATCATCCCAACCAAACGACACGTCTTTCACTAAAGGAGTGTTACTAAGTGTGTCTATGATTCCACTATCACCCGTGACGATTCCGATGCCTTCTCTTGTATAAGCATCGGCATCAAACGGTGCATACACAGGTGCATCTTCCATCTTCATTTTCATCTGAAGTGGACGTCCCGTACTGTCCGTAAGCTTTGGACCGACTGGTATAGCTAATCCACTTCCTACCTTAATCCTAGATTTCTCCTCACTTTGCTCAACTAAAGCAAGCAAAGCGTCTGCAATATCATCTGTGATAACTCCCTGCGGACGTTCTGCTAATAAACGTTGACCTGCAAATCTACGCATCTATTTATTACATAAGCATTCCCTTATTGTATAAATAATTAATTGCCCCCTATCGGGGGCTTTGTTGTCGTGTGTTCTCTCTCTCTAATAGAACACATGGAACAGTCTTATTGCATTATCAATGCTCAAGACCTTGAGCGTATCGATCAAATGCTTGTACGCGCTATTAACTTGTGCGCTAACCCTCGTCCATTCTCTCAGACTACTGAAGAAGACGATTGCACTGCTTCGTACGCTGGCGCGTATGGATATTCTTACGTGACGCTCAAGAGTATCAAGGATTACATTGATACGGCTCGTCCGTTTGACCCTAGTCTCCCGTGGTCGCCTTTCTGACCATACTTCCCTCCTTATCGGAGGGATTTTTTTGTATGCTTAAGAATAAGACAAGTGGTATACAAGTGTGACTGGATCTAACTGGAAAAAAACATTTAACTCCCTATCCTCTGATGAGCTCGATGACCTTGCTGTTCTTCGAATCATTGAATGCAGCAATGGCGTCTATCAATTCCTTTATCGCGATTCTGAACCCGATGCTCTGCCTATCGAAGAAACACGCAGACTCATGGGCTTCTCTATGAGCTCTATCAAACGTCAACAGATCGTCCTCGATTCTGAAACAATTGAGTTCACTCCTAGAGTTAAAGAGATCATGTTACAAGTTAGGGACTTGTATCTTAAAGGTGCAAAGCACGGTGACGACAAGGCTTACGCGGAGTTCCTTGAGGCTTCTCTTGCTTGTCTTCTTGCGTGCGGACTCGAACGTTTAGAAGCAGCAAAAGCTAAACTATTTGCCGATTGCTATGCCGCGCCTCCCTTTGTATGGGAAAGCGGTCTCAGCTACTGCAAAAATTTTATGAAATCATCTAAAATATAATTACTAATCATTAATTATATGAATTTTAACCCAGAAGGCTCTAGATTAGCAAACGCCTACAATAATGGCGATAAAAATGTAATTAGATACCAGACAGGTACTGCAAGTTTTCGAGTAGGTCAAGATGGTAGGGGCACAAGGCCAACTTATGGTTACATGCGAAAGCCTGCTCCCGCTGCTCCTGCTCCTGCTCCTGCACCAGCACGTGCTCCTAAACCTAAGCCTAAGCCTAAACCTAAGGCTAAAAAAGAACCTAAAGCTCCTATTGAATACTCCCCTGAAATTCAACAAGCTAAAGAACGTGTTCAGGCTTACGAAGCTGACATCCAGTCTGGTGAGACCTCTGATGCTATTTACAACTACGATAATGACTATTCAAAAGATACATATATTGCTCAGCCCTCTGGTGCCAACATTGACTATTCTTTTGATAGCTCTAAAGGTCTTGCTGGTATCGGTACACCAACTGGTGGTGACTCCAGTCAACAAGCAAACAAAGCAGCTACTAGTTTTCTAGATCTCAAAAAATCTGAACTTAAAAGTAAGTACAATCTCCAAGATCAAAGCTAAACACTCTCACTGTAAATTATCCTGATACATTGTAAAATGTGAGTATTCCTACTCTCAATTAATTCATAATGTCTTGGAACGATCCTTCTGGCTCAGGTTTTCACAGCGAATCTGAAAAAACTAATAATAGAAACTTACGTGATCAAATCGATACCTTACATCAAAACTATGAGGGTAGCCATGGTTGGGATGAAGCAAGCGCAGCTGTTGCTGGATCATCGAGTGGTAAATACGATGATAAATTAATGAATGATGATCATCTAAACAAGATGATCGCTTGGTTAAGCGAGAGACAAAAATCTGCACCTAAACCTGAAGCAGAACCTAAACCTAAACCTGAAGCGACTCCTAAGCCTATTGAATACTCCCCTGAAATTCAAGAAGCTAAAGAACGTGTTCAGGCTTACGAAGCTGGCATCCAGTCTGGTGAGACCTCTGATGAAATTTACAACTACGATAATGACTATTCAAAAGATACTTATATTGCTCAGCCCTCTGGTGACAACTTTGACTATTCCTTTGATAGCTCTAAAGGTGTTGCTGGTATCGGCACACATCTGAATGGAAGCAACAAGCAACAAGCACAGAAAGCGACTGCCAGCTTCCTTGATAAAAAGAAATCAGAAGTCAAAGACAAGTTTCAGATCTAATCGCAAAGCTAAAAACTACGTTGCTACGCTAAGCTACGTTCTCTCTTAACCCTTTCAAAATAAATGCATATAGAAGATATACCCTGTGTGTATTAAAAAAGAAGTATATAAGGGATTTACCGTAGCTTGTGTAGCTTTTGCCTACAAAACACGGCCTAATACCTTGCGCTGCAGTCGATTAAAGAAACCACGTTACAAGTGTATTTTTTTCGTAAAACTGTAAAAAAGTGTTCATTGCGGAACATATGTGGACTTAATTTCAGTTAATTTATGTATAAATGTATAAAATGATAATTATTCTCGGGTATGTTACTCAACGAATCTGAAGCCGAGGATCAAATCAAGCGAGTAACTGTATTGGTCCCAGATGATCTCCACATCCAGCTGAAAGTTCATTGTGCTCAAACTTCTAACACTATGAATGACTGCTTTTTATCTGCTTTAATTGCGTATTTACAGAGTATTCGTACAACTGTAAAAATTGATTTAAAGTGTATGGAATAACACATATTCATGAGCTAAATAGCATTAGACATCAATTGCCCCCTATCGGGGGCTTTGTTTATGCGTGCCCCTACAGGGGTTGTTCTATATATGTCAAATCAATGCCTGCAAATTTCACATCCGGCTGGCTTGGCAACGGCGAACGTGCATGGCACGGAATGGGAGTTGTCACGGAAGGTACACTTCCAGCGCGAGAAGCGTTTGAAACTGCTGAAGCACTCTTCTCTGTTGAGAAACGAGAGCTTCAATTCCCTACGTATTCTTCAGAAGACTGTGTCTGGGGATTCACTCCCTCTGGCTCATACGGACTCGTCCGTACTGACACCCAAGACATCCTTGGAATCGTCAGTAAGCAATACGAGATCGTCCAAAACGAAAGTCTCTTACGCATGGCGGAGTTCATCCGCGAAGAGGTTGACATGGACACCGTCGTCGTTCTATCAGATGGTGGCAAAGTCTGCTTTACCGCCACACTCCGTGGTGCGACGCAGGACATCGTCCGTGGTGACACAGTCAAACGCCGCATCGTTGGCTTCTTAGGTCACGACGGTAAGACGGGCTGTGGCGCAATGTTCACCAACATCCGTGTTGTGTGTACTAATACGCTTGCTGCAGCTATGTCTTCAGCCACTGCGAAGGTCAGCATCCGTCACAAGACTGGTGCTAACGATAACTTCGATCAACTGATTACGTCTATCGATACTGCACGTGAGACTTTCAATCGTGAAGTCGAACTATTCCGTCAGTTTGCCGAGACTCCAATCGAGCAAGGTGACTTCCGTGATCTTCTTGAGCGTGTTTACGCCAGCGAGATTCCCGAAGGAAAGCAGATCGATGACTTACGTAAGTATCCCAAGCTTCGCCGCGCTTATACCGGTGGCTTGGGCCAACGTGAGTTTGCTCCCTACACCTTATGGTCGGCAGTGAACAGTATCACTGAAGTAGAGACAAGCACGCAGATTGGAACACGCTCTCAACAGCGACGCCAGTTTGCAAGGGCTAACTTCGGTAGCGGTTTGTTAACAAGCAGGCGGGCTATTCAAGAAGCTGAAGCTATGCTTTCGCTTGTTTGATCACATAAAAAATATGCAGCAGTTCGCTTATGAGGTGAACTGCAGTTTGTTTATCATTCGATCTATTTATATAAAACCATGACTACCGAACTTTTTGCTATTGATTTAGATGACATGAATGAATTAATTTCTAAATTAGCTTTTAGAGATCAACTAGAATTCTGTCTCAAATCTAAGTCCTCTGCTGTACTTGCTTGGATTACACCTGTCTCTTATACACATCTGACGCTGCCGACGAAGAGGATAG
>OLHW01000029.1_pt1 | contig 12142 bp, 22 predicted proteins | sample 1609531 | NCBI WGS metagenome assembly OLHW01 (sample SAMN05416868, study PRJEB24817) | seawater metagenome | isolation source: Sea water | place: Canada:Atlantic | collected 2013-11
ATAGAATACATCTGCTCGCTTCGCTCGCATCTGCATTCTAATCTCAAGCGGTTGCGGGTGAACCCTGACTCAACGCTTTCATTAGTAGGCCACCATAAGTAACCCAAATGACTCTCAATGCAAAGACCCCTATGATGAGTTCGCATATTGCATATCGAAACTCTTCATCGGTTCTCATTGATTCAAGACCCTTGAAGAATAACTTTGTTCCTAAAGCCATGTCTTCAAGTTTGGTATCAAAGTATTCCGAGAGGTCAAAGTTCAATATGGGGACATCAACGACAATCTTCCAATAGTCGCCCATGAAACTCAATGCAAATGCAAGTAGGGTTTCAGGGGTTGCAGGGATGCCTATTTCTTCTAAGTCATCCCCAAAGAATAGGAATATCTCAGTCAATACGACTGCAAATATGAAGTCGCTGATACCTAAAGGCATTGATAAGTTGTATTTTTCAACGGTGTCTTTACCGAATATCGTTTCTAATATGTCTTGTTCCGATTCGTCGTCAATGATTAGCGATAGCAAACCTGTTCCTACGAATAGGCCAATGTCAATGACACCCAACCCCGTCTTTACGAACTTACCCCAATTTGATTTTGATGCCTTCTTTGCCTTTGTAGCGGCATCCTCCGCATTTGCTATGTTTGATTGCTTTTGTATTTCTATTTGCCCCAAGTAGTCATCCTGTTTGAACTTCGGCAGTTTGTCAAAGTTGGCTAAGTCATCAACTTGACTCTCCATTGTAGCCCAAAGGTTTGAATATAGACCTCTTGCTTCATCGGTCAAATCTATATCCTGTGCAAATCCTTTCATTCTAATGATTGACTCTTGTTTTTTCTTAATCAGTTTTTGAAGGTCTTGGGCTTTCTCGTTAGCAAGTGCCGCTTCTGCCGTTTGACCTGCTACTTTCGCTGATTGAAACTGCCTTCTGTATTCCTTCAATTGACCCCAATAATACTTTACAAACGACCAATACATTATTGTTCCCGACATGAGGAAGAATGAATAGATAACAGCATCACTTTCTTCTTTCCATTCCAATTTGACAGGAACAACAATTTCATTGTCAGTGCCGTCAGGATTGTCAAGAGTTACTTCAAACTCGGTCAAAGGGAAGTTCTTACCTGTTCCTTCACCATCTCCGTCAAAGGTCAGCCATTCGTCAAGCCTATTGATGTTAATATCAAATGCGACTTGTGAAAGACCGTAGGTTACACCTTTGAATACAGGCCATCCTACTCTTTTAGCGGCTATTCCACCACCTCTTAGTCCTGCTTTACCGATAGCGATTAAAGCATCTGCAAGCATGAAATACGGTATTCGCATCTCACATCACACCCGATACATCAATTCCGATAGCACCGAGGATGGCCGTCATTAGGATTAAGGCAGGTTTACCCATTTTGAGTAGTAGGTTAAGAGTTGTGTTGATTTCAACCATGCTTTTTTGCATGGCAATTTGGCCTTCACTGAGGGCTTGGATAACTTCTTCGTTCTTGATTACCCTTTCTTCAAGGTATTCAATTTTCATGTCTTGTTTGACATTGTGAGGGTCTTGTTCGGCCATTATACCTTCCTCCATAGCAAAGTTACCATCAAAGCAAGCATAACACCCATAAACAGCCCTGTGAGGGCGTAGGTGTCTGCATCTCGGAATGTATTCACTATGGAGTCAATGATGCCCTTAATGGAGTCAATAAAGGTGAAATCTCCACCTGCGGGGAGTTGCACATTAACGCTTTGAACTTCAACTGTCGTATCAACCATAATCTCACCTATCCAATAGTCTTCGGGGCAAATCAACAATAGCCACAACGATACCCGCCATGATTACCAATTCAAGTAGCGGAATAATCAGTATCGAAACTGCCTTGAAGGTGGCTTCAGTCGTTGCTTTCGCTACTGTGCCACTTTCTTTGATAGTTTCGTTAATTATTCCCATGTAGTTCACCTCACATCAAAAAGAACAATGCTAATGCACCAATGAAGATGATGATACCTTTATCGTTCTCATCTGTTACTTCGTTCATTGAAATGTCATGGTTGTTGTTTTTCAAATACAGCAGTCCAAGTCCAAGTGCTATCAGCAGGGTTGTTTCTTTCTTATCAATTTTCATGTTATCACCTTAGTAGTCCAAATGCGAATGCGAGTAGCCCGATACCTGCAAAGAAGAATAGATAGTCCATACCATTGATTTCATCATCAGTTGTTGAACCGCCTCCACCTCCGCCATTACCACCGTTACCGTCACCGTCGCCATTGGAGTTGTTTTTGTTTTCGTTTCTCTTGTCGTTCCCTTCTTGCCAAAGTTCATCTTCTGTGTCTTCTTCAGGTTCATTGGTGTCTTCCCAATGCCATGTCTTGAGAACAACGAGTTTAGCCTCATTGTTTACTTTTTTGCTGTCTTTGTATATGAATCTCGATGCGTCTTTTCGGATGTTAAAGTTCGCAATACCTGTATGTTCGCTGTTTACATCAATTGAAACATAACCGTCTTCGGTTAAGGTGAATACAACATAGGAGTCGCCAAGTGCATTTCCTACATCATCAACCAAGTCATCATCATCAATGTTGTCTTCGGTGTAGTCATAGTTCTCGGTATAAACAAGCATTTGGATTTTCCAATTCTTACCACACTTGAAATGAGCCGCACCCGATGTTCCTGAAAGAAAACCGAAGTTATCCAATTCAAGTCCTTGATGTGAACCATAAGTGGTTGTGTTATACCGTTCCCACCGATACTTACCTACAATTTGAATGTCTTGAAACGGATAGGTGTTGTAGCCTGTGATACCAACTTGTGATTCCACAATATCCTTGATACCGCCTAAGTCTTTCTCAACCCAAGCCATAACAGGTTCTTGTTTAGCCTTTTCTCGTAGGATGCCGTCATCATACGCATCTTCATTAGAATCCATAAGACGACTCACCCCCGAAGGAGGGGAAACTCGGTTGAGTAGGGAAACTCGGTGTTGAAGGCTTGTCCTCATCGGGTTCTTGTGGCTTTTGTGGTTGAGTAGGGTCATTGGGGTCAGTAGGCTCAGGATTCGCTAATTCATCTGCTCTTGCTTGTGCATCGGCTAATGAAGCGAATACCACTACATTGTCAGCATCTCTTGAACCACCTGTGTATTCCTTAGCAATATCAGTTGTTCCTCTATCGCTATTTGCGCTCAAGAAAGAAGTATGGTTCTTGTTTCCGATAACGATGTAGGTTGTGTCGCCAAAGTCGGCTGTGCCGTCAGCGTATCTAATTCCCTTTGTTAAGAACCAAACCACTTGGTCGCCACCTTCGCCTGTTGTTGCGTATTCACCGCTCCATCGGGCAGTTTTAGTCCACTTCTGTTCATCGGGTCTTTCTTCGGGAAACCCTTCATCATCATCAATATCAGGTTGCGATTCTGTGGGCTTATCATCCTTGTTTCTAAACAAGAGGTATGCAATACCCAAAGGAACTATTGCGTTAATCATTCAATCCTCTCCGCAATAACAGTAGTTTTGAACTCATTTCCATTGATAATGAAATCAACAGGGTCGCCCGTAGTAGTAACGAAAGGGAGGTATTGAGTTAATGAAGTGCAAGCGATAATGTAAGTGAAATCCACAGTTATTTCACCTGTCAGCCCGTTGTTAATGTAAAGGTCGCTAACTTTTTGTGTTAAAGGAACAGGAGTAGGGAAAATCACTGTGGTAAGACCTGTGGTAAATTGAACTGTAGAAGTGCCTCCTACGGGAAGACTCTCAAATGTAACTTGAAATGTAACTCTCATGTAGCCATCAAATAGTGGTCGAATAGAAGCCTGTGCGCCCGCACCTGCAATATCAAAGTCTGCGGAAGGCACATCAATAGTCCATGCCGCACCATCAGCCATAGGATATAGCGTAAAAGGAACGGTATTCGGAACAGCCGAAGAAGTCCTTGAAACGGTCATGAATGAATAAACATTGGGAACTGCAACCGATAATGGGTCTAAAGCCGTTCCATCACCTGTTAAAGTATCATCAGTAGCAACTTCTGTTAAGCCACCACTTCCACTTGAAGGTTTTAGAACATAACTCATCCTTAATCACCTCAGTTTTGAATCCATACTTGAACTTCTGCATCTCCGCCTGTTGCTCTCACATAAAAGAGGGTATCTAACGAATCCACTTCACCTGTGATTGGATTAGGGTCAAAGACAAACACTTCATCTGCGCCAACGGTGAAGTAGTTGCCGTTATTGAAGTCACCTATGTCATAGGCAATATCAAAGTCAGCGTTGGTCTTGAGAACCACCCTACTTGCACCATCAAGCCTTAGACTTGAAACGGTTGCTGTAACTGTGTATCTGCTAATTCTGCCCAAAGGGATTCCTCCCTTAGTCCTCGGCTCGGTCAAGAATTGCACTTGCTGAGGAAGTTGCTCGGCTTTGAGTCTGAGTTCCGACCATTTCACCTGAGTTTCGGCTCGTAGGCACAGAAAGGACAGGGGTGATGGAGTAGTTCTCGGAAGTAGCGGCCGTCAATAGAACGATAACAGTTGAGTCTGCTGAGGAATAGCCGTATAGCGGAACGAAAGTTTGCCCGCTGTCTTTTCCGTCAGTTTGAACCAAAGTAGCACCGTCAAGGTAGTCATAGAGTTCACCTGCACCAAAGTTTCGACCACCGATTGCTCGGAGTGCGTCGTTGTTTAGTTCAAAGTCACCCAATGGCTTAACGATAGCGGAAACGAGGTCATCCGTTGCGGTTGTGCTTTGGATTTGTAGCCCTGTAACGACTGCGTTAGGGTATGAAGGAACTCGGATAACTGCTTGAGTCTGTGAAGCCGCTGTTAGCGAAACAGTCGTAGCGTTTCCTACGATACTTGCAGACGAACTTTGGCCGTATTTGTGCCAAACACTGAACTCAGGAACGGTGATTGCGGCTCCTGCGGTAACGAAAGTGATTCGCACTTCAATTCGGGCGTTTGCACCGAGATTGATACCAAGAGGAAGCCACATCCAAGAATCAACAGCAGTTGAAGAACCGCTTGAGGTGATGAAACCACCCATGTCTTCACAAAGAGCAACCAATCGGGGAAGGGTTGTCAAGGAGTTTACTGCGGCCAAGTCAGTGTAGTTGAATACTTGGTTTCCGTTGTAAATGACTGTAAGGGTCTTAACAAGTCCCCATTCATTTGCGGCATGAGAAGCACCTGCGGCTGTGTATTTCATGTTGAAACCGACCATTTCCGCCATTCCTGCGCTAACAGGTTCGGAAAGGTTGAAGGTCACACTTCCTGCTTCGGAAGGTGCAACATCGTTTCTTTGAATTGCTTTTGTGTATCGGACTCCCATACTTAAGCCTCCTTCTCAACAAGGTCTTGCACAGCAGGTGCAACCGTATTCTTAATCAGGATATATCCGCCAACAGCGAACATTCCATAGAGTAGCCAAGAGGCGATTCCGTTAATGGAGAGAGATGTAGGTAAAACTGATACCATCTTATTGACCCCCTGACCATTCGTTAATTTTATCTTCAATGGTAACACCGCTACCAAAAATCCATGTGCTTAATCCGAGCATAAGACCCTCAAGGATAGCGAAAGAGCCACCCATGAGAATTGCGCCCATTGTGTTGTTATAGTTCATATTTTTCAACTCCGCCCTGTGGGTTTCCCCGTTGGGCTTATCCTTCCATTGGTATATCCTTCTATTTAAAGAGATGACTTCAAATCGCCTTGAAAAGCGACACATCACCTGTGTAAACATCAGCAAAAGCCCATGAGTATTGGTTTCGATTCAAGGAATCGTAGTGTGTTTCCAAGTCCAAAGACAGCACTTTCTTGCTGTATTCGTTATCCATAGGGCTAATTGCCGTTATGATACCTGCATTAAGACTTGAGTTCAGTATTCTCGGTATGTTGCCTAATCTGTGTAGGATATACACCATTTTGACACCAACGCTTCTTCCTGCTACTGATGCTTTGATGTTCATTTTGCTTGGTCTTGCCGTATTGGAGAATCCGTCAAGGACATTCACATCGTCAAGAATAAGAGTCCAACTCCAACCTTCCTTTCGGTTTTCTTTCTGCAACTCAAATACCATCTCAATGATGTCATCAAGTTCCGATTCGTATTCTTCGGGGTTCTGAGGATAGAAAATACCAATCTGTTCCTTCTGTAAGTGTTGAAACAAAGCGTCAGCATTGTTGTATGCGGGCATATCCCAATACGACTCTTGTTTGACGGAGAAGTAAATGAACTTCGTTGATTTGAACTTCGGTGCTTTGAGGGCTTGATTCACCATTTCAGTCATCAAGTAGGTTTTCCCTGCACCTGTCCTTCCTGCAAAGAAAGAACTCGTTCCGTATGAATCACCGCTTGGTAAGAACATTCGCTCAAGTATCTCGTTTTGACTCGTCATTCCGAATCCTCCTTCTTGAAACAATGAGGACACATAGTATGAAACGGGTTGTAGCCATAGCCACACTTTCCACATTCAATCATTCTTCCTGCCTCCAATGACAGTTACATTTCGATTCTCGGAGTGCCTTCTTGTAGTCAGTCCATGAATCATACATCATGTTAAACGCAATCATTGAGAATCCACCAACAGACCATCCGAATAGGAACATAGGTTCAATCATTCTTTCACCTTCCTGCTACGCTTCTTGAAAATATACACTCCACCTCTCGTTTCCGAGAACCTAATGAATGAATACACCTGCAAGTCCACTTTGTTTGCTACTGCGACATCCTTGATTTCAAGGAAGTTATCAGGCTTCAATGGTTGAAATGTAGCCATCAGACCTCAACTCCTTCAAAGATGTCATCAACGGTTTCAATCTTCTTGTTTCTAAATCGTCTTCCGAATATCGGAATCCAAGACAACATTCGCTTTCCACCATTCTTGATGATGCTTCGCTTAGACTTCTTATTGATTTTGTAAATCGGAGGAATGGTGTATGCACCAAGTAGTGCTATTGCTACGGTTGTAGGTGATAGCAAATTGGTGATTTCAACTCCCTTATCCTTCAACATATCCAAAGTCGCTTCGGAAACCATTCTTTTCTCGCTGTCAGCATGACGGCATTCGTATTCAGGGTCAGCCAATGCTTTCTTTCCGTAAAGGCTGATACCGCTATCATACAGGGTTAATCCCGTAGTAATCAAAGCCACAGACTTTTCATCAAGTGCCTTCTGTTCCTTAGCAGTAAGTTTCTTTCGGTTTGCTTTGGGTGTTTTGCCCTTAGCCAAAAGTTTCAGTTGAGTTGGTATCTTCTCGGATGGTGCGTCTTCAAACGAAGTTTCACCCCAAGTATTCCATATTGAATCACTTTCGGATTCTTGAGAGGGTGGGGGAGTAGGAATTGATTCCTCAATATCGCCTGATTGGTGAGCCGAGCCGACTTCCTCCCCCATTGTTTCTTCTTTAGCCACAGCAACACACTTTTGCTTGTGTTTCCATAGCCCTGAGTTTGTTTTGTATTCTTTTCCACAGTCTTCACATGAAAATTGATTATCCGACATCAAGACCACTTCCTTTCAAAGTCTGCCTTCATCAGTTCGCTAATCATTTGTTGCACCATAGGAACTTGCATCACTTTTCCAAGTGCCGCTTGCACAGCCACTTCAACAGGGAAGTCCTGTCTTCGGGCATTTCCGTATTCCGATAGCCAAGAACCAAGAGCCATAAAGACGGCTTCCTGCTTCCCGTTAATCGCTTCGTTCCAATGATTGACGAAGAGGTGTTCTATGATGGCTTTACTTCTCGGTTCGATTTCCAAGAGTAGTTCATCAAGCATTTCCAATAATTTGTTGTCTGACTTGTAATCCATGTGGCTCACTATTTCCTACTTGGTGTATGCTTCTATTTAAAGAGGTTTCCATTTCCACCGTTTCCTCTTGATAATATCCAACAAAAGTTGTAAACCGACACAGTTTCATAGCCTGTCGTCGTTGCAGGATATTTGGATTTCCTTTCATCCAAGGGGTCAAGTAATGCCCTAATCGTTTCGAGTTCATGGATATTGAACCTCTTTCCTCAATCACCGAAGCGAGTTCCGACATAGGCATTTCCTCGTATTCCATTTCCTCAAGGATTTGCATTATGCAATCCCCGATTTCTTCTTTCAATTGTTTCTTGCTCTTTCTCATATTCATACTTCCTTTGTTGTTATTTTCCAATCGCCCGCCTTTGGTCGTTGTTTCCATTCTGAAAACTTCTCTTCCCACTTGAGGGCTGATTGAGTAGGGTTTCCATCCTTCTTCACCATGTTCTTTGGTTTCTTAGGTTCGGGTCGGTTCTGCTTTCGCATTCCAACCTTGAGTGATACCACCGTAGGGAAACTGAATGTTCCTGTTATGGGTTTTGTCTGTTTCCATTCATTGAGAGCCTGTTTGTTTACATTTGCATCCAAACCTGTTTCTTCCTCAAAGGTCTTATTGACTGATACTCCCTTGATTCGTAGTTCCCATGAGTCGCAGTTTCCTTTGTCTTCATCCCATGTAGAATGGTATTTGTATTGTTTCGGCTTTACCGAGTGCCAATAATCGTATTGATGTTCCACTTTCCATTGACCCAAGCCAACACCGAGAATCGGAACGGTTTCACCTGAATAGGACTTAGTAGGGATTTTAGCGGTTGTTGCCGCATCAAGGTTTCTTAGGTCTTTGAAGTTTCCATACTGAGCGTTGCTGTGTTTGAGTGAATCGGTATCGCAATAGTAAACATTCTCGAAACCAACCGCTTTAGCGGCCAAATACAAGTCTTTCCTTGCGTATGCAGTAATGAATGAACCCATGCTGACAATAGTGTTTCCACTTCGTCGCATGACATTTTGCTTTGCTATTCCCCATTGTCCCGAATGGTCATCAAGACTTCCAACAGGGCTGAATGTGTAATCGTCGCAATCATCCATTGAATAAAAATCGGCTTCCGTCATAAACAACTCGCTTTGGTTCTGTTCCACATACTTTCCAAAGGCCGAACTTGAAGTAAGCACCTTGAGAACATACTGTGCATGGTTTCCTTCGGCTTTAAACTCGTTTCGCAGTTCATACCATTGTTTCGTCAGGATGTGAGGATTGTAGGGCAACGGAGGGGCGAGCATAGCACACATATTATTGTTCTCATCAATGATGATTTCAACATCATAGCCTTCATCCAACATCAGTTTGTATTCGACGGTTGTAACCCATTGAGTTGCTTCCGTCTTGTTCCAATCCAATGAACCTTCTTCTGTTCTTGTAGCACAGACTCCGATTGAATGTGAAGCAGGTCGCTTCCAATGAATGTTGATAGCACCAATTTGGTTCAAATCGTTCATCAACCATAGGCAGTTGTCAATTGTTTCCACTCTCTTCATGTTGAATGGGTCGGGGAACTTATTGTCTTCATCGTTTTGAACCGAGCAATACATTTGGTTCGCATCAATTCCAAACATAGGCTTTTGAGCCTCGTTATCATTGAATACTTGGGTTCTTCCACCCTTGAATACATCAAGTCCTCTAAAGAGGTCATCAAGAACCATAGGTTCAACCTTTTCTCCCCAATTGACTTCATACTTCCAAGACTTCGGTTTCCTTCGGAATAACTTGCTTGGCTTTTGTCCGTATTTTTTCTTATCGGCTTCCCACTTCTTGAGTTCCGCAGGGTGAAGGTTGTGAATGTGATTGTGAGCAATCATTTGAACTCCAAGCGTTCCTGCCGTAAGCGTCAGTTCTGTGCTGTGATAGTCCAAATCGTTCTTGAGTGTGTTCCAAAGGAAGTTAATGCCTTGAAAGACAACATCACAGTCTTGAATCATGTATTCTACATCTTGGTTTGTAATGCTCTTGAATAGTTCCTCATCAGTAAACTCACCGTTGCAGAACTTCTCAGGTGTAGTTCCTTTCGCAAAACCACACATTTCTCCAACCTTTGACAAAGCCGAGTTAAACAGGGCAATAGAGTCCACCCACTTTATCTCGTTCTTTTCAGTCCATTCCCACTTCTTTGTCTGATGCACATAGGCATTCTTTCCCCATGTGTAGTCCTTCTTTCCCAACTCTTCTCGTTGGTATGTATTGATGAAAGGTGCAATATCAAGCGTTGCTTGAAGAACACCACTTCCTCGAAACAGTATGTTTCCATAGGGTGCTTGTCCTTCTTCGGGTTGCTGACAAAAGTGTTGCATGAAGTTGTTTCCGAATTGAGCCGTCATCAATGCTGTGAAATCAGCCGATAACCAATGCGAATACACCGTTTCTATGCCCCATGTGTCAAGGAGATTCCAAAGAAAGCCCATTTGATGTGGATAACCCCATGCTTGAACCCGATACAACTTCCTATTCTCGGATTGCATGACGAACTTTCCATATTTCTTCAGGTTATTCTTATCTCGAACACAGTTCGGACACTTTTCAGCCGTTGCTTTCTTCTTTCGCTTCAAGTCCTTGTGTTCTTCGCAATAAGTAAACGGGTGCTTTGTAGGGTCATCATCAAACAACCATCTTTCACCTTTTTTCATGTGGTTGCCTTGTTTGTCAAGTCTTGGCTTCATTCCTGTCCTTGTAGGAGTCATGTCGCCTCGCACCTTGTAAATTGTAACACCCCAAATGATAAGGTCGCCCATGTTTCCGTTCATTTCACAGTCAATGACTGCAAAATCGGATTTGATGTGCTTATGCGTTGCATCCTTTCCTTTTTGGAGGTGTGAAAGTTCTGTGTAATCAACTCTCACTTGAGGTATGTCGGTGTTGGCGTAGCCATCACCTGCTTCCATAGGCAATTCCTTGAAGCCTATGTTGGTGAAGGGAATGTTGGTGTAAGCCATAACAATCACCAAAAGACCGAGTAAATGATTTCATCAACAGTAAAGTCGCCTTGTTCCAACCCATATCCTTCTGCAACATCAATTGCGGCTTGTCGGGCAATTGCTTCCGCTTCATCAACACCTTTCAGCGAGTTTCCATAGAAAACATCCCTGCTGATGGAGTTTAGCCTTGAGTTGGTGATTTTGTAGGTAACTGTTGCTCTTGGTCGCAAACCTGCGGCCTTTGCTCTCGCAAACAGTATTTTTGCTGATGCTTTGCTGATTCCTGCTCTTTTCTTAGGCAAAGAGGCAGTATTGGTCGGATTGTAGCCACTTCTTCGGGTGAACCCGTTAATCTTGGCTTTTGTTTCCTTTGTAGGGTTTGAACCTCGGATGACACCGTAAACAGTGTTTCGAGCAACACCAATGGCTCTCGCATATTGTGCAATTCCACCTGACGCATTCACACCTTTCAAGACTCTCGTTGCATAATCAATCATTCCCATCCCTCCCAAGACCATTCGGCTTCTTTAGCATCCATAAGTAGCATGATGATTTGTTTCATAGTAGCATCGTCAGTATCAATCAAGTCAATAACAAGTTTCGTTGGGCTTTCCATCATTCATCACCTCTTTCAACATCAACCATTTCAATGAACTCAACGCTGAGTTCTATGTTTGATTCGTTTCCTCTATCCGTAGGTATGGAGGTTTCCACACCGTAGGCTCTAATCGTCATCCATTCAGCAATAAAACCGACATTTTGGTTCAATTGCGACATTTGAAGGTGATATACGGGAGTTTCTCGTAGTTTCGAGAGTTGTGTGTGCTTTGCCTTTGCATATCGGCTAAAGAACAGCACAGTTCTGTAAGGGAAGTTTGAAACGGAGTTCCAACCCTTCTTCCATACTACTTCCATCTCCAAAAGACATGGTTTGCCTAATGGGTCAATTGCTTGACCGTCAGCACCGTAGTTGTCTTTTTCGTATATCAGGACATTTGTGAAGCCTTGAGCCTCAAAATGTTCCTTCGCTTTCTGTCTTGTTCCCGTTGTATTCCAACGGTCATATTGTTTTTTACTAAATGACATATTATTCACCAATCAAACCGCCTTATTTCCGATAAACGGAAACAGGGTCAGGCTCTAATACTATATTGTCGTCACTGACATTTAAAGGTTCACATTCATTTCCAAATCAGTTCCCGAATAACGGAAGTTATTCTCCGATTTGTTGCATGATTGTGGAAAATATCAGTTTGACTCAGTATCGCCCCCGACTCGGCTCAATTAGTGCTAAGACACCGACACTATATGAAACCCACTATGGGGAGGGGCTTGAGATTAGAATGCAGATGCGAGCGAAGCGAGCAGATGTATTCTATAT
>OLHW01000031.1_pt1 | contig 12052 bp, 13 predicted proteins | sample 1609531 | NCBI WGS metagenome assembly OLHW01 (sample SAMN05416868, study PRJEB24817) | seawater metagenome | isolation source: Sea water | place: Canada:Atlantic | collected 2013-11
TCGGCAGCGTCAGATGTGTATAAGAGACAGGTATTATTACCACCGCCAGGAATATACTTTGGTCTAAGTTTGGTTTTCCTGAGATCAAGACCAATAATAGAAACACCTCTAGGGATGATCAATCCACCTCTAGTTGCATTTGTAATCCTGAACAGATCTGCATATTGTTTGGTAGAATTACTCCATCCAAGATTACCCTCAGCAGCAAGTTCCCCAAACTGAGTATCTACATTAGGAACAATATTGTTGCTACCGTCAAGTTTATATGCATAAGATCCAGGACGATTATCGACAATGTGATCACCAGGATACAACATAATTGTAAACTGGTCAAATTTGTCATCAGCATTACCAGCACTCACATAGGAGTATCTCGCTACTTCAAGAACTGCTCTTGCAATTGTCTTGAATGGTCTGATTGGCGAATTGCCTTTATTATCAATTGCATCAGTAGAATCAAAGTCATCAGGATTGACGTAGATAATTCTACCTTCTACTGATGAAATGATATTTTGAAGTCGTGTTAATGCCATTAAGTCGTCCTAGTATAACACAGGTCTAATTCTTATTTTTATTTATACTCTTTACGAATCTTCTTTAAATATTTAAGTTCAGTTTTAATGTTTTGATAAGCACATTCGGCATCAATTTTACCTGCAAATTCCATTGCACAGATAATTTCTACTTTTTTACCAAATTCACTTAATGCTCGGTCAAATCTGTCGTGTTCGGAATACATTCTTCTATTGCATTTATTGTATCTAGGTACATATCATAGGGAACCATGACAGCATTGTTTTTACCATCAGTTACACCTATGATAGAACCTTCTTCCACACGTGTGATCAATTCATTCCAATGCTCTTGCCAGTATTCAATAGTGTATGTTTCCATAATAGTATTAAGAAGGTTTGTCATACTCTTTCTTCGTTTTGAAGTAGAGTTTATAGTATGGTCTTTTCATTTCGTCAAGGATTTTCATATCCTCGTCAAAACCCATATACTTGCAGAGTTGGTATGACCCCTCTAACTCACTAATCAATCTTAGTATGTTAGCGGGATGCCTTTCAAGTCCACCAAAATCATATTTACTCATGGTGGGGGTAGTTCAGATATTTCATCCAGTTCTACTGGAAATAATAGAGGATGGAGTTCTTCTATCATAAGGTATTCACTGTTTTTTGTCAACTGTTCAACCTCAAGAGATGGTTCAGAATTTACAATTGCTTGTATATAAGGATCGATCTTATCTTCATCAAAAATGTCATCATAAACAAATGGCATTCCATTTATAAAATAAACAAGAGCGATTCCTATACCATTGATGTACCTATAATCACATCTAACTTTATACATTTTTTGATAGGAGCGGGGGGACTTGAACCCCCACGAGTTTAATACTCAGCGGATTTTAAGTCCGATACGTCTACCGATTCCGTCACGCTCCCTCAAAGGTGCTTAGAAATTAAAAGTCATAAGCGACTTCAACTCTCTCAGAATTCTCACGTATTAGTTTTAAAACTTGCTGAAACTCGTCAGGTGTTCTACAATCAACATTTAACTCTCTGCCCAGATCTGAATGAAGAGTAATAGACCTTTTGGTAATACTCACTTCAACACGAGAAACAGATTCGTCAGTAAACATAGTGTATGTGTTTGATGGACTTTATAAGTATACCATGAGGATTGGTCGTTGTCAACCCCCCTAATTCAAGTACACTCCTGTCAGGCAATCAACATCAAGGAAAGGACCACCTGCAAAGATGTTACCGACTCCAAGAAGAGCATTCATACTGATGCCACCCAAAGCAGTAGTAACTAAAAACGCAGGTGATAGCGGACCAAGAGCGCCCGATGGTGATATACCAGCAATAGTGTGAGATTCAATACCACCAACATTAAAGATAACATCTGAAAGGACGTTTACTTCAAAATTACCTGCACCATTAAAACTAATTGTAGATCCAGGTGTCAGCGTATTCACAATAAATCCTCCAGCATAGTTAAAAGTAATTGCACCACCAGTAACTGTGGTTTCTACATTTTGACCACTGGTCGCCATTTTATTTGCTTCGACTTGATATGTACCTAAGCACTTAAAACCAGCATCATTAGCATTAATGATATACTTATTCTTAACATTAAGAGTATAAGTACCGTCAACGGTTTCAAACTTATCACCTTTGACATGTTGATGCATGTCACCCTCTACTAGAAGGTGAGCATTACCAACCACATTAATGCATAGACGATCACTTAAATCTTTTTGTTTAGCGTCTACCTTTGATCCTGCCTTAATGTTAATGTGCCTTGCTGCAATAACATTAACATCTCTTACTGGAGAATGAACTTGGACATCACCATTTGCAAACATTTTAATGTAAGCACCAGTTAGTCCATGTCTGAGATTGATGTATTCATTACCATCAGTTTCATTCATCTCCCATTTATGACCAATAGCAGTTACTTTCTGCTTATTGTCAGGATAAATTCTAGAATTAGTAGTGTTATTATCATCTATTTTGTTGACGGCATCCTGACTTTTGCCATCTAAACTAGAAAGGTCTCTGATGTCATGTCCCATAATTTATTCTCCTGGATGTCCTACACAATCAATAATTTCTCTGTACTCATCATAGTTATTGAGATAATCCTTAGCATCTTTTCTAGGGATAAATTTTAAAATTGGTTTAATAATTGCTCTTCTTTGTTGACCTAATCCAATTCCAGAACCACATGACATATAAATTTTTGGTATATCAGTGAAACCAAAACCTTCTTTAAGAACTTGAACTCCAATTAAGAATCCATTTTCAATAATAGGTTTCAGTTCTGGAAGAACCACTTCATTTTCTTCATTATTTCCTGGTTCTACAATTAATGCACAAGTTTCATCATAACCCTCACCACTTCTAATAACAAAAGGTGGACTGTTATCAGTGATAATTCCTAACCAATACTCATTACCAGCAAATACTCCCGGAATATTATCATAGTTTGGATCTCCATTTTCATCAGTAGAAACTAAATCAGAAGTAGAAACTGATCCATCAAAATAAGGATAACCTCCACCTGAATTTGTTACAATAAGATCTTTGACACCACCATTATCATCTAACACAGAAACAACTTCGCTTCCGCTACCCCACCCTGGAGCAGGGAATATAGTGACATTTGGTGGATTACTTAATCCAAACCCAGGATTTGTTACAACTCCAGCAACAACTTGTCCATAAGAATTAATTACTGGAACTGCATAAGGAGTTGGGTTACTGCTATCATAATTTGGTTTAGGGTAAATGTTATCAGTAATAGTGAAATCATTACCGCTACCACTATTACTACCACTACTGGTGCCGCTGCTACTACCACTACCTCCACTTCTAGGTCCTGGTTCATAATTAATAAGATTTCCTTTAATTACAAAATTATCCAATTCATTTTGAATTCCAGTAAAGAATAAATCTGGAATCATAGGAAAATTGAAAGATGTTGCTTTACTGCAATCTAAAGATCCTGTAGCAATGTCCCCATTACTGTCTCTTAATTCTGTACCCTCAATTGAAGATAGGAAAGAATCGGATCCATAAAGACCCGTGTTAACTTCATTAGGCAATTCACCAAAAGTTTCTAATCTATTAAAGAATGCATTAACTGCATTATCTGGTCTTTCTCCAACACCAGTAGTATAATCTCCAATGCCTAAGATACATGAAAGATTACCATCACAGAACATTGAGATTAATTCACCAATTGATGATAAAAAGTTACCATTAAATGCACCACCCAAATCCCCAATTAATGAAGTAATCTCACCAAGAGCACTTAATGCAGTTCCAATTCCATCTTCAATTTCTTTAACAATACCCTTTAAGATATTACTAACCTGACAGAATGCGGTATTCAAAACATCTTCAACTAATGTAGTAAGGATGTCAAGGAGGAGACCATATACTTTCTCAAGAATAGTTTGAAAAATACATTTAATAACTTCAAACATTATCTCAGAAAATTTCATTCCTGCAGTGATTGCAAGTCCTCTACCATTTGAAAGAGGTGAGAGTCCTGTAATTATAGGAAGAAGTGTCTTTTCAAATAAATTCTTAAGTTCATTGACTATAAGTGTTTTAATATCTCCCAACAGACCATTAACAGCATTTGCTAATCTGCCAAAGTATCCTGTAATGATATCTGCAGTTCGGGTGATGTTACCAGTCAATTTATCAACTAACAAGTCACCAACAGATTCTTGACTACTAAGAAATTTAAAAAGATCTCCTAAAATTCTACTAAATTCATTCTCAGGTCGTGGTCCACATTTTCCATTGGAAATTGCAATCGTTACCTTTTCATTTTCCGATTGCCTCTCGTCAGCACTACTAGTAGTTCCTCTTTTACTACCACGACCTGCTGCACCATGTCCACCAGGAGATTTATTCTGTTCTCTAGTTTTTAATACTTTTTCAGTTGGAGGATAGTTATTAGTACCACCAATAGCTTCTAATCTATCTTCAAATGGTTGATTCTTATCTACAATACCAAGAGAACCCATAACTAATGGTTGTTGAGCACTCTCGCCATCCATAAACATGCCAAGAACCCACATACCATTCTCTAGACCATGAGTAGTGCCAGCACCATCTCTAGTAATAGTTTCAGTGGTTGGCATCATTACAGATGCCCATGGGAGATGACTAGAAGGTAGACCAGTTTTTGGATTTCTACTTCTAGTATGATATCCCATAATCCTAACTTTGACACGGAAGGATTCATCTTGATCAGTAGCCTCAGTGCCATCAATGAGAGTCCTCCCATCTCCTTCAACTTGACCTACCCAAAGACGATTTCCTTGTGCTCCAAACCAATAGTTAGATTCTAATGTTGGTGCTGCTCCTAACATAGTATATCAATTGTCGTGTACTTTACATTCTGGTGCGCTTGGTTCTACTTCACAAAAAAGTTCTAATGGAGTGGGATCGTGATGATCTCCTGCCTCAATTTCTTTTTTGTGATTTTCTGCATAAACTTCAAGTTCATGAAGTTCTTCTTGTACATGACGACGTTGATTGGGAGAAGTCATGGGGTTGTCAAGGATTTCTTTGTCCTTGGCGATATGTGTTTCGATGTCTTTCATTTAGAGTCCGAACGAGTCCCTTATAAGTGTGAGATTAGTTTTAAATTTGTCTTCACTTCTAGTATATATGTGAGTGAGGTCAGCAATAATGTAGCGTCCTGAATTGTTTGTATCAAGGTTTCCTTGAGAATCGAAAAATTCGATAAAAATTGGATCCGCTGCATGTAAGAACATATTACCAAAAGAACAGGTAACTGTCAAGACCTGACTAGTGAAAATGCCCAATCTAGACACTGATTGGAGTACAGTTTCTTGAAACGCTGACGCTTCTTCTTCTTTAGATGAATCTAGTTGGGCAAAAAGATCACTATTGTAAGAGACAATCATATTTCTAGTGGAATATGGACTTTCAACTTGAGGTTGATCATCTGCTTTAGGTTCTAAATCATCAGACATTACAGGACTATTTAAAGGTCCCATCCAATCAGCACCAGCAATCTTTTTCCATTTAGGATATAATTCTTTTAATGTATACTTTCTAGTAGTCATTGTGCAATTAACTACATCAAAAAATTCAATTTGACCAGAATAGAATCCTCTATCAAAGTTTTCTATCATATCAATACTATTTTGAAATTTAGGATTCTCAATTCTATATGCATCTTGAACAGTATTTACACCTGTTCCTGTAGTGTATACTGCTTTATGATTTCTCTGTGCAGCAAGTTTGTCAATAGAAACATAGTTGTAAGATAAGTATGTTTCATAAAATAAATATCCTGCACTATAATATTTTTTATTTGGTGCTTGGTCTTGAGATATAAATTTATTTCTTGCCCAGGTTAAAATATCAAGAGGTCTAGAATTTGGAGGAATAAACGAAAGTTTATTTACACTTTTATCTGTAATAACAGGTTTCTTAGTATTTTCAAGTTCATTACCAATAATTTCTCCTATTAACATCTCTGAATCATATTCTTTATATTTCTTACAAACTCTCTTTTGCATAGAAAGAACTGCATCTTTCCTACACAATTCAACTATAAATGATTTACCAGTATCAATAACATCTTTACTGTGGATATTATACGCATATAAAGGTCCATTTGTAGAATTATTAGTAAATTCAAACTTTACTCCATTCTGTTCATCAGTGAAAACAACTTCAAACAGTTCCATTCCCATAAGAACATTTGAAATCCTTGTGGTAGTATCCATAATATTAAGAGTAACTGTTACAAATTTATCAAATAAACCCTCTTTATACTCTAACTGTAAAATAGATCCTTTATCAATGTAAACAGAAGATCCATCATTAAATTGTACTGCTACAGAATTAATTGAAAAATTCTTAATTTGATATGGTGATGTCATAATTTAACTTCCTGTTTGTTGAGGTGCTCTACGTCCAATTTGAGTAGATGGAGGTGTGAACATAGACATTTCTTTTTGCTGTTGCTGTTGTGCTGGAGATGTTGGAAAGGAAAACAACTTCATTAAATCAACCTTTGGTTTAGCAGATGGAGGAAGTGCCGCTGCCGGTGGTCTAGCACCCATGGCATCAACTCTTTTAAAATATGCATCCCATTCTGCTTGTGGTGCTCCCTCTTTTGGAATTTGATTTGTAGGAACAGTATATTGCCCAGTTGGAGAAGGAGGAGCAGTTTTTTCTATTTTAGCACCAGGAGTAAGCATACCAGCATTACCAGCAGTATTAAAGCGATGTCCACCAAGTTCAGTAACATTCACTTCCTGTGATGCATCGTACCTTGCAGCATGAGTTCTAAATCCAGTAGATGCCATAATATTATTGATCTGGTCAGCAGACATTCCAGATGCTTCTAGATTACTACGTAATGATGCCTGATTACGTGCCATCTCTAGAGCTTTCTTTGCTCTTGCTCTTTCTTCTTCTGTTAGTGATCTATTAAGTTTTCCTTCCGCAAACGGTTGATATTGACCGCTTCCTTCAATAACATCTGTAATACTACCACTATTTGACATGAATGTGCCAGCACCAACTTTACCACTCTGGATTAAACCTGCCCTATTTAAAACAGATCTTCCAACTGCTGCCATTCCAAGTTCACCCTCACCACCTGCTTCAGCAATCATTAGACGCATTAAGTATTCTTCTTCATCACCAGAAATAGTTGCGTCAGTCAGACCGCCGCCAGGAGCACCACCAGGACCATAATATTCACCAGGAGCAGGACCAGGACCAGGAGGTGTATCGGTATCTGTGCCCATTAATGAATTAAGAATATTATCTATAAAATCTTTGATCTTTTTAAATATATCGGATTGCCCACCCATCTCCAATTTCATTCCACTTAGTCCTGTAGATTTAGCAATCTCAGAATAAATATTTTGAATATATGTTCTACCAGATTCTGGCAAGAATGCAGAGAATGGAGAAATGATACTATTTGCAAATGATAAGACACCAGCAGCTGCTGCTTTTTGAGGTAATGTTACTACAGAACTAAGAGGTTTAGTTAATTTAGTGACAAGAGATGATTTTTTGGGTTTTTGAGTAAGTGGAGTAAGTGGTTTATGCTGACCACCAGTAAATTTACCCCCTGTAGCAGCCGCTCTCATCGGCATAGAAGGACCCTTATATCCAGAATCTCCAGGGATACTAGTATCACGTGCTGGAATTGGTGTAACAGGGGCAGGTGTCTGTGGAATAGATTCTCCTGATGAGACAGGTTCTACCGATGCTGTAGGTTCCGTTGGAGCAGGTTCTGAAGATTCTACAGGAGCAGGTTCTAATGGAGTTTCTTTTTCTAAATCTTCTTTAATTTCATTAGGAAATACATCTAAGAAATCCCACCATTGATTATCACCTTCTTTATCCCTATCACGTGTAATAAATGGTCGCAATCCTTCAATTACTAATGGTAATGCTAACATTACAGCACCACTAACCAAAGATGCTATTAAACCCTGTTGAATAACATTCTTCTTCTTTTTCTTGTCTTCTTTTTCCTCAGCAGGTTTTAAATTTTCATCCGAAGCACCTGCAGGTTTTTCTATCTGCTTTTCTCTAAGTTTTGCCTGTAGAGCACCAGTCAGTTTCTTATCAATTTTCTTCTTAAATTCAAATCTTGCCTTTGTAACTTTATAAAGATCAAATAATGCCTCTCTAGTTTCAACAACATTCTTCATAATTTCAGTAAGAGATTCACCCACACCCATTTCTTTGGCATCTATTCTAGCACTCTTTCTTTGAAGTGCCTTTTTACCCTTGGTTTTTCTTCTTTTAGTTTTAGTAGGTTGAGGAAGAGGTTCATTTCTAATTTGATCAAGAACATCATCTAATTTACCATCCAGTTGATCTGGAACTTCACCTTCCCAATCTTCATCTTTTTCAGGAGAAACTGTTTTCTTAGGAGGTTGCTTTGGTCCCTGCATCGCTTGAGGACCAATAGGTTTCTCATATTGGAATTTACCCTTTACTTCCTGCTCTGATTTCTTTTTAAAATCTTCAAACCTCTTCTTATCTGCTGCAATGAGTTCATCAATTGCATCCATAATCTTGTCAGAGGTTTTTTCTAACTTCTCATCAAGTTCTTCAATCTTATCATCAGCAAATTTATTTTCAGGTTTATATACAGAAACTGTTCCACCACTACTATCATTTTTTTCGGCAATCAAACTTTCTGCCATTTCATGCAGTTCAGTATTATTCCTTCCCTGAACAATCTGACTATCAATTTCACTCGACTCTTTATCACTCAAAGAGTTATAGTACTTAGAAATAAGACCAATCTGTTCATTAGTAAGTTGGTCAGCAAGGTTCTTACCAAGTTTGGCTTCGTATGCTTTTCTTAATACCTTAGGATCTCTTGCCATATCAGTTACCTATTAAACCTGAGTGACCCCATGCTGGAGTATTAAATGATGATCTATTCATAGAAGATCCCGATCCAATTGGAAAGGGAAGAACCTGAGGAGTTGATGGATTTTGCTGAGATGCCATCTGTGTCTGTAAAATTTGTGCAAAGATATTACTATCCATATCACTAGGATCTTCACCTACTTCAGTATCTTTATTTATTGACTTAAGATCAACAGTTCCCGATTTAGCAGTTCTAGTATCACCATGACCAGTTTTTAAAACAACATTACCTTCAGCATCTCTCAATGTAACATATGCACCATATCCTCCACCTTGACCATATTCTACTTTTCCACCGTCTACTGTTGGAATAAGGATATCAGCATTTTCTGCACTCTTTCCAAATCTGGTCTCACCCATATTTGGAACGAAGTAATCAATACTATCATAATCAGAGTGTACAGAATGTCCATGGGCTGATTGTGCCCTTGATAATAAATCTATTTTTTCTTCCATAGATTTATTTGGATCATAAATTTCATTACTGACTGCACTATTAGAAAATTCAATCTTTCTTCCTTTAGCAGCATATGATGCAGCAAGTTGATCCATCATTTTAATACGCTCTTCCATAGAAAGATTTTTACTAAACTTAGTGTCGATATGATATTCATCACCTGATCCCATATATCCTTTTGGTGCAGTTTTTAAACCTGTATTAAATGCCCCACCTTCACCAATTACTGCAGGAGTCAGATTAAAATTATCCCTAGTCGCTGCTCTTGAAGGAGCACCAAAGAAACTAGCGACTAGTCCACCAACACCTTTGACTATTGGATTGTCAAGTACATTTTCCTTTAACCAGTAAAATATTTTCTTAATTGGTTCTAAAACACCTTCAAATCCTTCACGAAGAAAATCTAAAATTCTTTCAACAATAGTACCTGGATTAATCGATAGACGTGTAATTCCTTCAACATTATTAGTATTTACAGATGGCAAATCACCTGAAAGAGCAAGTTCTTTAATACTAGATACTTGACTTCCAAGACCTGCTTTATTAATGTAATCTTTTACTGTAGAAAGTAATTGTGATCCTCCAAAATTTAAGAAGTCAAGTGCAGTATCAGATCCAAGAAAATATGCAAGTTTACTTTTAGGAACAATATACTCTTCTTCACCACCATCTCCAACAATAACAAGTTGTGGCGTATTACCAGTAACCATGCCATCCGCTGCCATGGGAACACCAGCAATATCATTACTACCTGCATTCTCCATGGGAGTAACTGCTTTATCAAAACCAGCTTTAATATCTACATTTCTCTGTTCTTTATCCTTGCCTGTAATCTGAGAAACCATAGATTCCCAAGATTTTGGAAATAGGTCTCTCAAAATATCAACAACAACAGCAACCAATCCAACTACAGGAAGAGCAGAAATAGCAGCAATAGCAGCGCCCTCATAATCACCTTGTGTCCACCTTGTTACCATATCCCATAATGCTAAAATAGTAGCAAGACCAATAACCAATCTGCCTAATATTTTTACTAATACTTTCTTACCACCTTTTTTTATTAGTTTTTCAGTTACTTTCTTGCCAATTTTACTTTCTATTAAATTTCTAAACTGTTTTGTTCCTGCTAACCAAGCAAAGAAATCATCATACAGTTTTTTTGTTGCACCTTTTACATTATTCCATGTTGTAGCTGCTCCATTTTTAATTGCTGCATAAGTTTTTGGATCAGTTAACACATTTTTCCATCTACCAACTGTAGCAGAAACTGATTTAACTACTTTACCACCAAAAGTTGTAACAGCATCAAGACCACCTAAAAAAGCAGTTTTACCTTGTTTAAGTTTTTCACCCATTCCAGTAAATCTACCAAAAAATCCTCCTCCTCCACCACCAAATGATGGTAATTTAGGACCTTTAAATCCAGCACGACCTAACATATCACGAGCAAAATTTACCCCAGATCTTACTTCATTATATCCACTAACTGCAAATTTTCTTGCTTGAGTAATCTTATTTCCAGCAAATTGTCTTGCTGCCGTTGCACCTGCAGATGCAAATTGTTTTGCTGTATTAAATGCCTTTTGAGTTTGCTGTAGTGCTCTTCTAGGATCTTTAACTATAGTTCTGCCAAATCTCTGTGCTTGTCTAAGTGGTCTAGTAAGATTTCTTCTAGCTCTATTAAATCTTGTCGCAATATTACGTCTAATCGGTTGAGTAAATCTTCTAAGTTGCCTGAAGGGTTTAGTAAATTTTCTCCATTGTCTTTTAATAGCAACTTTTACGGTTTTTTTAAATCTATTAAATCTTTTACGTAATAATCTACCACGTGCCCTAAGTCCTTTAGGAACTAGTTTCTTAAAAAGTTTCCTAATAAGTGATCTTAATGGTCTAGTTAATCCTTTCAACCAAGAAGATTTCTTCTTTTTGTTTTTAAAATCTTCTTTTAATTCTTCTGATTTTTCACTTCCACCTTCTGAAGTTTTATCTCCATCTAAGTATGGTTTTAAACTGTTTAATCTTTCTTTTTCATACTTAAATATATTCTTTGCAAGTTTTAAATTTAAAACTGCAGTATTTCTAAGACGAAGAGTTTGCTTAACTAATGTGCCAGTTTTAGGTGTTACTTTCTTAGTAGTCGCCTTAGGTTCAGGTGCGTTCTTTGTTACTGCCTTTGAAACATTGACAATAGGATTTGCATCATACACTGATAGGATGATGTCATTATATTCTGTTAATCCTAATTGCTTTGCCTTCATTAACTTTGATGTTTTTGTTGTTCGATTCTTTGTCGTTCCTCTTCCAGATATTGTTTCAATAATGCAATGTAGATGTCTTTTTCCCAAGGAATAAGACCATCAAGTTCAGTTAAACTGTACTTGTGATGTTGCATTAATGAAAAATTAGTTCTGTAATAATTCTCTAAAGAATTATGGAAGAGGCTTATCCGAAAAAATTAGATAGTCCTTCAATAACATACTTTGATTCAACTTTTGTATTTGGATTAGTGAATTTTACTTCATGCTTCAATGAAGGCATGGATTCAAAAAACTTTTGAATATCACTAAACCTGTCTCTTATACACATCTCCGAGCCCACGAGACCGTACTAGATCTCG
>OLHW01000034.1_pt1 | contig 11626 bp, 12 predicted proteins | sample 1609531 | NCBI WGS metagenome assembly OLHW01 (sample SAMN05416868, study PRJEB24817) | seawater metagenome | isolation source: Sea water | place: Canada:Atlantic | collected 2013-11
CTATCCTCTTCGTCGGCAGCGTCAGATGTGTATAAGAGACAGGTCATAGTCCATACGCTTTTCAGCCAAATCATTTGACATGATTGACATCTGCATTTGCATATTATTACTTTGGTCTGACAACTCAGACTGATGCCTGCGATTTAACTTACCTTCAGATGCTTCGTGTGCACGTCGCTTGTCTGCTGTGCGTTCTTGATACAAAAACCGATTGCTTGTATCTTCACGACTTAGACGCTGCTCTCTCAATAAATCACTACGTTGCTCATCACGTACACGACGCTCTTCTTTCTGCTGAGGACTGTAATACGTTGCAGTATTAACAGCTCCAGCTTCGTCTATTTTTTGATTTAACTTGTCTTTGCGAATCTGTGTGCTATATTTTTTTACAAATTCATCTGCTGTCATTCCGTTGGTTAACTGAAGACTAGAGTTAAGACCTTGCGCTTCTAATACTCGCCCATCTTTCTTGGCGGTATCCATTATGTACTTGTTTCTGGAATCGCCAAGCGAATCCTCGTCAAGCATCAGTTTATCAAGTATGTTTAGGTCATATTTTCCAGTAATATCATTTGGTCCTTGTCTGATTAATTCTTCTCTACGATCCTGTGGAATACCCATCAATCCATGTGCACCAGCAGCTGCTCCTGCAGCAGATCCACCCCAGAATAATGCTTTACCTGCAAGAGGAATTAGAGGTGCTAAGAATCCAGCCATTTGAAAATATTCCTATATCATCTACTATTTTACACAGTTGCTAATGCTTGTTTTGCTTCAAGCATTCCAATGCGTGCCTCAAGCTCTTGGTTAGCACGAACGAGTAGTCCGATTACATCACCAGTGTCGATGGCAAGCTTACCGACACTCTCATCAAAGTAGGTAGCGTCAGGAAGAACTTTCTGAAACTCTTGTGCAATAAAGCCATGATGCATACGTTCTGGGCTTGAGCTGAACTCTTCCTTGTAATGGAAGGTGACAGGTCTCAAGTTACGTAGGGTCTCAAGTGCAGTATCAATACGCTTCACGTCAAACTTGGTTGTCTCGTCACTGAATTTTATCAGTGGAATAGCAGCACTTGCAATTTGTCCAAAGGCACTCAAGAATCCACCTGTCTTCTTTGCTTCTGCTTCTGCTTCTGCTGCTTGCTTTTCCGCTTCAGCTGCTAGGGCATAACTTTTAGTCTGACCATAGGACTGAATACCTGAAGCCATCACACCAGCTTTTGCATTCATTGCTGCAGTCCTTTCCTCAGAAGCATTATTCATTGCTGCATTTGATAGATTTTCAAATGGATTTGTTTCTCGTAGTGTAGAAAATGAGTTACCTATATCTACTGCACTAGCTGCTGCAGAGTAGTTACCACCACTCGCTCCTGATTGAAGAGAGATTGGTGTAAAATCTACATTATTTCTTGAACCTGCAAAACGCATGACTGTATCTCTATGTTCCTTCTAGTTTATCAAGTTCTGCATAATAAGCCTCATTACTTGCAGCATTACGCCTACGTCTTTCAGCTTCTAAGAGATTACCTAAAGCAATACCACCTGCAGCACCTGCTGTTGCTCCAAGCATTCCTCGTTTCACTGCATCAGGATCAGGTGTTCCATAAAGATCACCACCTTGGCGATAACGCTTTCCACGTCTTACACCTAAAGCTCCTCCAAGTACAGCAGACGCAAATGGCACACCTGCTGTAGTCAAAGGTAATGATCGTCCTAAGAACTGGAGCTCTGGTCCATGAATACCGTCACCCGTTGCTTTAACAACACTTCCAGGTAGTGGATTAATTTTACCATCATCAAATGGATTCAGATCTAATGCCTTGTCATATTTAAATGCTTTATAGGCGTTGTACTCACCTTTACTTACATCTGGTCTTACTTTCTTGAATTCATCATAATCGAGTAAATTTCCGGTTCTTCCTAATAGATACTTTGCCGCAACCTCACCTACAACATTTGATGTTTTTGATGGATCATCAGGACTTGGCATCACTGCTTCGTAACCTTCAGCTCCACCAAATGGCGTCAGTAATCCCAATGCATTATTGATCGCAACTCCTGTAGGAATTCCTAAGGCTGTAACGTAACCACTTCTATAATTCTTCTTTGCTGCTTGACCATCTTTTTGAAAAACTCCAGGAACTCTTTCTAGCTTTCCCTGAGCGTTCTTTTTAGCCCATCCTATCTTTTCAAGAGCATTTAGATCTTTGTAAAGGGTGTCACTTTTCTGAGATCCATATAAGTCTTGATTAATTTGTGCAAGAATCGCTTCATTGATAACATTCCCCGAAGCTTGTGCTGCATTCATTAACCACCAAAAACTACGTGTTGCGTCTTGAGTGAGATCAGCGCCGAGTGATCCAATCACTTGACCAGCTTGTCCCGCTCGTGTGGGAAGCAATCCATATCCTGCAGCTCTTCTTGCATCGACAGCTTCTGGCGTAGCTTTCCCTAGAACTTCACGAACACGAGTTGAAACTGGATGCGTTGCTGTCATGTTGACAAAACGCTGTGCATCATTATCTAACTCACGACGTTTACGTTCGTCATAAAACATCTGAGCACGATCATCACGGCCAATGCCGTAATCTAGTGCTACACCTTCTTTGAACTCATTTACCGCATCAAGCCAACTCATTAACTTAGTCCATTTGTATACAAGAATTCATCACGTACACCAGGAACTAGTCCAGCACCTGCAAGTGTCTGTCGTCTAATCTGTTCAGCAAACTGTGCTTGTTGTTCAGCACTCATGCGTTCATATGCAGTCTGACCTGATCCACCCATCAAACTATCTTTACCTCTTTGCAATCCATCGCCTACTGACATTCCGACCATATCGCCACCAATAGAACCTGCCATATCTGCCATGAAGCCAGCAGTGTCACCAAAACGCTGACCTGCCCGACCTAATGCAATACCACCAAGTCCACCACCAACTGCAGAGGCACCACCTGCAATCAGTTTATCGCCAATGTCACCAGGTGTTGTTGCAGCAGCTAGTCCACCAAACATAAGATCAGGTGCTAAGCGTCCAACGATTTGACCTTTATTCATTTCACCAAAGATTGCTTTACCTAGGCCACCTTGAAATGCTGCATTGTTCAGACCTTGTCCAGCCATTCGTGCACCTGTTCCTCCAAGTACACCTGGGATTGATGCACCTGCTTTCATTGCACTTCCTACTCCACCGGCAGCTTTAGCAGCTCCTCCAAGTCCTACTAAACCTTTAGCTGCAGTTAATGCAGATGCCAGCTTTGCACCAATGCCCAACTTTGCAGCTAACACTCCTGCTGCTGTTATTAATGGAAAGGCCATTATGTTTGCTCCTGCTGAGGCTGGGGATTCGCCATATTCATTCTAGCTTGATTAAACTCTGCTCCTTGATTTGACATCCCGAACATACCCATCCAGTTGCTAGTACGTTCCTGCTCTACTGGATCATTCATCATGGCAGCAGCACGTGCACCGGCTGGTCCAGCCATTCGTGCTTTACCTATAACACCTGTTGCATCTCTTTCAGTTGCACCATCGAGTATTCCAAAATTTGTTGGTTGCTCTTCTGCTTGTGCTTTAAGATCAAGTCCTTGCTTTATGTCTTGTGGTGAATAAATCATCGGTACATCTCCTGTTCACGGTTGTTGCGCTCGCCGTTAATTAGACCGTCGATTCCAGCCAGTGCTGCAACTCCACCACCTGCAATAGCAGCGTTACGTCCGTATCCACGTATTCTTCCTAAGTTGCGGACTGATTGACGATAATCAGCTTCTGAGCGCACATTAGTCCTGTAGCTGTTGGGTCCATCAGCTTTAAAGCTTCCACCAAATGCATATTCTCTAGGTGGTGGCGATGCGGATAGCGGTGGGATCTTGCTTGTTGATGACTGACGTTTTGCTACTTCATTACTAATTCCGTTACCAGTCCCTACTGGTTGACTCCATGGATCGGGAGCGGTCTCGTTGTAAGTAATGCCTGCTAAAGCCTCTTGCATTGGTGCAGCTTTTTGAGCCATCACTGGTTTCGCAATTGCTAGATCAGATGGTGCTTTGACTGCTCCTCGGCCAGGTCCTCCCATCCATCCACCACGTACAGCAAGTGGGATTGGATCTGTTGGTGGATTCACTACTGCTGATGTTGCTTGTAGCCCTTGTACTGCCTGTGTATTTGCAAACTTAGGGTCGTCGTAAACTTTCATTCGTGGAACTTCGTACCCACCAAATATTGTTTGTCCAGTTGCACGCACGCCAGCAGGCAATGTAAGACTCGGTGCTGTATAGCTACTGTTCCTGTTTGCATTCATTTGCCTATCACGTTCTCTCCATTGACTCATTAATGGATCTTCTGCAGTCGCTTCTGACCCAAATGTAATAAGGCCTCTGTCATTTGATACGCGTTGAGCTTCTCTTTTAGCATCAGCAATTTGTGATCTGCGCTCAATTTCATTTGCAAATTTTGCGTTAGGTCCTTTTGACTTAAAGCGCTCAGCAGGGCTTAGCTTTGAATCTGCCTTTGATAAGAAATAAGCTTTTGCTACTCCCTCTCCTGATACTGCCCCCATTGAGCTACTCTGAGCGTCATTTAATTCGCTACTACTTAATCTCTCTATACCTGCTCTTTTATCTCCTGAAAGCACTTTAAATAAGGGTGCTACAGAACGTCGTATTTCTTTAGACTTGGATGACCTTGGATTAAGTTGTGCCTGTCTTTCAAGTTCGTAATTAACTGCTCTTTGATTGTATTCTCCCAACGTAGCCATACGCACTCCAGGATCAGTTAGCTCAACACCACCACCGGGTATATTACGCATAATACTGTTATATATCCCAAGTGGCTGAATTTCATCTGATGCAAGATACGTACCATTTACTCTTCTTCTATTTGAAGAACTTCCTGGTTCGAATACAGAAGCCGGATAAGCTACCAAGTTTCTTGCAGTTCTTGTCCCTACTGAGGTACCTTGACCTGCTTGAAATGCATCATTTTGTAATTCGTTTACACTACTTAATCGGGCTAGTTCTAATTGATATAAAGCTCTTGATAAATCATTCTGTGCATACTCACGAGTATTGCCTATTGTTAGTAAGTCAGAAACTGTTGGATTTTCCAAAACAGTTTTTGTGTCTCCAGTCCTGTAAGAAAATTCTTCATTAGCATCCATCTTTGCTTTAACATAATAGTTAAAGAAATTTGATAGATCATCTACACTTCTTATATTGCTCAAGTTAGGATCTACTGGGCTGCCTTTAATTTTTAGCTTTGATAGTCCTTGATTAAGTGCTGCTAGTTGTTTTCCAATATCTACCTGCTTTAATTGTTCTTCCTGAAGCTGAGGTGCAATAGTATCCATAACCCAGCTTCTTGTTTTATTTAACGGGGCATCAGAAGCTTGATCTTTGGTTACTTGAATTGGCATACCGTCTTTATCTGAATAGATACTTTCATAAAAAGGATCTCCACCAAATACTTCTGCAACTCGGTCTGCTACAACTTTATCAGCGGCAGATGGTTCTTCAAAGAGCATTCTCAACGCTTTGCCTCTATTTATATCTTCACCAACATTAAACTTACTTGAATCCTTTGCATTCCCAATACTACTAATTTGTCCAATAGAATCTAGACTATTATTTGTAAAATAAGGTAATGATTCTCTCTGGCCAGGTTGCACGACTCCAGTAGCTTGCGTCCGTGGATCAATTAGGCTTACTGGACCTAACTCTAGTGTTTGAAGAATATTTTTAATTCGATCACTATTATAAATTTCTTTGTCAATTATTCTTGTATCAATCCCTGCTTGTTTATCACTTCTGGCTCTAGCTTTAGGACTCACATCCAATTCTAATCTGCGTTGAACTTCCTTTGCCTGAACTAATGCTGGACCATTCAGTGTGCCTGAATTGATTACTTGCTCAAGACGTGCCAGCTCATCTAGACCACTTCTTGCTGATGTTGGTTGCTCACGATAATCATCTCTCCATCCTCCGTTTTCTTCATCAATATATGGGAACTTTATATCTCTCTCTTTTGCGGCTCTTACAAAGCGTTCAGGAACTGGCATTCCGTCTTCAATATAAATACTTTCACCTTCGAAGTTGCGTGGGTCTCCTTTCACTCGATAGCTTCGAGTGAGTGCATTTGGATCTCTTTTCTGAGATGCTTTTTCAATTTCAGCTTGAGCTTGTCCATAATCAGCAGTTTTTCCACTTCTAGTTGATCCACCAAAGTTCTGCATACCGTCTTGAGTGCCTTGCTCTCCAAACTCAACAACTGAGTTAGGAACAGTCTTAATTCCCAGAATTGATTGATTTTTTCGGTTGTCTTCAGCTAAGAAATCTTCTGCTGCCTGCTCATTCTCTGCTCGCTCCGCTCGTCGCGCCTGAAATTTTTCGGATCTCTCTTTAATTTTGCGTTTTTTATCAGCTAGACCTGCATCAACTAAGTCTTCTACTGAATAACTGTCGTCAACGATAGGTGCAGCTGCATATGCACCATTAATTATCAGATCGTTAAGTGTATCGGCCACATTAATAACTTCAAACCTTCCACTATTGTAGAAAGTTTGAGATACTTACTATTAACTGAAGATCTTGGAATAATCGACTTCAGGTTTTTTACCTGTCGGCTTATATCCACCTTTATTCTCGAAGCTTGGAACATCTACGCCGTTATTAATGTTGAATGCAGTTGTATCTAGAATAGAAGTGTCGATTGGTGCACTGATAGTTTCAGTACGCCCGAATGATTGCTTCACTCCAGGCTTCTCAATAGTCAATGGCTCTTGTGCCTCTACTGGTGTCGCCGCATTCTTGTTCTTATCAATATGTGCGGCTAATAAGGACTGAGCAGTGGATTTACCGTTGGATATGTCGCGAGCTTGTCCACGATTAATGGCAATTGCTTGGTCATCGCCGGATTCACCGCTCATATAGTGCTGACCACCCGCATATACGACGTCATTTACTGCATCTCGCCGCTGTAATCCAGTCAAAGGGTCAGGAGCGTCCAAAAATGCACTTCTCGCGGCCCTTTCACGGTCGCCACTGGAGAATTTACTCATATATGAGTTGATTCCAGCCGTATCTGCCAGTGCTTCGTCCAGTGATCCGCCCGGGTTACGGCTAGATCCGCCTTCGATACGGGCAGCGTCGGGATTAAACGTGTCTCTGTCCGTGCGTTCGCGTGATGATGCAAAAGCTTCGCTTTTGTCGCCGCCGAAATCTGCGATTGAGTTCCCTGTTACGCCAGGTGCTGCAGCATTAAAGCTCTGTGTCTTAGGAGGTGTCACACTAAAAGGATTACCTTGCGTTTCAGGTAGCTGACTAGACGTGAACGCAGCGTATCTTTGGTTCCCTTGTGCAGCAAGCAGGTCGTTAAAACTACTGTTGGCGTACTCAGGTACGAATGCAGCGGATACTCCACCACTCATTTTCAATCCATCTTGAGTGCCGCCCGTTGGAATCTCGCGAGTCTCTTGCCTTGCACCAGGATTTAGATACTCACTCAAGGTCGCCTTCTCTTCTGGCTCCATTGTTGTATTAGGTTTTTCATATCCCTCATCCCATGGACCAGGCTTGCGCTCACGAGGAGGCTTAGACAATGAATCACGTCTAGGATCATTGTCAGGAATAACATTTCTAAAGCCCGAACCGTAAAATCCAGGCTTTGTCGGTACTCCAGGTTTCCCTTTCAATGTACCGTCTGCGACACCACGACTTGTAATATCACTAACGATTGCTGTTCCCGCCAGGGCGTATGGGTTGGCTGTAGATGCAGCGGCAGCACCTCTGCGTACAGTATTTAATACTTGATTTCCACCGCCAAGTTTTCTAATCGCATCTGCTCCAGCCTTAGCATCTCTTGCCGTTTGAGCTTGTGAGCTTGTAGGAGGAGGTCCAGGCTTTTGAAACCCAGGCATTTGCATAATTTTATTTTTCCATTTATCAAGAATATTCTGAGGCTTATTAGCAGCAGCGTCTCTTGCGGCTTGATCTAATACAGCTTGTGGAAATGGAGTACTCATTTTATGTTGCTATTACATTTATCTATTCTACAAACTACAAAACTACGCTAACTACGCTCCTATCTAACCCTTTCTAAAAAAATGATAGTAGAGGAGACGACCGTGGATTTAAAAAAGAGGTATATAGAAAACTACCGTAGTTACCGTAGTTTTTACCTTTGACTCGTAAACCTGCGTATACAAGCAGGGAGAGCCGTCCCAATTTATAAAGTAACACAGCCTCCAATAGTAGTGATTATTAAGATAATCTGTACACTACATTCTTTCAGCGTGCTTGTTGACAAAAAAACCCCAAAAAACGCCCTATAGAGGGCTAAAAATGCTACAAAATTTTAGAGGTGTTTAATACCCTCTGTACCTCGATTGGCGGTCAAACAAAAAAAATAACTAGTAGTTAACAGTTGCTATTGACTTGAGTTAACAGTAGTTAACATCAGTCAGCAACATGAGTTAACACTTGAGTTACATTTGTTTCACATTTGTTTGTCGCTTGTAATCGAGCTGAAGTGTATTTAACAATCGTTGTTCGCTTTCGTTTCACTCAAGCTCACGTTTGTTTTCTGTTCACACGAATTCACACAAGTTACTTTAGTTGATACGAATGCGTATCGTCTGTGACGTGTGTTCATAATTCGTGTTCACTTATGTTGACACAAGTTACTTCCCTTATCTATCTGTCGTTTAACTCATCTGAGTTGACAGTTGATATACATATGTAACTCTGTGTCTCACTGAGGGTATGAGCTCCTACCACTCCCACCTCCCACGCTGATCGCGTGGTCTAACACTCTGTGTTCTATACATTTACACTATGCCTTTACTCGCATTCGCTGGCGCTTTTTTCGCTGGCCGTTTTGTTCGTGAATACACTTCACACAAGCAACAGATGAATCGCATCGCTGAAGCTCAGCGTAATGTCATCCCCGGTGAGTATCTCACCTGGCTCTCTAAGTAACAACCTCTTCCCCCCTAGCGGGGGGTTTACTTCACTGTGTTCTTTATATCTATTTACTATGACTACTTTTCCTAACTACTGGACTCTCCTGTCTAACGGTCAACGTTATACATTCGATACTTACCGTGAACTCAATGAGTTCTCTCAACAGTTATCTGACGAACGTCGTCAACGGTTTGAACAGAATGTTCAACCTTGGATTGACTACTCTCCTGAGTCTAAGACTGTTACTGAGTATCAGTATTAACTACCTTCCCTCCCTTAACGGGAGGTATAAACCTTTGTACAATTTCTCTCAAGTAATTGCTTGCACACATATGTGTTTCTCTTACTTATTGCTTGTTGTTTCCCACCCTAACGGGTGGATTAAATCACTGTGTTCTTTAACTTCATCAACATGTCTAACCAACTCAAGACTCGTGTCCTTTCCAATGGCAAGTCCACTTGGCGTCTGACTCGCTTCTCCGATGAACTCTTCATCGCGAAGGGTGCCTTCAATAAGCAACATACCTTCAGGTGTGTCGCTGAAGTAGACCGCTTCGAAGACTTCCTTATCACTAAGGGCTTTGCTCTGCGTGAATCAGGACAGTCACTGGACACAATCAAGAGGACCCCCGTGTCTGCTTGATAACAACTGTATCGGCCCCTTATCGGGGCCTTTAAAACTTGGTGTTCTTAACTCATTCTTCAATGAATAGTACACAGCAAGTAGCAATCGTTGGTGGAGCCTCTATTGGCTTACTTCTCTCAGCTACTCTCTTCTTCACTGTCCCTGCTTACCACGACCTTGTCGTCTGGAGCTGGACAACACCCTGGGTCTGGGCATTAGCCCTTGCCGGTGGTGTTATTGCTTACGTCACTGACTAACAACTGTTATGCACCCTTATCGGGTGCTTTATAACTTCGTGCTCTCTTTGAGCATATCCTTTACTTCGTTATCATATGCGTTTCAAAATCCCTGGTCAAAACGTCTCTGTCCGTCTCTTCGAGCGTGTCTCGACTACTGACTCTCAGTACGACATCTTTGATGTAGGACTTGAGCAAGCTGACGGTTCCATTGACTCAATGGTCGTCGGCGGATCTTTCTCCTACGCTAAGTCACTTGTCTCAGCTATGGACAAGAAGGCTGCAGATAGTAAAGCAGCACCTACTATCACTGTTCTCAATACTGATACTACTGCTGCATAATCTAATTCCCTCCTTTACAGGAGGGTTTTTTCGCGTGCTTCTAATAGCCTACATATGTTGACGGCACTGGATTCTCTGGGTTGTTACCAAACACAGGGAGCTGTGACGCAACATTGTATAGCGCACCAATACCTTGAGCCCCTCCTATTAAACCTGCGGCAGGTATCCCATACCTGACTCCAGCATTCAATGCTGGGACCCCGTACCCCATTAACTCTCGGAGTATGTCACTCTCCTCCTCTACCTGAAACTTACGAGTTGCTGGTACTCCAGCACTCAGTCCAGCTGCTGCCTGAGCTACTTGCCCTGCACTAGCGTTCTTAGGCGTAAAGCTGGCAATGTATTCAGCTAACTTGTTAGCGTATGCATCGTCAAAGTTTCTAACTTTATCTCCTGCGTATCGCAGGCCATCCATAATTTGCTTACGCATCTATTCACTCTATTAATAGCTTATTCTCATTGTACTATTCTTGAATTTCACCACCTCTCAATGGTCCATAAGCTAGAGGTACTGATGCTAATCCACCGATCAGTGCTCCTCTAACTGTTCTATTTACTGCCCTTGGGCTCATACCTAAGATATTAGCTCCTGTGGCCTTAGTAAATAGCTCTTGCCTTGCACGATTTGAATCAATCGGTTCATAATTGTTAAGCACCCTATGCTTACCTTCTGCAAGCTGTCTATTAGCTTCGATTGGACCTTCTGTTCTCATCACTTGCTTACTCTCTTGCTTGAGATTTGCAATCTCTTCAGCGATTAGCCTAGCTTTATCTTCGTCTGACAACTTAGACAATGCATGTCCAACGTATGTACCTCCCCCTATTCCTCCTAATGTGATAGCTCCACTAAGAGCTTCACCTAGTAACCCCTCTTCCTGGTTATCTGCCATGGACATAAGTCCTGGTAGCAATGCTGCTACTACTGCAGCACCTGCCATACGTTTAGTATTTGCATCTACCCCCTTCCGTAGATTATCAACCCCTGTTGTATACATCGCTTGTGCTGCTGGATTTGTATACATTAGTTCTATACAATTTAGTCTGTAACTATTGTAATAACTTAACTCCACCCTTATCGGGTGGTTTAAATCACTGTGTTCTTCATACATTATTTACATGTATCAACTTCAAATGCTTAAAGACGGCAAGTGGACTAACACGTCCTACATGCCTACCGAATGGGAGACTGCTAAGCGTCGTCTGTCCCATTACTCAACGTACTGGCCTAACAATCTGTACTCCTTACTAGCTGTCAAATGATTATTTACCTCGTCTGTATGTTCACACTACTCGGGACAATGATCTACTTTGGCGCCTAACTTTCACAAGTACTCCCTAGCGTTCTACCTAGGGTTCACTGTCCTATTACATCTGCCTTTCGACTGTCCTTTAGCTCTACTGCCGTTTCTCTTCAACCTGTCTCTTATACACATCTCCGAGCCCACGAGACCGTACTAGATCTCG
>OLHW01000035.1_pt1 | contig 11622 bp, 15 predicted proteins | sample 1609531 | NCBI WGS metagenome assembly OLHW01 (sample SAMN05416868, study PRJEB24817) | seawater metagenome | isolation source: Sea water | place: Canada:Atlantic | collected 2013-11
TACGAGATCTAGTACGGTCTCGTGGGCTCGGAGATGTGTATAAGAGACAGAAATGCCCTGATCCCATCTATGTCCTCGGAATCCAACATACGAAGTATTTCCTCATTAGCCGTCCGAAACCCCATGTTATCGTCAATGCTTTGCTGAAGCTTGGCACTATACTCAGCCTCGTCGAGGATTTGGTTTTGCTGGCGTAGGTTGTATTCTTTCTCGCGGATACTGTTCTGCAAAGCGTAGTTCGCAGCCTGAAGCTTCAACTGATCCTGAGCCAAACGTGTGTTGGCTGGGGTTGCTGCTCGGGTAATTCCCTTCAGGATAGTTCGGCCCAAACCTGGAACTTCTTCTCCAGGTTCAAGCTGACCCCGTTCGGCGCGTTGCATGAGTGATCGTCGTTCAGCACCGGCTTCCATGCCGGTACCCATGCTCTCGAACAAACTTAGAAATGGATTGTCTTGTGCCATAACTTTAGAATCCTGGAATTGAATTAAATCCTGTTACCCCAGAGCCAGGCGCAAAACTAGATTGCATTCCAGGCAAACCAACTGTTGTAGAAGACGGAGCTATGCCAAGAAAACCTTTGGCTCTAGTGCCCATACCTTTCATAGAATTCATGAACCCACCAGCCGAACCACCCACACCAGCACCTATAGCACCTCCTATCAATGTAGCACCTGCCTTAACTAAGCCACCAGTAACTGGGTCTGCTTTTGCTCGTTCTTGTGCTGCTGCCATATCTCGGTTGTATTGTTGGTTTCGTTCTCCTTGGGCCAAAGCTATTCGTTGGTTTGGCATCATAAACATAGAGCTTACGCTCATTCGTGGGGCCATGGACGAATACTGCTGCAACGCTTGTGCCGATTGTCCCATTGCAGTGTCGATTCGTTGCAAGCTGGTCAGTCCCAAATCTCGCAACTCCAGGTTACGTCCGAACTGACTGCCACCAAATCCACCACCCACCGACCGTGCAGCCGCACGATCCGTAATCGCACGTTGAACGTCCGCAGGTAACTCACCTCGCAAACCCGCTTGCAGATTAGAAACCTGCTGCTGGATTACTTGCTGGGTTCCTGGTGCTATTCGCTCCAGCACAGCCAACGCAGTATCCGCATCGGCTTCTCCAATGTCTTTGGTAATGCGTTGTGCTTCAGGTAACTGTTCCTGGATTGAGTCAAAGGCTTTTTGGATCTCAGCGTCTGGATCAATTTCCTTGAACTTAGGTACCTTGACCTTGTCTCCGAATATTTTGTTTAGGAATCCCATAGTGTTAAATTATTGTGGGCATGCCTCCCGCACCCCAGCTCTCAGATTGTATGTTCATTGGTTCTAGGTTGGATCGTCCTTGGTAGTGCGTTAGCTCTACCTCAAGCAACCGTATGGCTTCCCCCAAATACTGTGCTGCCTCTGCCCTGTTCTGTTGCTCTTCAAGTTGGACTGCCTTGGCTGCGTTTTTAAGCGCAGGTTCGTTGCCCAACACAAACCAGTCGGTGTCTCGTTTGACCGGTATGTGATCTAACTTGACGACTGCTCGGACAACTCGTTTTTCGGTAAGTGGGTCTCCAGATCCGCATGAGTATTGTGGTGCGTTTCCGAGGCCTGGGATAATACTTCGTCGATAGTCTGGGAATTGTTCATCCCATTGGTAATAGCCGATAGGCACGACGACTGATTCTGCCGTAACTTTTGACAAATGAACTGGGCCATTTGTAACTGGTTTCTGGACTCCAGTAATCGCAGTAAAAATTTTGCTCGATGCTGCCGTGGTAGTTCCAATTGCGATGTATTCTCCGTCAATCCATTGGCTCCCTTCAAGAGTCCTAATCCAATTCCCATTTTGGTCATATCCCTGTACCAATAATTTAGCGGACGCATCCTCGTCCACCTCGCTGTATACTTGTAGTGTCGAAGAAAAGTCTGTCATGTCCAGGAACACAGCAGATCTTCCTCTGTCCATTAACTGCAACTCACTGGAGTTGCTTGTAGACCGAATTCCAAATCCAGTCTGTAAATATTCAAACCAGTTGTTCCGAAGTGTGATCGGTTGGTCGTTGACTGCCAGTGCCTCAATCGAAGCCACTTGCCTTGGCCAAGTCAAACATCCTTCTGAGCTGACACATATCTGGTATGTCTGATACGTTCCCCAGAACAAACCCTGCATCATCAATCGTTGGTGTGCTTCGTTAACGATCTGCACCAGTCGTGTGTCCTGTGGGTCGAACCCAAGGAAGTCTGGTATGCGAGATTGTTTTACTTGACCTAAAGTTAGTTTCATCCTGCGTAATATTGTCTAGCGGTTCGTTTCAGGAAAAACACTCCGTAGTAAGGAGGCATGTTCGTGTGCGCCTGACCGGTAGTTCCTACCGTGGACGTTGTTTGGACTCCTGCAACATTCCAATTGTTAGAAGTAGAAGCAGTATGACCACCACTTTCGTGTTCAGTGGTATCGCCTAACCCAGACGGGTCTGATGGACCTCCACTGCTTTGTTCAGATCTGTAGTAAGCCTTACCCAAATGCTCATGGTCCGGTAGTTGGTCTGAAGTCAACGTAACAGTTTCAGAACCTCCGGTGGTGCCAGAGTCTACCGCAGCTCCAGAGGGCAGTGTACCTACTCCCAACGGGAACTTACCTGACAGGTCAGTGTCGATCTCCCAGAACGGTCCAGTCGCACTTCCTACAGCTCCTGCACTGCCTCCGTCTAGTGTGTCTATACTCGCAGATGAGCCTTTGTAGATCTGCAATCGACTGTCACTCGGTGGTATGGCATGGGGCCACACCCAAGCTCCGTTGTAGTATACATACTGACGTACAGGTGCGCCGCCGGATAGTTTGATCCATAGCTTGTCCTGGTCGTCAGCTCCTGGTGCGGTTTCGGAAATGATATACTTCAGGGAACCGTCCAACACAGTGCCAGTCATTTGTGAGACCCCGTCAACCCACATGGCTTGCAGAGAGTCGAAGCAACTGGAACTCAGCGTTCCCATCGATAGTGATATGTTTGTACTCATGTGCTTATCTGAGGATATTCCGTCAACGGACATCCTGTATCTGTTGTTTGAATGCCGGTAGGTCGATCAGGGTAAATGTCCTCACTGATTACCTCTGCGAAGAACCGCATGGAATCCAACTCGGCGTATCCTACTCCTTTAAGTCTGAACTGAAAAGTGTTACCTAAGTTTCCTGGCGTAGCCGTATCTGTTTTGGTTGAAGTGTTCGGTGGGTTACCGAAGCTACGTCTAGGTCTGTAACTAGGTCTGAGATCCTTGGGATCTACGCACCCACTGAAGTCACTGTCGCAGAAATCAGATTTGGCGTTCTCACTCCAAGTTGCCCATTGGTTCCATACCACTGACTCATCCGGTCTGGTATACAAAGTAAAGTCAACCTGCCCACGAACCTGTCGCAGCCATGTCTCAAACCGATCCAGTCGTTTCATTTCAAACGGTGAATCAAATCTAGTTCCTCGGGTTTCGACATACCATTCGATGGGTTGTTCCGATGTGCCGTTGTAGTCTGTCGTGGAGTCAGAGTCCAGTTCCCACAGCTCAATGTCTGAACCGTCCAGTGCAAACACAAACCCGCGTTCAACTCCCTGAAACGATCCGTTTACCAAATGCAGAAAATCCAACCCAGTCCATATGCCGTCATAGGCAAGTGGTGCGTTTACTCGGATGCCGCTAATCGGATTGAAGTCCAGACTCGCTATGGCCTTGTGAATTATTCCTCGACTGGATCTACGTCCCACGCATGTGTGCAACAGTCTGTTGTCAAACTGTGCTGAACTGGAAAACCCAAGTAGCTTGGGATCTTCGTTGTCCAGTGCCCGATTGATTTCGTTGCTGATGGGTGACACACCTGGTGACTGGAAATCTCGTCGTGCAAAAACCATCGAACGTATTCCGTCTTCTGATCTGAAGTAAAGGTCACCGTTGACGTTGATAGGAGTATAGGGGCCGACCGATCCACTAGGTGCAACTAACCTCTGGACCGGATACGACAGGTTCTTCCACTGAGTTCTATCAGTAGGGACGTTTGTCGCAAAGGCACTGTTCTTCGTAAACACTATTAGCTCACCATCACCCAGAGCAGTGTCCAACGACCCCATAATCTGCATGGCAGTTATACTACCTGCGTTTGACGGAGTAGCGAATGCACCACCTTCGTTCAAGTAGGTGTTCTCCGTAAACTTCAGGACTGCGTCTCGACGGTTCAAGTCAGGGTTGCCGCTGGATGATCCTACTAGATCTCCGGCTGCATACTCCGACCCTCTGCCTACCCATAGTCTCCCGTTTCCGTATGTGGATATGGCTCCGGTAGGGACTTCGTCGCTCAAGGCACTTGAACGTCTGGACTCTGCCCTGTTGTAAATGATTGGTGCCGCCTGACCGTCTTGGATAACCATCCAGTCTTCGGCTTGTTGAAAAGTAACCAGCTCTTGGTAGGCACTGTTACGACCCGTTTCAGGAGTTACGTCTGCCACTCGGTAGTTGCGAAGCGGGTTGATCGAAAAGATCCTGCCGCCAATCGAACACATGATCTCCGATTGATCTCCTACAGACCTGAAATATCCCGCTCCCTGAAACCTGGCAGTCGCTTGCTGAAAGTTGTTGCGATCCGTGTCCGATGCAAAGGTGAGCGTCCGCTTGCGGAGTCCAGGTCTAGGACTAACTGAACCACCACGCACCACACAGTTAGCTGCCCAAGCAAGTTGGTTGGGCTGAAGCAACTTTGGTTGTAAGTTGCTGTCAACCCCTCCTTCAAAGGATACATATGCATCCCCCTGTAACTTGGATTTAGATTGGGCCATTAGTTTCGAGTATTGGCGACTTCATACCATCGATAGGTGATGGCCGACGAGTCGTATACAGCTCTTAAAGTAACCGTATTGTTGTAATTCGTATTGGAATTAGGGTTACCAAAAGCGGCGGGCCTAGCATTAATCGCTCCTGAACCTAACACAGCATATCCTCCTGCGTCAGTTACAGGGTTACTACTTCCGAAAGACACTTCGTTGTTACTAGTGTTTACAATCGTCAAAAATTTAGAGTGGGTAGTAGAGGCATAACTGGCGGCACTGGGTAGTGTGATTTCTACATCTTCACTGGGGGTAAACACGATAACCACTCCATCGTCTGTAGCGTCAGGAGTATCGGTCAAAGTCAAAACAATCTCCGAAGTAGATACGGTGGTTGTTTTGGTTCCTAAAACAGAAGCTGTAATCGCATGCGCTGCCCATTCCGCAGTAGTCCCGTTTGATTGTAGGACATAGTTCGTAGCTCCGATAGGCAACCGCGTACCCGTGCCACTAGCTCCACCAACCAACAAGTCGCCTTGTGCAGTCAATGGACTGAGCGCATCAAACGCAGGTGCCTTGGTGATCTGTCCGGTGCCTCCGTTAGCCAAGGCAACCGCTCCGCCAGGGACTAACGCAGTCGTAGTGCCACTCAGATCCAATGCTCTATACTGCAAACCAATCGTCTCAGTAGAGTCCGCATGCAGAATATGCGTGTCGGTGCCTACACCAAAGGCCGCGTTGTTGGACCCGTTGTGCGAAGACAACTGACCCTTCGAGGAGCATATGTTAACCGTTGGATTCGGGTAGGTGCCAGTCAAGTCACCACCGGCTGCTCCGGTCAACGTACCTTCTGGTCCCTGCACACCTCCTGCTGACACAGTGGATGTAGCCGGTATGGTAGTTCCCGCAACAGTGTTCCCAGAATAGATACCGCTGGTCGAGTCTTCCAAGTTACGAAGAGTCACACTGGTCGCGTCAGGAACTGCCACCACACTCATGTAACCCGCAGTCTGAACGTACAGCACCTGTCCGATGCTGACCCATCCAGAATTGCCAACGGTTGCCGTCACATCACCCAACTCTACCGGCATCACGAAACTTGTCGTGATCGTAGTGAACGCATTGGTTCCGTCGGTGCCGTTAGTACCGTTGGTGCCATCCGCACCCTTCGGTCCAGGTGTGATGACTATGTTGGTCTGTTCCGCGCAACTCATTTACATTTACCTCGCTTGCGTTTCTTGGCTTTCGCTGCTGCTGCTTTACCTGCTTTGGTATACGGATATTTTTTAGAACCTACTTTTGGCATATAGTCACCATTTCGTTTTGTTAGCCCAGTATGCTGCACTCATCTTGCCACGGGCTATGTTGCTGGCATGACGAGCTTTGAAACTCTTGCGTCGAGCTTTGCCCTTCGCGGTCTGTGGATTGGACCCCGCACCACTGACTCCCTGTTGACCGAACCTGATCAACTTGGTCTGGTCGCCTGACTTAGCCAGAACCGCATGGGACTTGGTCCGGTGCCCTGGCGTTCGTTTGGGTTTGTTATACCCGCTGAATTTTTCTCCTGCTCTTACTATGCTCATGCGATTTCTATGGATACTTCAGTAGCTCGTTCCCATACGCCCGCTGTAGTGTAGTCGTTGGGTCGTACGTAGTCCACACCGTCATCCGCGTTGGTGCCGGTGTTGTTCCATTTCCAGTTGGTGAAGTCTGTCGGGGTTGACCCAAACACAACCGCGTATCTGTTGGTGGATGAAGTCAGGACTGCCCGCAAATCGGACAAGGAAGCCACTGCATATATGCCCACCGCTGCGGAACCTTTTACCTGGGCAAGGATATACGCATCCAGCGTGGTGGTGGATATAGAAGTGCCATCGGCACAACTACAGCAATCATTAGGGTTGGGCAATGCACTAGCCATACTCGACAGAGGCTAGTGCATTGGAAAGTACTTGACAACTAAAATCAATGCTCCCAGACGCGACCGTTCCAGTATTCGTGGGGGTCTTCCTGGTGCAGCTGGTCAAGCATGTACACTGCTACTCCGCATATGTAGTCGTAGTCCTTGTAAAAATCGGAGTTGTTGTGCCAAGGTCCGTTCACTGACTCAAGTGCGAAGTTGACCTTGCCGTCGTCAGACAGATCCCTGAACACTACCAACGCAGTGGTTGGCCAATCTGGACTACTGAAGGTTGCAGATGCGTAGTTGTTTCCTAGAAATAGTAAATCTTCGTGTTTGATTTTCATGGTAGTAAGAGTGGGGAGGACCGTCACCCCTCCCCGACATATCTCAGAGCATGACGGTAGTTATGTTTTGTTTTCCAAGCCCGCACTCGCGGGTTGAAATTATTTAATCGTGACTAGTGCCACGAAGAACCCAATGGCGAACCCAAGGCACATGCCCATGATCAGGATGGTGTACGGGTTGGTCATCGTTTGCCGTAGTTGTCTTCCTTGCGACAGGCTTTGCAGTATGGCTGCAACCCGTCCTTGCTGATGGTTCGTTTGTGAAAGCTTTTGACCGGTCTGGACTTGCCACACAGTCCACATGTTTTTCTAGGCATCTTCGACCTCCTTGATCGCAGCCTCCAGTTCGCCTTTCGGTCCTGGTCCATCGTATGCCCTCGGCAAGTAACACAGTATACGTCTGCACACTGCCAGAAGTGCCTCGATGGATTCTTCTCGAGTCATATGTAGACTTCTCCTTTTTGATACCAACCGCGTTGTTCCGTTGCCCGTGTTCGTTTGATCGGGTTCAACAACGGAAAGGCTGGGTTGTCCTGTAGTGAGTCTGGGTTGTCGTTAGCTCGTCGGGACAGGATGCCCAATGCAAACTGGTTCTTGCTTGCCCATGTCCTGCCGTCTCCTGTAGCTCCATCGTGCATGCTGCATGCAGTGACCGTCCGTCCCTGTCCCGTGGACATGATGCCAGTCAAGCAACCGTAAAAGTTCAATCCGTGAAACTGCACGTTGTTCCCACTAGTAGCTATGCCCACGTTTCGTCTGTCGAATTTGTGGGTGCCCTCAATCAAACAATCCTTGAACACAGGGTCTGGCAAGTAGTTGTTGCCCGATGGTTCCTGCACGACCGGATACCAGTCTGGAGTGTCGATGGCAGGTCCGTGCTTGATCACAATCCGACTGCCTTGATGTGATTGCACGTTGCAGTCGTGGAACCGGAAGTTGAACGCGTTGTCGCTGATGTACACAGGCATGCTTCCTCGTTGTGCCACCAAGGTCACGTTGCTCACAGATTGTTCAAAGTTCCTGACATGTCTGCCGTCAACCAAGGTGCTAGGTTCTATGTACAACCCAATCGGTGCGTTGGTCTGATGCCACCAACCGTTATCATCCTTCAAGGTCAGGGGTCCAGTTCCGTAGAACCGCAACACGCTGCCCATATGTGCTGGACTCGTAAGCTGGAAACTGCCTGGGAGTCGGGCTGTGTTCTGGAATCGATACACCGGTTCCACGCAGTTGATCAGGATTTTGGGTGCCTCAAAGCTGCCATACCATCCGGTGCCTGATGGACTGTTGCCCTGCTGATCCTGCCAGTAAGTTTCAGAGCGATCCCTGTAGGGTGCCTGGAGTTCCTGACCTTGTTGGACTATGGATTCCCATGACTCGTCTGCATACCCGTCCTCGTCTACCTCCAGGTCGAAGGTGAATTTGTTGGTCAGGATCGTGGGTTTGGTTTGGAGATTGTTGATCCGGTTCAGGAGATCCGCATGGGATTTTCTGATCTGCCGCAGCTCGGTGGCGTAGTCGCATAGAGCGAGTAACTCAGTTGCTAATGCTTTTAACATGATTGTTGAATTGAGGTCGTAGGTGTCGTTTGGGTCGTCCGTAGGCATCCAGGTCTGGGTTTACTCCCCGCTTTTCCCAGAAGGTATCGAAAGCTAATCTCCACTGTTCGTATTGAATATCCCCGAGAGGTTGAAACTCCCACCCGTCTGCTTGTTGTATGTCAGTGTCTTCCATGCGTTGCGTGGAGATACTAGATCATGGTTCGGTTAGTTTTGTCAAACAAAACCTCGGATTTTTAGAAAAAATCTCACGGGGTGTGTATATACATAGATAGACCCGAAAGGGGGTGCTGGGGTCGCGATTTGGCGCGAAATTATTTTACATCCCCCCTCCCCCCTCGTTCATCTTTTCAAAAGAACCAACACAAATCCAGGCAAGTCACTCAACATCAACGACTTGTGGCTTTTGATTTGTTGTGCTTGACGGTGTCAATAGGGTGGTTATTTGGTTTACTTGAATATTCCTTGGTGAATCGGATTCATTCATGCCTAGAAGTTTCTGTACCTTTTCCACGATCTGTAAACCTTTAAGCTGTAAATCACTACGTTGAATCATGCTTGGTACATCGTCTGGAATAGGCGTAGTCTGAAGGCGTTTGAGCACGTTGCCTGCATCTGTAAACATTTTAAGAGCATATGAATCCAGACGATTGCTTATAGAGGCGTTTTCATCGGTCAGGATCTCATTCTTGCGTCCAATAACTTGAGAATAAGCCGGATCTCGTTTTGATAGAGATAACAATTTGGAGCGAATTGAAGATGGGCGCACGTCAAAATAACGAGCGATTTCCGATTGTTTTAATCCTTTTTGAACGAGTTCCAAGAGAACGTCATCATTTACTTTGGACATTGCCATAAGTTGAAATTGTCACACAAAACATAATCAGGCGAGACCAAATTGTTAGGCTAATCTAACAATGTTAGACGAACCTGGTTCTTGGGCACAAAAAAACCGACCTGAAAAGGTCGGTTTGTGGTGGTTGGTTTGGTCTTAAATTATTGCCGCCAAGATCCAAATTGCCACAAAGGCGAATGCCGCGATGATCGCGCAAATTAAATCCTTGATCATATCAATGAAGTGAGTAGGTGACACAATCGACAGCCTTGTCCCAACAAGCACGACAGGATTCGCATTGGTTGTTTTGCGTAGGTGCTGGACATGTTCCAACCTTGTCAACTCTGGAAGTGTGGCAACCGTCAATGGAAACTGCGTCACCTCCCACCATCGCGGCTGATACTCTTATGATCAAGTTGTCAGGAATCGCATCTGGTCCATGTAAGCGCACAAATTGACGCATCAATCCGATTTCACGAGTCGGTAACCAAAAGCGAATATCTGGCAAACGGTTTGCAATTTCGATTATGGATTGCAAGTGCTCCATGCTCTGTAGGTCGCCACTGTCATGCCACCTGAAAAATCCCGATTTTTCTTTGCGTCCAATTAAGGAAACCATCCAATCCACCCAGTTGGAATCCTGCAACGCATCCAACCGACGATGCAACGCATCCTGCACGTTGGGGAACATGTATCTGCCCTTGCATGCATAGCACGATGAGCAAGTTGAATTCGGAATTGCTCTGAGTTTTGAACCGGTTTTGCATGCCGATGCCGGTATTGAATACCCATGACAAGGCATTTTTGAAGGCTTTGACAAGCCACCGGTCAAGGTGTGTAATTCAGAGATTTTCATGCGTCTGCCCTCCTTGCGGCCCTTAGTCTCGCATCAGCCAAACGAGCCATCTTTAATAGCTCATGTTCGGCGTGCTGTAAGCCTTCAGCGGTTTTGGCTTCTCTAATAAGAGTAATTAATAAAGGAATCGTTTCTTCCCATGTAGGCGTTAAATCAACGTAATTCATGCGTTCCTCCCTAGTTTGTAAATCGTCGTTGCTCGTTCATATTCGTTTTCGAGCTGATCGAGGATAATATCTGAAGCCAAGGATTCGACCATACAATCCAAGGTCAAGGATTCCTCAATGCACCAGTCTTTTAATTGTTCAATCTGATAATATTTTTGCGGGTTCTGGGTTCGGAACCATTGGATTAATGCCCAACTGTATGAAGTATCTTCTGTTAATTCGTTGACGTATGATTGCCAATGTTTACGGGGTTTGGTCATTAATATCTGGTCAATCAGATCATTGAAGTTTTTTGCGTTCATTTTGGTTTTTTGATGATGACGGAAAACGGTATTCCGTCGATTCGGGATAAATCTAGATCAAGTGATTGGTTTTGTCAAACACTTTTATTTTCACCTGATTTGATGCGTAAACCGTTGATTTTCAACAAGTTAGCATGGGTTCCCGCCAGGGAAACGAGCAGCAGCAGCAACGTGTTGTGTATCAAGCGTTTAAAAACAAAAACACACAAAAGAAAAAAACAGGGTTGACGGTGGTTTAAAAGTATGAGATTAGTTTTGTCGAACATTAACAAACTAAAAACTATGAACTATATCCACCAACTCCAAACAGATCGCGCCGAGCTGCAAGCTCAGATCGAGCGTATTGCTGAGGCAGCAAATGACCTTTTGACCTACGCCCAATCTACCAAGTTTCAAGGTGACGGTGCCATCGGTACTTACATCTCGAAGCATGACGTTATCGAACGAACCAGATTAATCCTTAACGAAATAAACGTATGATAGATCCAACTTGCAGAGGCTATTACATCACACTAAGCGAATCCCGTCCCAACCCACCGGCAACGCAGCACACTTTTAGAGTCCAACCGGTGGATGACGATTATCATATCCTATGGCCAACCGCTTCAATCAAGCCGGTGGATGGAGAGATCAAAGTCGAGTTCTTTTGGCACGACGAACCCGATCAGCACAAAGACCGGATCGAGGCTTCGATTCGGGAGGCAATCATCGATCAGTGGCACCTATTTCAGGATCGATTTCTCAGTAAAGATGACAATCGTTCACAAGCCGGATGCCCTACCAAGATCAGCAAGGAGCAGGTGCAGGTGATCGTCGATAGGATGGGAAACACCTGTCTCTTATACACATCTGACGCTGCCGACGAA
>OLHW01000037.1_pt1 | contig 11509 bp, 13 predicted proteins | sample 1609531 | NCBI WGS metagenome assembly OLHW01 (sample SAMN05416868, study PRJEB24817) | seawater metagenome | isolation source: Sea water | place: Canada:Atlantic | collected 2013-11
GAGATCTAGTACGGTCTCGTGGGCTCGGAGATGTGTATAAGAGACAGCTTATAGAGTTTACACTTTATACTTGCTTTACGAGTTACATCAATCTCGTACTCATTTTCGTCTACTGAGAAAACTATGTTAATCCAGTAACCTTCATTTACAAATCTGTTTTGTATTTCCTGTTTCTTTATCCCTTTCGAGTTCTTATTGAATAAGACCTCTTCGATAATAAGTGGAATGGAAGACTTACCTTGTCCATTAGTCCCAACGAGTTGGGTAAGGTTGCTGTCATGAAGATTAAGAGAATTGTCCTTACCATAACTAAAGCAATTATCCCAGCGTAGCGTCTTTAGAGTAATCATTAAACACCCCCATAATTTGTTTTATTTTATCATCTGTTAAATTAAGTATCGCACTCATGTACTCTACTAGCTCTTCCTCCATAGTCAAATCCTTTAGATTAAGAGTAGCCTCTGAACTTCGTTTAACAACTTTCTTGTCAAGAAGCTCAGAGTTTTTAATATTAGCTAAATCTGCTACGTCTCCTTCAATCTCATAAATGGTGTGATGAAATTCTGAGGCTATCATATCGTCTGGGTTACTAACAGTTCTGCGAAGAAGCTGTGGTAAATCAAACTCATGCCACGTCCAGTCATACAAGTTATCAATCATAAGATACCCTGTTTTGACTACTTCTCTGTGAAAAGATGTAGTCATAGGAGAGCCTGGATAAACAATGTTTCTCTGCGTATTGGAGTGGCTGTGTAGGTCACCCGCGTATACTACAGGAAAGGCATTGAATCTATCAAGGTCTACCTCAGGAGTTACATGAGGAGGTATCTCACCCCTCACGTGCGTGTATAAAGGTTTGTTAGGATTGCATTTTTCTATAGCACCTTTCTTGTGCAAGTCTGCATAGGGTAATATTGTACCCCACTCATACTCTGTAGTTTCATCTACAATCTCAACTAGAGGATTTACATCAGAAGTGGCTCTCTTTAGGTTAGTAAAGAAAGTTTTATTCTTTTTAGTAGCTTCATGGTTACCATCATAAATGATAGTAGGAATTTTAATATCTTTAATAAAATCAAAGTATACTGTTATTTCGTCCATTGAAGGTACTCTGTCAAATAAGTCTCCGCCTATGATGTGTAGGTTTACGTCCTTCTCTAATTCATGTACTGTCTCAAAGAATAAATCGTATCTTGCACAAGCCCAAGGCATGGGTACATTCTTTTGTCCCAACTTAAGATGCCAATCTGCTGTAAATAAAATCATGCTAGGAAATTGAGAACTCAGAGTCTACATCAGAAGGAGCTTCAGCTCCATCAGCGGGTTGAGTTACTCTTTGCAGTAGCTCTAATTGAGCGTCTGCAGTTGGTCTAGCAAGAACGTCGTCCATTGAACGTAAGTCAGCAATAGAAGCCAACTCTTTTTCATTCAAAGGTCTAGGTTTGCACTTAAGTGCTTGAAGCCTGTACTCTACATTGAAAGCCATAGGCCCAGTCTTAACTCTTTGGAAGAAAACGTCCCAACCTGTTTCAGGGTCAGTAGGATCGCCTAAGTCTTCTGCGGCAACCATGATTTGTTCCATGAGTTTCTTTTTTAGATTAACAACTTTAACATTGCCATCTGTTGGATCGATAGCTTGAATAGCGTATGCCCAACCACATTTTAAGTCAGGAAAGAAAGACCTTACGTGGTCTGTATCCTTGTTATTAAATGTTTCTGTATTACGATCGAACGCAAGACATTCCATAGGAATATTTTTGCCGTTCTCACCTTTGATCCAGTAAACATACCTCGGAAGTATGTCGCCTACTAGTCTGAAGACGTTGTCTCCTTCTTTGTAAGTGTACTGATCTATTGAGGATTTTTTTGCACTCCCCTGTGCTTCTCCGAATTTTAATGCCATTTTATGTTCTCCATTTAGCGTTATCTTCAAATAAAAAGTGTACTAGACCATTCTCTATTCGAAGCAATCTGTTGCGATTTACTGTTGTTGTGTCGACAGGAAGATGCATCAACTCTAGTGTTGTCTCACCTGTCTTATTATAATTGAAATAATTACGATACGAAGCTACTGCAATATATTCTGCAGCTTCTTTGTTACTATAATTCTTTCGCTCAGCCAAAAGCTGCCTCGGATTTAACAGAAAGCTGTTCCCGAGAAAACTTTTCCCAAAATACTTGTAAGTTTTGTCTTTACGACTGGCTGGAATTCTCTTGTAAGTCAAGAGGTGGATAATAGTGAGAATTGAAACACTATCGCCTTTCGTTTCTCTATATATCTTTTCCCAATTATATTTTATCATATATTATAACAAATTTTGAAACTGTTGTCAAGACATATTTTTCAGAGGTGGCTATAGAGTTGATATCTCGTACCCTTGTTTTAGGTAGTAGCCCATACGCATACTAGCCTGCCTCTTTGCAGTCTTTCCAATTAAATTAATATCCACTACTACGGGTTGTTGTTTGCCTTCGTAGTCCCTAATTATTCTTCCTATGAGCTGTGTAAGTAACGGCTCGTTATTTACTGGTGTTGCCAGTACTAAACAGCTTAGAATATTTAAAGAAATACCCTCAGAGAATATAGACTGTGTCCCATATAGAACGTCTTTATCCTCAAAAATCTGTTTAATTATATCTGGTCTTTGTTCGTGAGGGATTGCACCCGTCACACAAACTGCGTTACTACCAGTGAGTTTAGCGCAGTTCTTTAGGAAATCTACTCTATCAGATACCACCAACACTTTATGACCTTTAGCTGCATATGATGATGCAGTCATAGCCACAGAATGTTGGTACTCTGGGTTATAGGCTAACTCATTGATTCGATTAGCCCAAGGTATAGAGTTTCCGTCCATAAACCTTATAGGTAGTGGTAAGATTTGTACTTTTGGCATCATAAAGTTTTCCTTTGGTGGTTTTAAAACATTACTTCCAAAGTAATCACGGAAGACCACATGTCTACCGTCTTTTCTTTCTAGCGTACCTGTCAGTCCTATCTTATGCCTAGCACAATTCTTATCAATAATCCTAGAAAAAGTTGGAGCACTACAGTGATGCATCTCATCTAAGATGATTGTTCCAAACTCTTGTCTTATTTGCGGGATCTTTCTGTATAAACTCTGAATATTCCCAATAACGATAGGGTGGTCAATTTCAAATTTACCACTACCTATGATGCCAGCTTTAAAACCAAATACTTTTTCTACTTCATCTTCCCACTGTTTCCGCAGTGCCAAAGTATGAGTAACTACTAATGTTTTCTGTCCAAGTTTACCAGCTATTGCAAGACCTGTAAATGTCTTACCCCAACTAACCCAAGCGTTAATTATTCCACCGTCTCCAATCTCATCATATACTGACTGTTGGCTAGGTCGTAATTCCAAATTAAACTTGGGGAAGTCTACTGGTTTATCTGTTCTCTTGTCTGTAATTTCATGGTCTGCAGGAATTAAATCTATCCTACCTACTGGTATTGCAACTAGGCCCTGTCTTATCATTGCCATGTTTTTTATAACCAAAGGCGGATCACCAAATTTAAAAGACGGCACAGAGTACGTTAGCTCTTTGTCAATCTTTTGTTGTTGGTGTGGAAGTACCTCTAAGTAAATCCTATCGCTTATTACTGCCTTCATTACCAGTGATGTACTATTCCCGAAACAATAAAGAAACAGGTTACAAAATTTGCAAGTACAATTAAGCTACGAAATATAGCGATCGCATCTGCTTCTCTAGGATTATCAGATGCTTTTTCGCCTAGGCTTTTTGCCCATAGTTTCCAAATATTTTTCATTTATATAATTTAGTATTCCAAGGGTTAACATTTATGGAAGTTCTAACTCCTTCGAATTGCTCTACTCCATGGTATAACCCTGGTGAGAATATAACTAATCTATTCTCTTGTGGAGTAACTTCTACTCCGTTTTTAAATTGCAAGCTACCGTTTACTAGACCACATACTTCTAAGTAATATACTGTCGAGCAGATAGGGTATCTAGTCATGCCCATTTTTAAATAAGCACTTTCATCTTTATCATAGTGCCACTGCATAGGTCTTGTGTTAGTATGTGTCCAATAATCATAACCTATCATTTCACTAACATTAAAATATTTACCAGCCTGTCTACATATCTCATAGCACATATACTGATTTCCGTGGTCTGAACCCACAGAGTGCCAGCCTTCTCCTTCTTTGTCAAGGACTCCACTAACAAAATTATCTGTAGAACGGTTGATATTCTTCTTCCATTCGTCCATTTGTAGTTGGGTAAATATCCCATCTACTATTGCAATCATATTTTTCTCCATGAGTTCTTCTTCTTTTCAGATGAGGTATCATATAAAAGCCAAGGAATACTATCTCTATATAGTATTCCTGCCCATGTTTGGTCATCTTTGAGAGGTCTGTCTAGTGTAAAAGGAAAGGGGCAATCTTTTACCCACAGTACACTTGCTACTGTTTTTAAGTCTACTCTTAATATCTTATGATACTTTAATATGGACTTAGTTGTTTTTTCTTTACGAAAGAAATACCCTGTATTATCTATATAATATTTTCCTTGGTGATCAAGGTAAGAACGAATATCTTTTATCATATACTTTATAGGGTATATACTTTTCATAGGACTTTGGATTCTTCTCATACCAAGCGTCTTGCCTTTCATATTTTTATCGTCAAGAACTTGGTTTTCAATCCAAAGGATTCCGTCTACTAATGTTATCTCATCAGTATGTACGGGGAAAATGGGAAACTGTAATTTATCATAAATCATACATCTTTGTAAATTTCCCTAAAGAGTAATCGTCATGTACATCAAAGTCACAACCAACTGGTGTGCCTGGTATACTGAATCCTCTATCTTTTTGAATGAACTCCTGTAACTTTTCTGAGTACAGGTCTATTTCATCTTCTGGCACTTCTGCTAGAATTGAGTCATGTACTAAAGCAAATATTTTTGATTTCATATTATTACTTTTAACATACTCATTCATGTCAACAGCACCAAGTAAATTAATATCAGAAGCAACGGACTGAACTAAAAAGTTTAGACCAGACCTTACTTCATGACTTTGTATTCCTTGATTATCAGATTTAACATTTGGTAATCTTCTCTTTCTGCCTGTAGCACCATATATAAATCCATTATCCATAATAAACTTACTAGAGAGATCAATCCACTTTTTAAGTTTGTGGAACTGTCTAAAGTAATCATCAATAACTTCTTGGGCATCTTGCTTACTGAAAGGCTTGCCTGAATCTGTTGTGACTTGCTGAGATATTTTACTCGCTCCAGCACCATACATTATGCCAAAGGTGACGGCTTTTGCAGCCTGTCTTTGTGTGGGATAAAGGTCTACAACTTCATCCGCCTCACAAGGTAAACCAAATACTAACTTAGCAATACTACTGTGGAAATTACCACCAGTCTTAAATACCTCCATTAGGTTCTTATCATCAGCAAGCACAGCAGCTACATATACTTCTGCAGTTGTTAAATCCATTGCAACAATCTTGTTACCTTCTTTGGCACGAATGCATCCTTTTACTATAGGATTATCTCTAGGTATTTGTTGCATATTCATCTTTCCACTAGAAGATAGTCTGCCAGATGTCGTGCCATGTAGATTAAACCCTGTGCGTAATCTACTATCTTTATCTAATTGTGGGTATATTTTGTCTAAATAAGTATTCTTAATCTTTGACTTCTGTCTTATACTAAGAATATGTTTAGGAATCTCATGTTCCTCTGCTAATTGTTTTAGTACTTCTGCATCTGTTGAGTGCTGACCTGTACCTGTCTTTTTGCCTGTAGGTTTTAACCCGACAAAATCAAACAGTAATTCTCTTAGCTGTACTGTACTGTTTGGATTAAATTCTTTTTTCTTTGCTTCTTCGAACTCTTGTACTGCTTCAAACTCATATAACTCTGCTACTGCATTATCTATATCTGTTTGCATCAAGTCTCTGCCTTTGAGTAGTCTTAGCTTATCAAAGGGTACACCATTGTCTTGTATATCTGTCAACATTCTGCAGCCAGGTATAAGTATATTCTCATATACACTAAACAGTTTTGCATTCTTTCTAACTGCTGGGTATAACTTCTCGAATACTAATAGTGTTACTACTGCATCCATTGCCGCATATGTTTTCATAACTTCAAAAGGAATGCTGCCCCACTGAAAGTCTGCCTTCAGTATTCGGTTCTGCCTTTTGTAGTTATCAATCCAATCATGCATAGGCTTCTCGTAGTCACCATAGTCAGTATGTTCCATAGCTAATTGCTTAAGACCATGTCCGCCAGGAACTTCGTCTAGGCAATAGTGTAATAACATTGTATCTTCAAACTTTGGAAATTTAAAGTTGAAATGATACTCAAAGAAAGCTAAGTCAAACTTAGCGTTATGAAATACTACTATCTTTGTGTTGAATATTTCTTGCATTATATTTTCCATCTGCTCTGTAATAACATCTGTAATTATATAAGCGCCTTGATGCTTTTTGTACGACATACTAAACCCAAGCATATACCCATCACGCGGATACAGTCCTGTAGTCTCAGAGTCAAGTGCAATATACTTATTTTCATGCTCTAATGCTTCTTGTAAGAACTTTAGTGCCTCTTCTTCGGTATCTATACCTAAAGCTTGTTCTTCACTAACTTTCTTTACTACTAAATCTCCACTAATAAAATCAATTATATTAGTCTTACTTTTGTCCCATAAAGGCTTAGCCTCGGGTTTGAAAGAAAGCATAGCAGGATTGATGACAGGTAGAAACTTATCTTCTACACATCTGCCACTATATTCTGTTATAGAATTAATACTAGTAAAAAACTTTAGAGACTCAGAGCCAACGAGTATAACCCAGTCATATGTATCAACATCTATCTCGATATCTACATCTGCTTTGAGTATTTTCTTTTTGCTACTATCTGAGCATAAAGCATATCTATCAAACTCAAAGGCATCATCAAATCGGTCAGACCAATTTGTTCTACTCATCTTTGATTCTATTATTGCTACTTGTGTCATTTGTTTTTCCATTTATATATTATATCAAATTCTAAACGCTGTGTCAAGTATTATTTTTAACGTAATTTAAATGAGAAGCTGCCGCAGGAGTATACTTAAACAAAGTATACCAAAGTTTATGTTCATCAAACTGTGCATCTATTATAAACGGAGGAGGATTTTCTCTCATAGCTTCTCTAGATTTTTTATCTCCTAAAATATACTTATCAAGACCATGTAACCTAGTTCCCTTCTCCATATCTAAATCATTTATTTCATTAGCCTCTAATCTTAGTTTTACCTCTCCTTCGCTTCTTTCTCCTGTTGCTATATCGGGGGTAGCACTTTGCCCGTACCCCATAATACTTCTAATAGATAAACCTGTTCCTGATTTAGTTCCATCTGGTAGTCTAAATTCTGATGTTACCTCAGCTATCTTTAAAGCCAGTGGTGGTATGTCTGGTTTTCCATTTTTAAGCACGGGATACTGTTCTACTTCTTTATAATTTTTTGTCCTCTTAGTTGCATACGTTCCACCATTGTTTTTGTTAGTTGGATTAAGCTTTACTCCCAAATCCCATGTTTCTATTTCTTTGATTCTTGTTTCACTATCTAACTCTATAAATTCTTTAGTACATTTTTTATCTATTTCTAAACTTGCTTTTCTTATTTTTTTGCTTTTTTCTGATAATACAATAATTGTCTCATAAGGTTTATTTTTTACACCACAAAGTCTCTCTAGTTGTGCAGCTGAGGCTGCCCACGCACTACTTTTATAATCAATTATTTGTGTGTATACATCACGAGCATTGAATGTTCTATCTGCTAATTGACCCATTACTACAACTTCTGCACTATCCCAACTATCTTTATTATATCTATTTTTGCCATTTACAGCAATAGCTTTTTTGCCTAATCTTTGGCAACTCTTAACTATCATATCATGAGTAACAGCCTCATCATCTCCATTAACGCGTTTAGTAGAAGTTATTAAAGTTTTTCTATCTACTTTAGCCATTTCAACATATACTTTTATTTGTCCTAAAATTTCTCCTCTTTCTAATAAACATTCCATTGTTTCATTACTTACTTGTATTTCTTTATGATTTTCTCTTCCTCTATAATCTTTTTCATTCCAGATAGGTACTTCTTCTACTTTAAAGTTTAAATTACTAATTACGCCACTAGAGTTTGTTGCGCTAATACAAATGAGTGTATCCTGTCTATCTGGTAGCATATTCGATAGAGTATTTAATACTCCGTCAATTTGTGCATATTTATGATTATCTTTCTTCAGTCCATCATAATGACCTATTCCGTTTTGGTCATATTCATCTATATAAAGTGTAACCTCGATATCGTTTTGTATAGCACTTTCAACCAACATAACTAAGTCTTTAGCATATGTTTCATGTTTATTTATTAATACTATTTTCCCTTGTAAATTAGAAACTTTTTGATAGTCTTTAGTTTTCCACTTTTTAAGCTCTTTTACTCTTATAATTTGTTCCTTAGTAAAGCCTACGCTCATGCATTGATCAGCTTCATAGTCTACAATATCTAAACTATTCTGTACTACAAAAAGCGCTAATTCTCTATTTTTAATTTGTTCGTTTGCTCGCGAAAGTGCCGCATAGCTCTTTCCTCCTTTTATAGCAGCTTTAAGTATTGTTGCTTTTGTTCTATCCATATAATCTATTCCTTACTTCTTGTACCTTAGCTTGAGCAAGCCCGCCAGGGTCTATGTTTTGTCCTAAATTTATATTTCTAGCTGTAAGTCCAACCTTTTCTGCTAGTCCTTTGAGTAACTCTGCTGCATCTTGCCCTGCCGCATCGCCATCAAACATTATGTCTACTCCCTCAACGTTCTGCATTTTTAGTATAGACAGTTTATCTTCATCTATATTCTTTGTACCAAAGCAACAAACTGCGTTTGGTAAACCTTTGTCGAAGAGATTTATCATATCGAAAATCCCTTCAACTAGGATTACTCTGCCTTTAATTGGTTTGACAGAGGCAGGGTAAAGTGGTAGCTTCGCGTTTGGAGGGTATATGAGATACTTTGGGATCTCAGTCATGGTCATATGTCGACCATTAAAAGCTACCACCTTTCCTGTTATATCACGAACTGGAAAAACCACTCTTCCATTAAATTGTGTTTCGTGATGCATAAAAGCATCGAAATGCTTATATGTCTCGGGTTGAATTCCTCTCCAGTTTCCGACATATGGAGTGAAGCCTTTAGGGAACTCAAACCCTATACTTGCTGAGCGTTTTTCATCTATAGAGGATTTCAACCTTTGTCTCTTTATCTCTAAGAAGTTTGCTGCAGCACCAAAATGTTTAAATAGATTACCTCTGAAGCCACAAGCAAAGCAATTAAATACGCCAGTGATATTATCAATACGCATACTCGGATTGCTATCCTCGTGGTCAGGGTTAAGGCATTTAACTAAATAGTCTCTGCCAGAGACTTTGAAGTCAATACGCTTTTCTTGTAGTAATTCGTCTACCCTCATTAAAAGAGTATACCCCCAATCATAAAAATTAGGAAGAAGGGTAATGCAATTAAGCTAAGAGTCATTAGAATCTCCTCTAGTTTTTCCATCATGTTTCCATTTTAGTTTATCGCCGAGGTCTTCATACTCGGTCATTTTAGTTCCGTCACTATCTGTATCATGCTCATAGAATCTAGTTTTGAACACAGCTTCTTGCATTTGAAACCAAATAGCAATAGCATCTGCACGAAACTTTTCGTCAGGCCACAGGTAGTAACAATTATGCCAATCATCTAAAAATCTATGAACTGTTACGTCGAGATTAAAGTCAGGATCGGTTTCTTTTAGTATCTGTACTGCCCTTAGTCTCTGACTACCAGCAATAGGATACCAACTCTTCATAGCTAAGAAGGGATTCTTAATCCCGTTTTCTTTTATACTAGCTATTAGAGGTTCGTTTGCAGGAACATTATGTATGTTCTGCGCGACTGTAGGCTCAACTAAGAGTCTATCTGTCGTTGTAAAAATTATTTCGTACGGAGGTACTGCAACTAGCTCTGCAGCTTTATTGCCTATTCTATCACTTGCCATATGGGTCTCTCCCTATACTAACGTCTGCCATAAATTCTGAAAATTTATCTATCAAATTTTTGTTTGAATCAGGCACTCCTTCCTTCCACTTCTTTCCTGTTGCTGTTTCTTCGTAATGTATTTCTCCATTATTGAAGGCAACCTCTAGTACTCCGTTGGAAGCGTGTAGGTACTTTACTCTTTTACCCCACTCTTCAGCGTCCATTTTTTCTTTATGTCTTCTCACTCTATCACTAAATTGCGTCATGAATATCTTCTCCTGTTGATAGGCTATCTTTAATTGCATCTCTGTCTTTTGGATTCATAGTAGACTGGGGTCCTATCTTTAATGTTTCCCAGTCCATTACACTTGTAAATCCTTCCATTTTAGCACTTCTCATTTTTGTACAGTTAAAGGTAATAGCTTCATCTTCTGGTGACCATGTCTCTAACGTAAAGGCTGCATCTGCTGCATCGAGAATACCTTTTGCAAATCTTGCCTCACCTGTGCTGTCTGTTTGGTAAGGGGCGAACACAGGAACTTCATACTCCTGTGCAATACTTTTCAGAGTCTTACTGACTTCTATCTGCTCTGTCCAGTCATACTGTCCACTCTTTGAGGGAACATTGGAGCGCTTAACTTGATTTAGATAATCAACTACTATTACTCCATAATCTGTTTGTGATACTTTACTTTCTAGTTCTTGTCTGATTCTAGAAAGGCTAAGTACTGGGTCATATACTACATCTATCTGCTTATCTTTATGCAGAGGTCTTGTCTGTAGTTTTTTGTGAAACTCGTCAAAGTCTCTTGTTTGGTTGAATTCAGGTACTAATGTTTCTCCTCCTTCGAATCTTCCCGCCCACCAGTCTGCTACTCTATCCCACTCAACAGTGGTCAAGTTTCGTGTAGCTAATCGGGAGATAGGTATACGTGCACCTAAGGCACACATTCTTTGTAAAATAGAACGACTGTCCATCTCTATAGTAAAGTACATAGCACTCTTTCCTTGTTCGTAAACATTGTTTGCAATATTACAACAAGTTATAGACTTACCTGCACCTCTACGACCACCTACTAGTATTAAATCTCTAGGAGAGAATTTTAGTGACTGGTCATACTCATCATTGAGCCCTAGTGGTAAATACTTTTTGAGATCTTTCTCTGAATCAAATAGAGGAATTGTCTGCATATTTTCTTCAGGAGCTTTAAGATCAACTCGTTCTCCAACGTCTAAAACAATCTGTTGTATTGCCTCTACGTTTTCTTCTGCTGAAGATATTGCTACAGTCTTGTCTATGAATCCATCTAATTCATTTAGTATTTCTACTTGTGTGTACTCGTTTTTTACGTACTCGAGCAGAACCCAAGCGTCAATATCCTGTCTCTTATACACATCTCCGAGCCCACGAGACCGTACTAGATCTCG
>OLHW01000038.1_pt1 | contig 11366 bp, 19 predicted proteins | sample 1609531 | NCBI WGS metagenome assembly OLHW01 (sample SAMN05416868, study PRJEB24817) | seawater metagenome | isolation source: Sea water | place: Canada:Atlantic | collected 2013-11
TACACTATCCTCTTCGTCGGCAGCGTCAGATGTGTATAAGAGACAGGGAGTATACAATGAGCCAAGAATACAAAGACGTTCTTAGTAAAACTGTATGGACTTTTGTTGAAGCGTTTATATCAGCATTAACAGTAGCACCACTTGTTGGTGTTGACGCTAATGCAGTACAACTCGCCGCCTTATCAGGTGGAGCAGCAGCTTTGGTTGTTGTGAAAGAGTTCGCTAAGAAACAAGTTGGTCCAAAACCAGTAAAACCAAGTAAGTAATTTAAACAGCAAAGCCGAGGGTGTTATCCTTTCTACCTCGGCTTCTGCTATTTTTAATTAAAAGGGAGCTACGCCCTCTTCGATATCATCTAGGTCTTTTGCTTTAGGCATCTCAGGCATAAACCATTCTTCAGGTGCTTTCTTATCGTTAGCAAATGAATCAATGTAATATATTCTAGGATTACCATTGTCACACTCTTGGTTCTTACACTTCCAATCAGGATACGTAGCTTTAATCTTTCCATTAGCTTTATCTAATCTGTTATCCCACAGCTCACTATTACAAGATAAGCACTTAGGCTCTATAGTTCCTTTAGTTACTATTGTAATTGTCTCTACTGGTGCATCAACTTTAGGAGACGGAGCAGAGGAAGGAGTGTTCACAACCTCTGCTTTTTTAGTCTCCCGATTAGTCGTTGGCTTTACTTCTACGTTTTCTGCATAGTGATGTTCTTCAGATACACCACCTGTCCATAACTCAAGTCCGATTCCGAGCCTCATGCAACATCTTTTAATGCCATCAGACACAGCTAACTTAAGTAGCTCACTCTCTGTTATGTTTCTTTTGACTGCATTGACATCAACATCTCCTACTTCTTCTATAGTTTGGTCTGTTGATTTGATGTACAGTCTGCACTTCGCACCTATAATACTATTGTCAGCACCTCTAACTACCTCATATGTGTAGTCATATCCACCAGGAATTACATCAACTAATCTTTGTGTGTATAAATGATGGGGTACATAATCCCCGTACTTACCCTGGGGGGCTTTCTTAACAACTTCCTTTGGGAAATTTTTCGTTAACTTTTTCTGTGTTTCTTTATCCATGAACACTCCTTTCTAATCGTTTGTATATGTTATACGTTGTCTTGTTTTAATGGTATATCTGTCAATTTAAATTGTGCTTTGCGAAAAAGTTGGCATAAGCTGTTAAGACAAACTAACTCTGCTAGCTTAACAAACAATGCTCTCCCGCAATACATACAAATGTGTGACATATTTACTCCTCTAGTTGTACTAGATACTCTGCAGTAACTCCTTTATCAGGTTTGACAAACAACGTAAACTGACATGGTCTACCCATGCTAGCTAACTGTTCTTGTGCATAACTGTTGTAGCTTTCAGTAGAACCATTAACCCATACACGTACATCATTAATGTATAGTGATGTTGGTGTGTGGTAATGTCCTGCTACTGCGTGTGTAAAGTCTTCCATCAAGCCATTTGCTGCAAGAGCTTTCCAACCTAGTATTTTTTTATTGTATCCGTAAAAAGGTACACCCATTGAGCCACGTATGTTATCTCCATGGAAACAAAAGAACTTAGCTTTTTCTCCTAGATTTGCTACTGTGTACCAATGATTGTCAACGCCTTCGGGGATGTTAAACTTAATGCGTTTCTCTCCCGCGAACATTGTGTCTAATATTTTACCTAACATTCTATCAGCATTTGTCTCAGGGTTATAATCTCTGCGTGAACGACCACCCAAAGCCCCGTGATTACCTATAACCCAGTATACTTCTACTTCTTTAAAGTTCTCTAATAGTATAGAAAAGAAAGTGTGCATGATTCTAGGACCATCTACAGTTACCTGTCTATATAAAGAACTGTCAATTAAATGTGACTGTCCTGGAAATATAAGCTCTCCCTCAACAATATCCCCCAATGCAAGCACCACACATTTATCTACAGTTGCGTTAGCTCTTTGTATTTCTGCTAACTTAACTATCTTTTCTGCGTAGAGCTTAACTCTTTTCTCAGCTACATTAGTGTCGTAGTCTGGGGTTCTCTTTGCGAGTTGAATATCTGATATCAATGGGACACAGATTTGTTCATCTTTTTTTGTGGATTTTTTTGTTGTTGGTTTATTTATATCGGGAAAGTCTAAAGTCCTCATACCATCTCTAGCCCCTTGATATACAGCCTCAACCATATCAGCTTTCTTGTCTTTTAGTTTGTCTATTTGCTTTAATAGTCGGGTGTTAGTATCTTTAAGGTCTTTAATCTTAGAGCTTTCAGCCTCAGCTATAAGCCCTAAGAGTTCTTGGTCATTAGATATTTTTTTCTTCATGGCGTTTCTCCATGTTTGCTAACCAGATACGGACACGTGAACGTGATACTTCAAAATTAAATTCTCTTTCTAGTATCTCACATACAACCCTAGCGTTAGCTTTGACGCCGTGATTTTCTACCCTGTCCGATAGTGTTTCTATAAAAGGTACTGCGTCTTTTGGTATTCTTTCAAACCATTGGACACCCCCTGATTTAGTTTTTGCAGTTGCTTCATTCAATAAGAATTGGACATCTGCCTTTCCTGTTTTGTTTGTATTATTACTCATGGGTAAAGCATAACATGGTTGTGATATAGTTGCAAGGATATATGAATATATGTGTACGCATATGCGTAGTGAAATAAAAAAAAAGGTGGCTAAACCGAAGTCTAACCACCTAATTTATTAGTACGGCAATAGGTAAGAGAGTTACCTATTACTTAAGGGATAGCTGTTTAGCTACCTTCAATACCATGTTCCTTTCCTCTATAGGAATAATATTATTCTTACGCATAAAACGAGCAATCTCATCTCGTTTATAATTATCAAGGTAATCGTTTTTACCATTCTCATCTACACCAAATACCATTTGGTCGGACACCCATATTCTAGGCTCGGGTTGTTCTGCTAACCAACGTAAACCTTCTAGGTCAACAGAGTTAGCACCCCAATTAGTCAATTCCTCCAGAGCTTCGTTGCTTATCCTACCATTCTGAGCTATGATTTGTATTTGTCCATCATAACCATTAATCTTTCTGTTGTAGCCTACGTACCCTGCAACATTAGACGCTGGTAATAGTTCAACAATTTCTCTGATGTCCTCTTTGTATAGCCCCATAGAGCCAGAACAATCAATCATCAAAGAGCCACCTGCAACAGTAGTTCTTCTAGTAAAAACTTTTCTGTCACTAGCCATTCTGTGCATACGTCTAGGTACAACACCTCTATCAGAGCTTGATTTTCTAAGCTCTCTAATAGCTTTGTCAACCCTTTCGTCTGGTTTGAATGGTTTTATCTTGGCTTTACCATGAACACCATTGGCAGTATCACTCTCGAAACGCACCATATGTTTATGTCTATAGCTAGAATGTTCTATGATTTCTTGAGCTAACTCATCACTAATGTTCTTGGGTAGAACTAGCATGTCGTTCTCGCCATTAGGTCTACTTTTGTTCTCTTTACTAGGCAAACCAACAGCATAACTACTCCTGTTCCGTGCTTCTTTATCTTGTAACATCCTACGTATTTTGTTTACCCGATAACGAACTTTAGTATCAGAGAGTTTTATCCGTACCCATTTAGTACGTGTACGATTGTCCTCAGTCTTATACTCTTGCCAAGCACCCGTATCGGTAGACATTGTCCAGAACACATAGTTCTGAGTGTCTCCAATTATGTTCCATGCTGTATAAAAAGCATTCATAATTACTTGAGTGTCTTGTTCAATAATATGTTGTGGGGTTTTAAAGTCCACTTGTTGTCGAACAGCACTCTCAATAACAGTCTGTACTCTATGTCTATCGAGGTCTTGCATGCTACCACAAGCCCACGTTTCTATTACATCTTTCATAAAAGCAGGTACGTCATTGTCCTCATAAAGTTTATTTATTAACCTTATAAGATTAGTGATAACATTATCTACATTTAATACAGGTACATTAGGTGCACCATATAACTCATGAAAAGTTACCTCTTCTTTAGTAGCAGTTTCGTTCTCTACTTTTTTAGATATGTTATTACTAAATGAATAAGCAATGGATTTATTACCCCTCCAATCACTAGATTTTTGGTCTCCATACATATCTCGAAGTACGTTATTTTTTCTTAACTGAGCTATCTTAAGAGCGTACAACAGCTGAGCTGAATAATTTAAAAGACTTTTGTCTTTAAAATTCATATCATAGAATAACTTAACTCGCCATACTGCACCTCTAATAAGCACTTGTTTACTCTGCTCTGATTTCACAACGAGATAGTTCGGCACGTTAATATCATGCCGTCTATCTTGTATGTGTGGGGTAGGCGTGTACTTTACTTTGAACTCTCTAACCTTATCCCCTATCAGAGCTAGGTTAGGTAGAATAAAAGGTAAGCCCTTAGCCTTAACAGAGACTTGCTTTGCAAACAAGTTATTCATCAGATATTCCCAATGCTTCGTTTACTGCATAGCTATCGGACTTGAACACCACCTTAACAGCGTCAACTGTCTCAACACCACTATCCATTAGTTCTTGCAGAGCTTTCCATTTACGAATAGAAAATCCTGCACTATCAGTTTGGTCTTGATATACAGAGGCAAGTTTCTTTTGTAAAGTATCCAACGCTTGTGGGTGGACTTCATCAATCTCGAACTGTACAGGGAACCTGTCTGCTAGTGCCTCACTCAAATCCTCAGGCTCACCATTCATGGTAGCCACGACTTGAAAGTTCTCAGCAGGACGTACTTCCTCTTTATCCTTGTTCGGTAGTGTGAACTTGGCAAACTGTGGGTCATCTAATAGAGCATGAAGAAACGTCATCACGTCTATACCAGCTTTGTCAATCTCATTGATAACTAACCTAGCACCCTCTTTCCAAGCCTTAACACCGATACCATCTAACCATTCAAAACCTCCTTCATCAGTAGCTATGTAATGTCCCATAAGTTCACTAGCCGTACTATCTGCTGAAAGTGTTATCGCATATGTTGGTTGGTCTTTCTTTAATCCAAGTGAATTTGCTTGATATGTTTTACCTGTTCCTGGTATACCATAGAGCAAAATTCTTGGTGTATGAGGAATTACTCTTGCAAGTAAATCCCAATTACTATTACTCATCTTTATCGTCTCCTTCTCTCTTTAAGAGATTTTCTATCTCACTTATAAAGGTATCTGTCATACCTTGTTTATCTACTCTGTCCCATACATTCAACCAATCCTTTCGGTTAGTTGCTGTTTCTACCCAACGAACATCAGGTATATTAGGAAGTATTTCTATCGCTTCCAATGGAACATCAACTGCAACTGTGGTGTACTCTTTCTCTAAGGGCATACCATCTCTGCGTTTGACAATCACTTCAAACATAAGTCTTACGTGAGTGTCTGTTACTACACCTTGCTTGTGATAATGGGGCATAGCCATCATTAACACACAAGGAAATCTATCATCTGCTACAACATCAATTTCGCTATCCATAGTTTCATCTAAGAAACTTGGCTCGATTTGTCTGTTGTAGTCGTTGTCTATTGCTAGACCATTAAGATATTTCAGTATGTCTATTGTTATAGCACAGTTTTTAAGCCGTTCACTAAACTCAACAATGTCCGAAGTATCTCCTTCAATACCACTAGGCATTATTTCTCCTTTCCTACACAACAGTTACAAAACTCTACGTCACTAGAATTAATTGTGTCCATTGTATTATCCTCTTTTGCTATCTGTTCATCTACGCAGTTACCACACAAGGCATAGCCTAGATGTACCCAGATACTTTTAGGTTGGTTTGCTAAGTCAACCACTTCTATTGCTACATTACAGAAGTCACATACCCACAAGTCGTCTGGAATATTTGTGTCTATTAACGTGTCAAACACAAAGTCATCTCGTCCATACTTGTCAAAGTATGCAGTTCTCTCTGCTCTGTCTTTTCTCCTATGCAATATAGGATTTGATATGATAGTATTTTCAGCCATCATTCTCCTCTCCGAAAGGAGATACAGTATACATTCTTGGCGAATGAGCAGTAAGTTTGAACTCAGCATTGTTATCTGCTAAAGATACAATCTTATCTACCTCATCTACTGCGTCCTCTTTTGATACGTCACTATCAAAGTAGAAATCAACAGTCAATATATTCTCATCTCTTTTCATATTCTTATCTACGTATTCATATATTTCACTCACAACAATCACACCCTTTGTCCATGACTTGCATGTTTATTTGCTCATGTAATGTAAAAGCACCAACATGTTCGTTGTGTCTAACACAACCAATAAGTAATTGATTGTCTATATTAATTCCTATCTCTAAACTAATATATTCTCGTGGTGCTACATCTAAGCCATCTCTATCTATTTCCTCTATACACTCCTTACAATGTATGTAGGCAATAATTTCATTTGATGTAACTTTCTCACTCATCACTTTACGCACTCCTTCCTATGTACTTTCTTAATCCAATAGTCAGCACTCAACGTTATGTTGGGGTCTGCTATTATGTCATCTATATTTACTGTGGCTTTGTTTACTTCCTTACCACACTTTTTACATACCATTACTCTTTATCCTGTAACAAAATCTTGAACAACTCTGTGTGTCCAGATATTTGTTTCTGTAATAGTTCAGTTGCTTCTGTCAACTTCTCTATCATTTCTAATATTTTTTCATCAGCCATTATTTTTTCTCCAATTCTGTAACAGTATAAAGTGGTATGTCTAAGTATCTATTTTCCCACCAATCAAATACTGCTTCATGTACTTCATCTTTTTCGCATTCAAGTTCAACATCAAATACGAAACTTACTTTTAATGCAGGCATTATTCCTCCTCCTCTTTATTCTCTGTCACTTCTTTTAAGAAGTCCTCTACATTCTTAGAGAACTCCTCATGGTTGTAGCTAGATACTTGGAAGTTTGCTAACACATTAGGATTACCGATTACAATAGCCTCTGGTTGTACACTAAAAAGATTAGATACAAACTTTACAGCGAAATCCTCATCTTGTAACATTGAAATCATTCTCTCTAATACATGAGTATCATCTCTACCACTTTCCTCTCTAGCTTCTTGCATGAACCTGCCCATAGCACTTAATCCAGCCGCAATACTTTGATGAAACAAAGATTGCCAGACATCAACCATTACATGTAATGGAGATGGTGCGCTTGTGTAGGCTTTGATATTGTTTATATCAGGCTCTGCTTTGTGCTTATCCTCATCAATATCAGTCACTACAACGCCATAGTGCGCTTGTCCATTGAATAATTGAAAGCCATCTAAAGGTTTAAACCCTAGTTCTTTCTCTATTTTCTCTCCTTCTTTAATGAAGTCTTCTTCATCATTAGTAATCTCAGGCATATAGCCCTCCTCTCTTTACGTTTATTCTTTTTACTACTTGATAGCCACACAACCAACAAACCATTCTGTAATATACAGATGATTTGACGTTGCTCTCTATCATGAGTTTGCTTAGGTCTGCTTTGCGACACATGTCACATAACATATATATCTCTCTCTCTCTTTGTCGTACTGCTATATAAATAGCTAGATACCCACACGAATGGATTAACATTTATTTTTTAGGGAGAACACCACGTTTGGTGCAGGTATCTAGTTATCTACATAGATAGCTTGTAACACACAGTCGATTAGACCTAATGGAATGGTTACCAAATGGTCAACGTTCCTATGTGCTACAAGCTACCCACAGAGTAGTGAAAAGAGGGGAACTATGAAAACCCCATAAGTTTCTACTCCATGAATAGCTAATACCTTGTAACACACAACTCTAGCCGTTCCCTACGTCCTGTTCGCTAGAATGGTATCGCTATTCGTAGTGTCCTAATCCATTATGTGCTACAAGCTACTCACAAGGTATAGGAAGAGGGGAATGAATAAGCCCCTCAGTATTAAATAAGCTCACCTTATGAATAGCTATTACCCACTACTGCTACGGATATGTCGTGTATCAATTTAGCTATAAGTTGATAAACAGTAGTGGATAATAGTTACTAAAGAGTACATAACCCCGTAAACAAAGGGCAATTTACTTTCGTTGTTACGTACTCTAACTAACTACTAATCTTTACGGCAACTCTCACATAGTCTTTTAGCACCATAAGATAATGGTAAGACTATATAGCATGAGCTACACACTTTGTTAGTTTCTTTACCTCTATCAAAGGATATCTTATCCCATTGATTAGGTTGCCAACCTGCATGTTTTACTCCGAGAATACCTGTATCCTTTTCTGGAACGATACCCTCTCTTGATAAACGTGCAAGTCTAGTCAATTTGTTCTCTATATCTTTATCTAAAGTCCGACATTCAAAGCACCTCTTGTACTCTATGTCAGTATCTAATCCGAACTTAACACCACATGATATACATTCTCTATCAATGTATTTAACAGGGGCTTCTTGTATAAACTCAGACTGTGTTGTGATTACAGGCAATCTAGTATCCTCATAGATAATATTACCTGTGTCCTCATCTACCCCTACTATAACTTTTTTAGTAGAAGGTACAGTCGGCTTTCTATAACTCTTACTCATACACATTCCTTTATATAGAACTCTATATCTCCCTCAAACAAAGCACCACAGATATAGTCTTTGTATATCTCTAAGTATTGGCTCTCTGTCAAGCTGACACTATATTCTTTATTACACACAGCAGTAAACTGTGCTAATGTATATTTACTCATAACATATCCTTTCATATATACCTTTATAATATATATATTTACTGTCGGTTTCGGCGACATCATCAAGTTAGCAGTCGACAAAAAGTCTGCAAGTTGCCGCTATATAGAGAGAAGATTTGACAACCTCTAAGCATTATGTACTCTATGTACTCTTTACACATATGCTAAGGAGAAATTTTTTTTTTGACTTTCCCTACATTATGTTGCGTACGCATATAAGCCCTGAATATACCAGCGTAGTCTGTGGTTCTCTACATTATAAGGGGTGTAGCGTGGCGTGGCGTAACGTATATTGTGGCGACACGCTCGTATTCTAGGGTTCTCTACATTATATAGGGGCTAGGGGTGGGTAGACTGTGGTTGGCTACATATTCGGGGGGCTGACGTGTCAACAAAAAAAAGGCTGAAGTGGGAACGAAAAATTCCCACAACAACCAACTTCACTACGCGTAGAATGAATGCAACGTGCTAAATTCACACAAGTAAATGTCTGAAGTTAGAACAGAAACTACACTAGATACTTTCTGCTCACATTCGCAAGCCATTACGCCTTACTCCAAGACTTCATTTCAGCTTTAGTCTCAGCGATAGTAGGCACGCCGTCCAACTTAGCTATTACGTTAGTCCCAAGCGCCTTGATAAGAGCTTTAGACAACGTCCCGTCTTGATTGAGCTTATAAGTACCTTTCTTAAGAGCTTGAGGATTGTTAAGCACCAAACTCTTAAACTGCATATAAGCATTGTAATTTGAAAGAGGCTCTTTATGTAATACTTTTCTATTACCAAATTCATCTACAAGCTTGCAGATATAAAAGGCACTCTTTCCGTCACGTGATAACTTACCTGACACTCTCTTGATACCGAAGTAATCGCTTTCCCCGATACCACTAATGTCATAGTCTCTATCATTATTTTTGTAACCAGCCATAATTTTTTATCCTTTCTTTATAACTAATTTTACAACACCAGCTACTGCGCCTATTTCTAGTCTGTCAAACTTGTTCTGTATCCTATATCGTAGAAATAAAATTTAATATTTGAAGGCGAAAGCACGCCTTTCGGGTAGCAAATATTTCTTTTTAGTTCCCAGATTATTGCATAAGAAGTTTTACTGGCTCGGTAATAGGTGCTATAAAGCATGTTGAAATTGAACATATCCACATTCTAAAGAGCTTGAGTTACGATACCTGCTTGTCGCAATAGCTAAAGGAATGTTTAACGTACTATGTATGGTATTGACTTAAAGCAGTCCGTATATCCTACAATAATCTACAAATCCTAACAAAGACGCTAAGAGCCACACATAATATATTATAACCTATAACAACCCTGCACCGTGCTGGTTCGCATATGCATGTGGTCTCAATCTGGGGTGGGGGTGGTATATATACGTAAGTATCTCGGAATATTTTGGTAATTCTTGAGGTATAAAAAAGGGGGAAACTGGTAATTGTTTTAGTAATAAATCACTTGCGTGATTCAAGTTACAGGTTACATTACAGGTTTACCAAACAGGATACACCAGCTTCCCTAGTGTAGTATTTTAGCAGGATACTGCTATAAAACAAAGAAATGAAACCTTTATTTTATAGCTGAATTGCGTTAGTGCTAGTAGGGTGAACAACGGAATATAGCGGACATATAGGGAGACCTATTGAAAATTTTGAATTTTTTTCTTTTTAAGGTCCTTGGGTACATCTTTTGTGGTAATCCCAGTCCATACTAACAAGAGTATGCAAGATGCTTTTTGCCGTCCGATAGCTCTTACCTGTAACCTTATAGTCAAAAAAAACTATTTGTTATAACTACCATAACAGTATAATAAATTAAAACAAGTTACAATTTACAGGAGGAGATTATGTTCACATTTGATACACAAAATGAAGTAGGGAAAGTAGGGGAAACCCTAGTTAGAAAATACTATGAATCACAAACTAATAGAGAAGGTAAAGCTATATTTATCTGCCGACCAGCTAAGTATGATGAGCAGATGAAAGGGGCAGACCTTTTTGTTATAAACAACGAATTAGGCTATAAGTACATAGAAGTAAAAACAGATACACAATCCCATGAAACAGGGAATGTAGCCCTAGAGTTCCAGATATGTCATCATGACGGAAAACTCTCTATAGGGTGTCAGCTCAAGACCTTTGCAGACTACATGTTTTACTGGCAACACCCAACAAACACAATTTATTACTGGAAACCTGAAGACCTCATACCCTTTATTGTAAACTGGTTGATGGAGGATAAGCACAAGATAGTCCATGCAGATAATAAAAAATTTTTTTCACGGAGTCTGCTTATACCTGTGGGGGAACTGCTCGACACGGGTGTAGTAAAAACAATCGAAGTAGAAGAAGGGATAGTAAACAATGTCTTACAGACCGCTTCCTAGTTATTTAATGTTGCAACCTAGCAAGATAGAAGGTCTAGGTTTATTTACTCTTGAAGACTTAGAAAAGAACGAAGTGCTTGGGGTTACGCATATATCAGACGCTGAGACAACACAATTGTTTCGTACACCACTAGGTGGTTTTATAAATCATAGTGAGAAACCTAATTGTAAGTTATATGAAATAGGTAGGTTTCTGTCTCTTATACACATCTGACGCTGCCGACGAAGAGGATAGTGTAGATCT
>OLHW01000039.1_pt1 | contig 11092 bp, 19 predicted proteins | sample 1609531 | NCBI WGS metagenome assembly OLHW01 (sample SAMN05416868, study PRJEB24817) | seawater metagenome | isolation source: Sea water | place: Canada:Atlantic | collected 2013-11
AAGTAATAGTTCATGGTTGGGTAAGTATGTGTAAGTAAGACCAATTTAAAGCCTTGGCAGGCTAGAGCTAGGGGAGGAATTGCACCTCCCTTATTCTATTTAGCTATTAAAAATTGTACTTAAGTCCGGCCTTTGTGCCGTAGCTTGTAGTGTCTCCAGTAAGGAAAGACACCTCTCCATATACAGAGAGTGCGTCATTGATTCCATAAGAACCACCGGCTTTACCGGACAGTTCGATGTCACCATCCTCACCATCTGGAGCCAACAGAGCAGGTCCACCCTGCACATACCAGTTCGCACCTTCGTAACCTACGTGAACGTCCGTTGCGGATCCGGTGAAATCCGAGCCCGAATATCCGGAATTGGTTTCCACATTGGCGTAGGGTCCAGCCTGTGCCGCACCAGCAGCAGAGATCAAAAGGCCAGCAATAATAAGAGATTTCATTTAAATAAAAATAGGGTTATTAATTAAGACTATGATTGTGAAGATTTTTAGAAGTCATCTTCTTCGTTTACTTGAACGTTAGGATCGTTCGCTTTGAATCCTTGTGTTTTACCAAATAATGTGGCGACATCATCTGGTGCCATATCACCTGTGTCAACACCAGCTGGGCTATTACAGGAGACAACCTGTACACCAACTAATTTAAGTGATGTACCGTAGGTGACACCATCTTTAAGGATGTAAGGCTTTTGGAAAAAGGCTAGCTTTACTTGACTGCCTGAGTAAATAGGCGTGCGTTCATCAGTGATTGCCGTACCTTCAGTATCGACAATAGGAGGCTTGAGCTCCTCATTCCAGTTAAATTTAACTGTGTATCTTCCCTCTGACACCTCTTCCCAGGGTTCAGGTTTAAGAGATGAACGTTTTGGATTCTTTAGTTTTGATTCAGCCCATTTGAGCGTATCGATTCTATCGTCTTCAAGTTTGTCAATCATATCTTGATCAACAATAGCCCTCAATGAGTAGCCAAACTTAGACGGTTGCATGACAGCCTGGTATCCCTCAAGGACTACAGGTTCTGGTGTTACAAATGTGGTTCTCGACATTAACAGAAAAAATATGTAGATTCAATTACTGATTCAGGTTTAAGAGTATCAATAATCGGTGGTTTAGTTTCGGCTCCAATCTGTGAAGCCCAGTCAGTTAAGTAATCATGCTCTGCAAATAAATACATGTATGTTTCCCTAACCAATCGATTTAGTGTTGGCATATCAGTTGCACGACACAAGACAGAATCATGTATCAATGCAATTGGTGCATCAAAACGCAAAGTAGATAAAACTAAGATGCAAGAATCGAGCGAATGAATAAGATTAGGCGCTGTTGCATTCTTGTGGTGGTTCTTATCAACTTGTTCTGTATCACCGTCAGCAACTTTAAGGCGACAACGTCCTAACAGTTGAAGCTCTACCATCTTCACGTTTTTCTTCATTAGCTTTTGTGTTACTACAAAGCCTGAAGGTGTGACCCAAGTAAGTTCGTCACATCCACGATCGATGGCTGCTGCAACTTCAGATTCAATCCATTTCATTACACGCATAGGACCAGGAACAACAACGTTCATGGCATCACGTACAGCTTTGACAACCTGAGTTAGATCGTCTTTATCTATTTCAACATCCTTTTCAGCTAATGCTTCACGAATGTATCCACGATTTGAGTAAGGTTTAGCATTGTAAGGAACAGTCATCACTGTTCTTTTTGTAGTTTTCCTATCCATATGCTGTTGCAGATGAATAGGTACGTGAGGTTTAGCCTCCTCAGCTATAACTTTGTATGCATCCTGTGGTCTATCACTAGGAAGCACATTGACTAGCTTTGCTGTATTTGCATCTCTTGCCAGTCCGGCCAGTATTTGTAACCCACTGCAGGTAGCATCCACAGCGACAGGCAAGTTAGTGTAATGACGGTCACACTTAATGACACAATGATAGTACTCGTCACAGGCAGCAAGGAAAGTCCAGGGACTGTCTGCTGATTCCCATTCTGATAAGTTTCCAATCGGGTCTTGTGCAATACGTGTAATTAAATCGTGGTTGTTTAGTGTCCATTCCATACGTTCAGACATTGTTGCTTTGTCTAATCCGTATCCGTTAGTAGCAACCTGAAACGCAAGCCATTGCTCTGCTTCAGGTGTCATAAACGCTTGATCGTAAAACTTTAGTAATGATTTACCAAAGTCTGTATCTTGTGGTGTGAGGAATGCCGGGATTGGGTAAGCCCTACCCCGGTAATCAAATGACCAAGGAATGAACCATTTATCTATATCCTTGAATCTTTTCACTGCATTCATTGTCATACGTGTACGACAAGACTTTTTGAATGCTTGGGAATTTATGTTGCATACCTCTGCAGCTCTTCTCCTGTAATCGTGGCGTGCTTCCGCATTCTCAGCGATGTCAGGTGGCTTAGGTGGTAGAGGTATCTCAACAATTGGTATGAACTTACCAACTTGTATTTGACGTTCTTGTAGCGTCTCAGCAACGCTGACAGTGAACTCGTTCAGGGTGAATGGAATCCGCTGAATCTTGTTTAAAAATTCAACGGGTTGTTCTCCCTGTATAAGGTGGGGGTTTCCCCTGCGGACCATGTCGTAGCCACGCATCACCTCATTAAGGATGTATCCGCCATGTTTTCCGTCAGTCGTCCAGTCATTTGGCTCGACTAGCATCGGCCAAGCTAACGGGCTGAACAACTCAGCTTGTTGCATAATCTCATCTTTGACAGACAAGAATTCAGGAGTTGGGCTTACATGCAGCGTTGTCTTACGTCCTTGTCTATGCATGGTCTTCATGAAGTAGTTACTTACTTCACAAATACAGTCCAATAGCCAAACACCTAACTTGACCCGGTTTTGTTGGCCCCAACCCTTCCAGTGATCTACGTCGTAACGGTTCATCAACGTAGTGATGACCTTTACTTTTTGATTTGTACCGATTGAACGGTGGAAATAGTTTTCTTTTAAAACGTTGAGGAGTCCAGGTACATTGCGTTCGTAATGACGCATCATGCACTCATTTTCGATTGCTTGACCAATTGCAGCAGTTGTATTTGTGACGGTTGATTGACCTGGCTTTACGCTAAAGACGCTGTCAAAAGTAACCTTTAACGCAATAGCTGCTGCAGCTTCAGGCTCAATGTTAGAGAGAAAATGAATAATTTCTCTGAAAGCAACACCTGCATTTCCTTGTCTTATCCGTAAGTGAGTGTCGTGAATACGTGCAGCCACAAGAGGCAGCAACTGATCAATAGAAACAACTCCGTAAACAGAAGCACTTGCATAGCTTTTGTCTTCTAGTTTTTGTGTGTTGGTACGTAGTTCTTTTAAACCAAGTCTGATTTGCTCTCTTTCAAGTTGAATTTGCTCGTCAATTTGTGCTGGTGTAGGCAATAAATCTCACAGTAGTGTGTACATTAGTCTCAAACTAATCACTTATGCAACCGTTGCCTTAGTGAAAAAGTGAGACATAAGAAAAGGCCAGGGTTTTACCCGCTGACCTTGACCAAAAAATGATGATTGTGAACCTAAGTACCTGAAACTAGCGCGTCTACCAATTCCGCCACATCCGCGGGCAAATCCCTTGGTATGACTGGAGTCTTACGGGGATACGATCGTGAGACTCATGAGAGATCTCTCAAGATCGATGCACTGATGTTAGCAGAACAAGGTGTTAGACCCATTAGTCAGGCAACAGCTAGGCGCATACCAACACGACTTTGAGCCTCAGCCAATTGGTTGTGGTCAATGTGTGTGTAGTACTCAAGCGTCGTGGTGATCTGTGAATGTCCGGCAATAAGCCGAGCTTTCTCAGGGTGTACATCATTCCAAGCCATCCATGTAATGCCTGAGTGACGGCAACAGTTAGGCGTGAACCTCTCATCAATACCGGCATAATCTCTTATGCGTCTGAATCGATCTAAGTACCTTCTGGAGTCATCGAAGTAATCACCCCAGATAGGAACTTTTTGATGTTCCTTCATTTCCTCTGCGTACTTGGTGAGTAACGGCAAAAGACGGTCACCAATAGCTGAGTCAGCAGGTATGTAGATGTCGCGTGCACGACACCCTTTCTTGAGCTTGAAGTCTCGTCGCCCTCCAATCTTGATGTAAGGCGTTGGAACATCCAAGACAAGATCACGTGGCTGTAGCTGTGACCATTCGTGGTAGCTCGTCATTGTGTACGTAGCTAGCCAGATAGTTTCTGCAAACAAGTGGTCGTTAAAAACAAGCGCACAGTTGTAGAGGTGATCAATCTGAGCAGGCGTACAAATAACCCGATCTGTTTTGTTGTTCGGTACGGTGTCGAACTTGAACCTTCCTTGTTGAGTGAAGTGAGCTTGGTGACGTGGATCACCTGGCACAACCTTTCCACGTGTAACGCAGTAGTTGAGACAAGTTTGCACAGCTTGGATGACTTTCTTAACCGTAGTGTCCGAATGATTTTTAAGAGAACGACAGTGGTCGGTCTTTAATTCATCGATGGCACCTTGGTTTATGTCAGAGATACGCATACCTCTAGACCAAAACTGTGTGGCGTGATCAGCGTTGATCCTGACGGTTTGAGATGGAGGATGGTCAATCTTCCATTCGTCCTTGTACTTGATCGTGTAATCAAGTGCTTGACCCCAAGTTAGGAATTCAGCCATTGAGTTGGATGGATAGTTGTTTAGCTAATTTGCTTCCTTCAGCAGTAAGACGAAGGATGCGCAGACGTTTGTTTGGTTCGTAGATCTCCTTGGTGATGAGGTTGAGCCCTCGCTTTGGATTGCTGCGATGTTGACCAGTGAGCCACGTTGTATTACGTGAAGCGCTGGCAGCAGTGATACCCAGGTTCTCTTGCAACTCAGACGTAGTGCAACCGTCATCACAACTGGCTACGTACAGGAAAGTGGCAATGACCTGAGCAGGCATCTCAACGTCGAGAACCCTGAGGGACTCGATGATTGTGAGGATTCGCAGCATGTCCTTGCGCACGCTGACGTTGATGTAGTCCACGCAAGAACAGGCGAGGGAAACACAAGTCTACCCGAAGCTTGCCTAAGTGCAAAGATACACCTGTACTATTTTGCCAGATGTCAAAGAATGACACCTCGTCAAAGCTGATGTGAAAGTCAAAAAGCTTAGACATCAAGGCCTAAAGAGAGAGGTGTACATGGGTTAAGGTCCTTACGGATTTGTTCTTGCAGAACATAGGCTTTACTACCTACTGGGTAGGTGCCATTCATCAGCATCTGTCGCACTTGGTTATCCGATAAAACCAGTTTGCGGAAATCCTCAGCTAGCACTTTGTACACATACTCAGAAACGGTTACACCCTTAAGCGCACATACACTTTTGAGTAAGGCGTGGCATTCGGGAGCCATGTTGAAATTAACTCGTTTCAATTAGACCACTAAGAGTGATTTGAAAATGCTAGTAAGTAGTTGTACTTAATAGGTATCAATTGATACATCGATGAATAATAAAGTTATATGTCATCGTCTAGTAGTTGAGCAGTGGCTAAGCTAATGATCTCGTCCTTGTATGGATGATCCTCAATTTCATAAATTAATTCCTCAACAAGGCGTTCATGAGTTGCTTCACTCATTGAATAATGTCCAGTCATCGATGTCGTAGTCGTCTTCAAGATCATGTGGTGAAACAAAATGGATTTGTGAAGATGTACAAACAGTAAATTCAATACCGTCTGTATCTAAGAGTTGTTGAACCTTACGTTCAGCAGCATGTGTACGTTGATACACATACTCTTTTACTTTTTTAGTTTTGAGATTGGATTCCCTAATTACACAGGCAATGTTGCTAGGAAGTTCCCACGCAGCAATCTTAAAATCCATAATCTCATCGAATGTATGAGGCATGAATAGATCTTCTGGTGCGTCCTTCCACTTCTGCCAGTTGTTGGGAAAATACTTTTTACCACTCATCAGTTCTGATTACGTCCTTAAGTACAGCTTTGCGGTTAGTGGACAACTCAAAACCAGCCCATGCGGCGTGTTCTAAATCGGGAGCAACAACAAATTCAGTCCATCGCTCCTTACCGTCTTCCAATATGACCATGTATTCATCAAGCTTTTTGTTTCCCAGTAGTGGCATCAGCGTCCTTGGTTCGTGATTGTGATCTTTTGCGGGCTGGCCGCGGCTTAGGTAGATACACCTCACGCTTTACTAATTGTTGATAGCGTGGTGTCCATGGATGATCAGGAAAATGATGCAACCAACATCCGATTGCATTCTTAATTAACCAGTCATCTGTTTTCTTAGTCGTCATCTGATGTACCTCGTGATTCGAGTTCATCACACATTGCCTCCATGAATTCGTCATGATCAATGCCGTGCTCTAACAACATGCTGGCAGTAGCACGACAAAGGAAATAGTTTGCATAGGATTGACAACGCAAGCGTGTCTCCTCTGCCTCTGCCTCCTTGTTTTCAACAATGAGACTGATGCGCTTGTTGTGGTTTAGAAGGTCTTTGGGTGTGTCAAACATGGTTGGTGTGGATGAAGGATTTACGGTCGAGAAGGTGGACGATATTTAGTAACTGAGTCTTTGTGATTAAACCTTTGTGGTAATCAGACAGAGCTACTATTTGTAGGTCCTTAATCTGTTGTTGTGTCACAAGTTGATTCCTTATGTTGTTTGATTAAACGGTCACGACAAGCTTCTTGTTTAGTTCTTAAAGTTGTTTGATCATTCTTGATAAGATTGATCTGTGATTGAATTGAACTAATCTCAAGACATTTTCTGATGCGTAGATCCTTGATCTCGTCTTCGCAAGAGTCAAACTTGTAGAACCAGCATTCGTCGCAGTCACCTGTTACATCAGTCAAGACCTTGGTTGTCTTCTTAGTGACACTTTCAAGGTCCCATTTCTTACGCATGACTAGATCTTGTGCAACCTCAAGATGGCTAATCTTGGTTAATAACATTGACTGCTTACATTCAAGCCTAGTTATTTCTTTGTAGTGAGCTTGCTGTTGACCAACGAGTACTTGATAGTCTTCGTGTTCGTAGAAGTTAAACAAGTGAGTCCTGGAAAAATGATGATTGTGAACAAGAGATGTAGAGTCCCTTAAGAAAGGACACACCATTGGCATGATGCGTCCCTACTTGAGAAATTCATACAGCCATTGCGTTAGTGCAACGGTTGATCAGGCGGCTACGAGTTCTTCATCAGCAAGAACAGCGAGTTGTGCATACTCCTCAATGAACCACCATGTGCACCAGTTCTTGATGTCCATGATGCATGTCATACCTGCATTGACTGCGGCCTTGACGATTGGCTCATCAAAGATCAACTCATAGTCGGACATAATGCGGTGTTCGTATTCATCGAAGAATTCATTTGTTTCCGTGTATGTGATGTGACTAGTGGCACAACCAGAGATGCATCCATAATTGGCTACGTCCTTGAGTGTGTCCATGTCATACGTATCACACAGGTAATCGTGTGGATCGTTGTTGAACAGTGTCATGATTGACCAAGTGTAATGAATAGGGACTATGTCCCAGTGCTGGCCTAGGCATTGCACCTAGGCTGGAAGCTATAACTTACGCAGCTACTAAGTAAGGCACATTCTCACGAACAACGTTAAGTTGTGGCTCAAACTTACAAACAACTTTCTTGTTGTCTACACATAACAGTGCGTCGTTGACCCAGCGACCAAGACTAATGTTGTCTTGTAGCAGGAGCTTGACGAGTGCACGTCGGCTCACATTCTCGTAGCTGTACACATTACCGGATACAAATGACACAATGCATGAGGCATTGAGTACATCAACGATCACATAATGTGCACAGTCGCTGTGTCCATGACGGACAACTGATGGACGTGTGAGTGATTGAAACAGTTGCATAAATGATTGAATAAAAAGAAATGAATGCGTACTTGAATGACGCAAGACCTAGCAGCCCGACTCAAACGGGCAAGGCGTCGGTGCACCGTGCAGGTAGCCATGAACAAACAAGGCGTGTGGCTCCGCCGTGGGCATTGTTGCCCTAGTGTAATAATCTGCCACACCTCCCGGTCAAGTACCCATGCCGGTTGTCGCTACCCACCAGTAAATCTGGAAGCGGTGTGCTTATGAAGTTGTCAAGGTTCTGAGGCAGTGAGTGGTGATTGAAGATCGAGACTCTCCTCCCCCTTAACAGGGAGAGTCGAGATCAAGATCGTCAACCACTCATCTGGATCTACCATATCAGATCCGCAACCGTTGCCAACTAGCAATGGTGTATCAAGGCTATACCAGACCAGCTGAGAACCGTTGCAGTAACACAATGATAAGTCTTTGGTCGGTCATCGATCAGCGTTGCTTATCACTTGAGATCCTAGTCATACCAGTCATTCTCAACGTTCTCAATAAGGTCGCAACAGATAGATACACATAAACACCGCGATACTAACTACCGCGTGTGCCTGATGCGCCCGTATTTCTTCTAAAACCCAGTAGATTCCGTTAGTTTATGGAACTAACGAGGCCAAAACACCCCCTTGGGGGCTCCTGGATCCTGCGCATATAGAGGATAGGGCAGACAAAATTATGTGATTTTTTCCTCTTGGATCACAATTGAACACTCAACAAGCCTATCTTCACGATCTAACGCTTGAACAACGTACGTATCTGGAGCCACGTTAACAAGACCCACGATCATCATAGAGAAAATATACTCACACATTTACATTACCATTTTAGTATTACTAGTAGGATCATCATCATGAGCTTCAGGACCAAACCCTTCAGATTTAATGACATTCATGTCAAGAGACTCTTTAGGTTCACTCAATGCTATCAAAGGTTCCATCCATGCATACAATTCTTTGGATGAATCTAGGAACTTAGCAGGACCAAGTATCTTTTTCATTTCTTTTACAGTAGTGACACCCTGACAGGTGTACTTATAAAGAACAGAAAAGAAGTTAGGACCTTCACGAACACGATGAAACTCTACATACAGTCCTTTAGTATTGTGTATGTATTCTGTTTTAGTCATAGTATCAAAGAGTTGATAAGTAGAAACATTCAATGTTTCCAAAATCAACCGGGAGTTAGTACAAGTTAAAGAAATGTTGTCATTTGATTTTAACCAGTGGGCGGTACTTACAAAATGTCCATTCAGCGGACATAAGTAAAGGGGATAATTACTATCCCCCTTAGCCAGGAAGTCGAGTCCACCCTTCTCTTCTCCCTGTATAAGGTGGGGGTTTCTCTTAAAACCAGGTGGGGACTGAACTTTTAGGATTACCCTTAGCTTGTCTTCTTTGGTTAATATCCATACCTAAAACCATATGATTTGCAGCAGCCTGAGGGTCATCTTGCCATTGGGAAAGCATGTCATTCCACTCTTCCATCTTACGATTTTTAACTGATTCATGAGCAGAGATAGCCAGTGCATCAGTAAAGTATTTAACACCTTGAGCTAGACAGTCAATTCTGTCATCGTGTTTAACCGCACCTTTTTCTTTACACATACGACTCATTTGATAGAAGAGCATATACATAAGACGTTTTTCAGGTGCTTCATCAGGATTAGATTTAAAATCCCACTCAATAACTGATCTGTCTACGACTAAGCGGTGTTGGTTAAGGATAGGTTCAAGAGAGTCAATAATTCGGTCTTCTTTACGTACATTGGCACGAACTTCTTCAATATCAACAAGTTGTTGACGTTGGATAAGGTGTTTTTTAAATAATTCAGCAACGATACCATCACCGAAGTTAGTTTCGATAACTAATTTAGTAACGTTGTACTTTTTACAACCTTTAAGAATATCTAGCAAGGTATTGTCAGAGTACCCGTCTCTGTAAGCACGCATTTCATGCAAGTAGAGGAAGCCGTTCTTTTGAGATATGTATGCTGCGGATGTTTCGTCAGTTCCTCTACCCGACGGGTCAACCGAGCAGATTCTTTCGGTGTAAGGTGTCCATTCACCAGTGAGTTGCATTGGAGAATAAAAGTAATCTCCTGGGAGACCGACTGTGGGTAAGTCTTTAATAAGGTTTTGTGGGTCTGAGCACCAGACGACATTGTCAGGAGCAGAGGCTGGGTTAACAGAAGTAACCACAAGGTCAGCCATTTTAAGAGGGAATTTTTCTGCATCACTTAAGGAGGTATCGAGCATAAATTGGAGCATGAAGTTGCTACGACCCATAGCTGCTTCACGTTCAAGTAAGTCATCAGAATCAAAACGATCAGGATCTGTCACTGACCAAGCTTCAGCACCGTTATCGATGTCAGCTTGTAATTGAGGAGCCATCAATCCTTCGTAGTTGGATGTTTTACGAGGGATACGAGCAGGCCAAACAAAGGGTCGGTAGTTACGTTCTGCTAGCTTTCTGTAGACAGTAAATGTTGTCTGTGGTGTACCTAAGTACATAATACGGGAGTCATCTTTAGGTGTTAAGATAGACTCAGCCTCAGTACAAAGTTGTAGTAGTTTCTCGCGCATCATCTCAGAAAGTGAATTGCCAGGAACCTCGATATCGTCAAGTATCATCAGGTCGGCACGGCTGCCGGTCAGTTGCCCCGTTATCCCGACTGACTTAACAGAAGGTGCTTGGTGAGGGCTACAAGCAACATCAAAGGAGATACGAGACCAACGGGAGTCATCACCTTTAGGTTGTAGGTGTTTAAGCCAAGGTGTCTCAATAATCAGCTTCTGAAGGAAGATAGACATGTTGTCAGCACGTTCCTTAGAAGCCGAGATAATCATGATCTTTTTTTCCGGATCATTAAAGAGCGACCAAAGGACAAAAGCGCCAGTAATCCAAGATTTACCAACACCTCGGAAAGCTTGAATCTGGAGTCTCTTGGGTCCGTGTTGGATATAATCTGCGATGGCATATTGAGCACGAGTGGGGGAGGGTAGATCAAGCTGCTCCCATAAAGCTTGCAGAAACAGCTTGAAATCGGCCTGTAAGGCCTCTAAAACGTTCGTCATATAGATAGTGACCTAAATATTAATTAAGAGCTTCTAGATACCGCTAGTGGACAGTGCACCAGGCAAAGACATTAGTCCGCCAACAACAGCTGTACCTACAGCTGTCTCTTATACACATCTCCGAGCCCACGAGACCGTACTAGATCTC
>OLHW01000040.1_pt1 | contig 11068 bp, 13 predicted proteins | sample 1609531 | NCBI WGS metagenome assembly OLHW01 (sample SAMN05416868, study PRJEB24817) | seawater metagenome | isolation source: Sea water | place: Canada:Atlantic | collected 2013-11
CGAGATCTAGTACGGTCTCGTGGGCTCGGAGATGTGTATAAGAGACAGCTTTGGATGCTGTCAACCAGACTTGGTTCTACGATTATTGTAACTGCCAACACCGAACAGCAGCTCAGATCAAGAACCTGGGCAGAATTAGGTAAATGGCTAACCCTATCCATAAACAACCATTGGTTCACCAAGACTGCAACCACCATAAAACCAGATGGTTGGTTTGAAGAAGCGCTGAAACGCGATTTAAAAATTGATACTGGCTATTACTACGCCCAAGCACAGTTATGGAGCGAGGAAAACCCAGATGCGTTTGCAGGTATCCATTCATCTTACGGAGTTTGTTTGATAATGGATGAAGCCTCTGGTATCCCCGCTCCTATCTACAGCGTATCCGAAGGTTTCTTCTCTGAGCCAACCGAAAACCGCTTTTGGTTCACTTTTTCTAACCCGCGCAGAAACACAGGCCCTTTTTACGAGAGCTTTACCTCTAAACGCAAGTTCTGGAACTTAAAACAAATTGATTCTAGGACAGTAGAGGGTACAGACCAAAAGTTGTTCCAAGATATGCTTGAACAATATGGTGAAGATTCAACTGTAGCTAGAGTAGAAGTAATGGGAGAGTTCCCTAACGCCGATGATGACAGCGTGATACCAATAGAACTAGCTAGAACAGCCATAGATAGAGACGTGTCGCTAACAGCCAAAGCACCTATTGTGTGGGGTTTGGATGTAGCTCGCTTTGGTGGTGATAATTCCGCGCTATGCGTTAGACAAGGTAATACTGTCTTTGAAATTAAGACTTTTAAATCGATGGATTTAATGCAATTATGCGGTGCAGTTAAAAATAAGTATGACGATTGCACGGTAGTTGAACAACCCCAAGAAATACTTGTAGACGTTATTGGTTTGGGTGCTGGGGTGGTAGATAGACTTGCAGAACAAAACCTACCCGTTCGCGGAATCAACGTATCTGAATCGCCGTCTACAAGAAAGAACTATTTAAACCTAAGAGCTGAGTTATGGTTTGCAGTTAAGGACTGGCTTACGCAGCGAGATTGCCGACTGCCTAGTGATGATGAACTTATATCAGAGTTAGCAGCACCTAGTTATAAATACACTTCAACTGGTAAAATAAAAATAGAGTCAAAGGATGAAATGAAAAAAAGAGGCATAAAATCTCCTGACAAAGCTGATGCATTAGCATTAACCATGGCAAGTGCAGCCGCAAGTTTTAGTGGTGGTGAGAACTTTTTAGGGTATAATTTCAAGAAACCCTTGACATCAAGAATAATTAGAGTGGGATAAAATTTATGGAATACGATAAAGACGAAACAATCGATGAGCTAGAAGGTCAACAAGAGTCTTACGATGAAGAAGAATTGCAAGGCGTTCTTAAAAGTGAGATGGATGACGCTAGAGACTTCATTGACCAAATTGGTCAGGAAAGAAGTGAAGCTACTGAATATTATTTAGGCGAGTCCCCAGAAGGACAAAGTTCCATGCAGTCAGAGTTTGTATCAACCGATGTAAGAGACAGCGTCTTGTTTATGCTGCCTTCTATTATGCGTACCTTCTTTGGTACTAATAAGATAGTTGAGTTTATACCCAAAGGCCCAGAAGACATTGCACTTGCAGAACAACAAACCGATTACATTAACTACATACTCCAACAAAAGAATCCAGGCTTTAAAGTTTTCTATGACGCATTTAAGGATGCGCTTATCAGAAAGACTGGTTATGTAAAAGCCTACTGGGATGACAGCATTACTGCATCTACCCATTCATACACAGGCATACCGCCAGAAGCATACCAAGCGCTTATGCTTGATCCAAATGTTGAGCTGGTTAAAGAAAAAATTGAAATGGAAAGTATGACACTTTTAGATCCAAACACGGGCGAGGAAACTACACAAGAAACCCCAGCAAGTTACGATGTAACTATCAGGCGCATCAAGCCAAAAGACCAAGTGGTTATAGAAGCAATACCGCCTGAAGAAGTCCTTATTTCAAGAAACGCTAGAGACTTACATTCATCGCCTTATGTGGCTCACCGCATGGTCAAAACAATTAGTGACTTGGTTGCCATGGGTTATGACAAGGACGACATGGAACAATACGCTGGTTCTGGTAATTATGTAGACGCTGAAGCCTACGAGGAAGAGCAAGCTAGAAACCCAGCAGCAGACTACACAGGTGTAGATAGAAATGATAACAACAACAAAAATGTTTTGTACGTAGAACACTACGTTTTTTATGATTTAGATGGTGATGGCATAGATGAAAGGATTAGAGTATGCACCGTGGGAAATGGATTAAATATTGTTAATTCAACACCCTGGGATGATTTACCTATAACACTCTTCTGTCCCGATCCAGAGCCTCATACCTCCATAGGCTCGTGTCCCGCAGACTACTTGATGCCAATTCAAGCAGCTAAATCTCAGATAATGAGAGATACGCTTGATAGTCTAGGTCACGCCATCTTCCCGCGCATGGGTATAGTAGAAGGACAAGTCAACATTGACGATGTTCTTAACACCGATATAGGACAACCAATAAGAATGCGTGCGCCAGGAATGGTACAACCATTTACCGTGCCTTTTGTTGGTAAAGAAGCCTTCCCAGTTTTAGCTTATTTAGACGAAGCCAAAGAAAACAGAACTGGCGTATCCAAAGCTAGTGCTGGACTTAATGCTGAAGCATTGCAATCAACGACTTCGGCGGCAGTATCAGCCACCATGTCTGGAGCGCAAGGCAGAGTAGAACTTATTTGCCGTCACTTTGCAGATGGCATGAAAGACCTTTTTAAACTTGTAAACAACTTGGTTATTAAGCACCAAGAAAAACAAGACATGATAAGACTTAACAATGAGTTTGTTCCTATTGATCCTAGATACTGGGACATAGACAAAGACATAGCAATCAATGTTGGTATTAGCAAAAACTCAGACGAAGAGAAGTTCCAAGTCTTAACCTCGCTTGCACAAAAGCAAGAACAGATTATGCAAACCCTAGGCCCACAAAATCCTTTGGTTAATTTACAACAATACGCAAACACACTTACTAAAATGATTGAGATGGCTGGTTTCCAAGACGCACAATCATTTATAAATACACAAGTGCCGCCTATGCCACCACAGTCACCAGAAGAACAGAAGCCTGATCCAGCAGAAATACTAGCACAAGCAGAAGCGCAGAAAGCACAGAACCTAGGTCAAAAAGCTATCATAGACGCAGAGACAGACAGAATGAAAATTATCATGGAAGATGATAGAGACAGAGATCAAGCACTTGCTAATATGCAGCTTAAAATTGCTGAACTTCAAGCTAAGTATGGCGCACAAGTAAACGTAGCTGAGATCAACGCAATCATGGAAAGAGATAGAGAAGCTATTAGACAAGTTGCGAAGAACCAAGCACAAGGAATGTTCACTAACGGAAACGGAGCAAATTAAAATATAATGCCAAAAAAAGGACTCTACGCAAACATACATGCGAAACGTAAAAGAATAAAGGCTGGCTCAAAGGAAACTATGAGAAAACCTGGTACAAAAGGCGCACCTAAAGCTAGTGCGTTTAGAAAAGCTGCTAAGACAGCAAAGAAAAGGAGATAACTATGCCAAGTGGAAAAGGAACTTACGGATCTAAAAAAGGCAGACCGCCTAAAAAGAAAAAAACTAAAACTAAAAAGAAATAAGGATTAAGACTATGAACTTCATTAAAAATTTTTGGAATAAGTTTACTGGAACTGAAACAGTTGTAGTAAGAGCTAGGAATGAAAAAGGACACTATGTTGCTGATGACAAGTCAACAAAAAAAGTGAACGAAGCCTACACAACTAAAAGAATAAAAAAAACCAAAACTAAATAATGGCTTCTTCACCAGACGCCTTTGTCTATAATGCTAGGCTAGATAGAATAGTTGATGGCGATACATTTGATTGTATCTTAGACCTTGGTTTTGATGTCAAACTCCACAAACAAAGAGTAAGACTAGCAGGCATAGACACCCCTGAATCCAGAACCCGCGACCTTGAAGAAAAGAAACTTGGTCTTGCTGCAAAAGAAAGACTACAAGAACTATGCGTTGGCAAGTTAAAAATAAAATCCCTTGGTAAAGGCAAGTATGGTCGCATACTTGGCATACCCTACACAGAAGACGGTCAAGACATTTGCCAAATGCTCATAGATGAGGGCCATGCAGTTGAATACCATGGTGGAACAAAAACTAAAGTGTGGGGTGCTTATTAGTCTTTCATGGATAGCGTTGTCACATTAATCAACGAGGTTGGTTTCCCCATAGCAGCAGCTATAGGACTTGGTTTATTTATCTGGAAACTTATTAATAAAATCATTGACGGCATGGAGACAAAAGTAGACGTGCTGGATGAAAAAGTATCAGCGCAAATATCAGAAATAGAAGCAAGGCTAGGAGCAAAACTAGATTCACAACACGGCATTTTAGTAGCTCTTATTGACAGAGTGCGTTCTGTAGACAATGAGATAATTAGACAAGACACGCTTTTGAAGACTATACTAGGTGTACCACAACTTATGCACACCGACAGGTTAGCAAAGGCGGATAGAGATGACCAAAGAAAAGACTAAGAAAAGAGGCAGACCAAGTAAAGCTGATTTAGAATTAAGAGCTAGAGAAGCCGAGAAACAAAAGATAATAGAAATAGTTTTTGTTATTGGTATAATTTTATTTCTAGGTGTCTTTGTTCAAAACGCCAGAGCAGATCAAATAACCCACAAGTTTAAATCACCATCCTTTAACGGTATTAATACCTCTAGCCATTACCTTACGATTGAGAACCAAGAGTTTAACAGACGCCAAACAATTAAAGATGAATTAAAGGCTGCCATAGAAGAAGCTGAAAGAGACAAAGAGAATTCTACAGTTCAGAGATTTATCAGAAATTTTGAATCGCGTGTCTATGCAGAACTAAGCCGACAGCTCATTGCCAACCTTTTTGGTGAAACACCATCTGACTCTGGGGTTATATCTTTGGAAGGGAATACGATAGAATACAGCACAGACGGAGATTTTTTAACACTAAGAATTACGGAAGCAGATGGCACAGTTACGGTTATTACAATTCCTATTGGTAGCTTCACTTTCTAGTTGCTCTATTTTTGACCAGTATGCTGATACATACGAACAAAGATTCAAAGCAAATGATGTGGTACGAATAGATGAATTACAATCTAAATATTTATTAAATGCTACACCCCCAGTAGTTAGTCCCGTTGTCGCTGTTTACCCTTCCGCCTTTACAGACCAGACAGGTCAAAGAAAAAGTAATAGTGAGTTTGCTTTATTCTCTACAGCCATAACCCAATCACCAAATACATTACTTATAAGGGCTTTAAAGCACGCAGGTAAGGGTGAGTTTTTTAGAGTTGTTGAAAGAGTTGGTTTAGATAATCTTACAAAAGAAAGACAGCTTATACGATCTGCTAGAGAGCAATTTGCTACAGATGAAGAGAAAAAAAAGAAGCTCTCGCCTTTGCTATTTGCTGGTGTCTTGCTAGAAGGAGCTGTCATAAGTTATGATAGTAACTTGACAACTGGTGGTATTGGCGCTCGTTACCTTGGAATAGGAACTAGCATCCAATACAGAGAAGATAACATTACAGTAAGTTTAAGAATGGTATCTGTGGCAACTGGTGAAATACTTATAGAGGTGTTAAGCCAAAAGACCATATTTAGTTATGGTAAGTCAGAAGACGTTTTTAAGTTTATTGAGATGGGAACTGAGTTGGTAGAAATAGAACTAGGCAACTCGCGGAATGAATCAACAACGATAGCATTAATGAAAGCTATTGAGGGAGCAGTATTAGAACTTATTACTATCGGTTACGATAGAGGATTTTGGAAACATGCAGAAATACAAATTAAAAAGCCTACTTGCGATGATGATGACTGTCTCGCTATACGCGGCTGATAACGAAATATATTTAGACCAAAGCGGTACTACACTTAACTTAGACATTGAGCAGCTAGGTATCTCTAACATTATTGGTGGGTTAAATTCAACTGCTGGCAGCGTTAATGCTTTTGATATTGACGGTACAAGCATGACTATAGACATCAACATGATTGGTAATACCAATAAGTTTCTTGGTGATATATGGGCGGATAGCTTTACCGCACTTTATAATTTTACTGGTAACAGTAATACTTTTACTATCCAGGTTGATCCTTCTAATACTTTTGGTGCTGACAGCTCTAATCAAAACATCGCTGTTACTGGTTCAAGTAATACTTTTACATTAAATCAAGGAACAACTGCTTTAGCAGCTACTTTAGATTTAGACTGGATTATCCAGGGTTCTAACAACACGGTTGTATCTAATATTAATATTGATGGTGCTACAAACTACATGGACATAGACGGTTCAGACAACACAGTTAATTATACTGGTACAGGTGTTAGCGCATCAGCAGGAGGCTACTTTTGGTTAGATCACACAGGTGGACAAAGAACATTCAACATACAACAGTTAAGCACACAAGATAATGACTGGCTTAAAGTTATTAGTATTGGTGGCAATGCTGCTTCCACAGTTTGCATTATCCAAAACGACCAAGGAACCAGCACTAGCTGCTGATATTGGTGGGATATCTGAACTAAATGGTTCAGCACAGATTGTAAGAGACAAGCCATTTATTGCAGAAGTAGACTTTGCAATCCAAAGCAACGATGAAGCTGTTACCACTAATGGTCGTATGGCTATTACCTTTCTTGACGACTCTACAGTAAAACTAACCGAACACTCACAACTAACCATAGATGAATACATCTATGATCCAAACCCAAGCAAAGCAAAGATGGCCCTTACCTTTGGACTTGGTACTGCAAGGTTTATTACAGGCAATCTTAATCGCATAGACAAACAAAACATATCGCTTAAAACCCCTACAGCTAACATAGCCATAAGAGGTACAGACTTTACAGCCACAGTAGATGAGCTTGGTAAATCCTTAATAATTTTATTGCCAGATGCTTATGGTTTATCTAGTGGTGAGATAGAAGTAGTAACGGCTATGGGTAGCGTACTTCTTAACAAACCATTTCAAGCTACAACAGTCAGCGTCTTTGAGTCTGCTCCTAGTAAACCAGTCATCTTGGATTTAACCTTAGACATCATAGATAACATGCTCATTGTTACACCGCCCAAAGAAGAAATAACGCTTACTGAGGAAGTCTCACAAAACGCCAAAGCAAACATATTAGACTTTAATGATCTTGATATAGACTATCTTGATGAAGACTTCTTGGGAGAAGATGAACTGGAGTTTACAGAGCTTGATATTAACTACCTTGATACTAACTTTTTAGAAGACTTGCTTAATGTATTAGATTCTTTGGCTATTGGTGAAGAGGAAGATGTATTAGCAGATGCAGGCGGTATTAACTTAACGGGTACTAGAATAGGACAAGATCCAGATACCCAAATAACTACCTTGGTTCAAGGAGATGTAATAAGTCTTAGAAGACAGGTCAATGATTCGGTTAGATTAGATTTAAACGGCAATGGCTCTTATACACTTATTATTATCCAAGACGGAGTATCCAATGTTGTTAAGATCAACGGTGGTGGTGACTCCAACATAACTATTACGCAAAGTGAATAAACTTTTACTGCCTTTACTTATCTTGCTAAGTTTACCCTTGGTGTTTCAAAGCACGCCAACAGAAATACTTAAACTAAAGATATTTGATGCTTTTGTAACAACGCCAGAACCATCTGGTAACTTTGTCATACTTAATATAACCGAAGAAGATGTAGAACGTGAAGGTGGTTATCCGTTACCAAGACAAAGACTAGCAGAGATACAAATAGATTTAATTAACAAAGGTGCAATAGGCATTGGCTGGGTTATATCTTTTCCGCAACCAGACCGCATGGGTGGTGATGAAGTATTTGCAGAGGCACTTGGTTACGCGCCATCAGTTATAGCTATGTTTGAAGATGGTAAGGGTAACTTTCCTTCCTCTCCTGGCACAGTTGTAATGGGTAATAATAATGGTGGTATAGTTAGCTCGGGAGTAAAGTCAAATCTACCCACACTATCTAACAACACTTTACAAGGATTGGCGATTGCTCCCACCGAAGTTGACCAACTTGTTCGCAAACTTCCTCTTTTGGTTAAAACAACCAACAACGAATGGATGCCTAGTTTTGGTACTCAGATATATAAATCTTTGTTTAATGTAAAAACCTACATTATAAAAACAAATGATAACGGCATAGAAGAAATATCAATAAGAGGAATACCACCTGTTAAAACTGATAGTCTTGGTCGCAAATGGATTAGTTGGGTTGACACACCACAAACCGATTTACAAGAAATGAATGTTGCGGGTAAGTTTGTTTTTGTTGGCGTAACTGCCAACGGAGTCATGCCACAAATTGCAACTCCAGTTGGTTTATTAGAACCACACAAGATTCAAGCAGCATTATCTGAGTCAATTTTGATACAAAACTCTCCTTACATACCAGATTGGCACTTGGCAGCCGAAATTTTAATTTTGCTGATTTTTGTGTCCTTGACGTGGCTCACAATCAATTATTTCAATGTAGTTAAGGGTGCAAGTTTATTTGGAATTATCTTGCTTACTACGAGCTTCTTAGGAGTTTTTAGCATTCAAAAAGGTGTTTTGATTGATTTCTCATGGACTTTTGTATCACAAATCATAACTTCAACGATTTCTTTCTATCTTAACTACCAAAAACAATATAAATTGCGACAAGAGATAAAAAAACAGTTTGAACATTATCTTGATCCACGCCAAGTAAAACAATTACAAGATGATCCTGGTTTATTAAAACTTGGTGGCGAAAAAAAAGAAGCTACATTTTTATTTACAGATGTCAGAGGTTTTACTTCTTTGTCAGAAAGATTAGAGCCAGAAGAAGTTACAGAAATAATGAACAAGGTTTTAACCATTCAAGCTAACGCAGTAAAAAAATACGAAGGCATGGTAGATAAATATATTGGTGATGCAATGATGGCTATTTTTAATGCGCCTTTAGACTTAGACAACCACAAAGAAGCTGCAATCCTTTGCGCTACAGAAATACAAGATGAAATAAAATTATCTGGTTTGGGAATAGAAATAGGTGTCGGCATAAATACTGGTTATGCTGTCATAGGCAACATGGGTTCAGATACCAGGTTTGATTACACAGCCATTGGTGATTGCGTAAACGTAGCAGCAAGACTTGAATCTGCAACCAAAGAAGTTGGCGTAGATATTTTAATTGGGGAAAATACTGCAAAAAGGGTTGATTTTAAGTTAAAATCTTTAAAACCTATCAAAGTTAAGGGCAAAGAAGAATATTTAAAAATTTATACGAATATATGACTACAAAAAGAATAACAGCAAGCAATGTCGCAGCCGACCTAGCGGTATCAAAAAAAGAAAACGAAGAACGCTGGAAAACAGCTTTTAATGAGTTTGCAGATATAAAAGAACAAATATCAGGAATTAACAACACCATTAAAATGGCAACATTTGGTGTCTTTGGTTTTATCGGCGCTTTATCTATTGCAATAATAACGGTAATTTTATGAAAAACATTTTAAAAAACATAGTTGGAGCTGTAGCACCAACACTAGGTACAGCAATTAGCGGGCCACTAGGCGGCATGGCTATGGGTAAGATAGCAGAAGTATTGGGAGTATCTAACGATCAAAAATCCGTACAGCAAGCAATAAAAAACGCAACACCAGAACAAATGATGGAGCTAAAGAAAGCTGAACAAGAGTTTGAAGCTCAAATGAAAAAACTTGATGTTGATGTTTTTAAATTAGAAACACAAGACAAACAAAATGCTAGAAGCATGTTTAGCAAAGACTGGACTGCTAGAATCATTGGTATAGCTGTCATAGGTGGCTTTCTTGGTTATATATTTCTTGTAACACTACAACCGCCAGAGCAAAACAGCGAGGCACTAATTAATTTAGTCCTTGGTTATCTTGGAGGGTTAGCAAGTGCAATTATTTCGTTCTATTTTGGAGCATCTAACACCAGCGACAAAAAAGATTAATATGAAAATATCTTTAGAAGGTTTAGGTTTAATTAAAAAGTTTGAAGGCTGTGAACTAGAAGCATACAAGTGTGCAGCAGGTGTTTGGACTATTGGTTATGGTAGCACTAAGAATGTCAAAGAAGGCGACACCCTTACCCAAGGAAAAGCTGACTACTTATTAAAACATGAAATGGATGAATACGAAGGCTATGTAAACGACATGGTAAAAGTTGATTTAAACCAAAATCAATTTGATTCTCTTGTATCATGGGTATTTAATCTAGGCCCATCAAACCTATCTTCAAGCACTTTACTTACTAAAATTAATAATAAAGACTGGGAGGATGTTCCTAATCAAATTAAACGCTGGAATAAAGCAGGCGGTAAAGTTTTAGAAGGTCTTATTAGACGTAGAGAAGCTGAAGCCTTGTTATTTGAAGGTAAAGAATGGCACGAAGTTTAAATGTTTGATAAAATAATAATTGGATAAAAAACATTATGATTAATATACAAGACTTATTTAGAGGTTTACAAGAAAGCGGTGTCGGCGGTATTGGCAACAACGTAGGTAGCGGTGGAAATGTCCCCAATATCGGCGGTGGCATTGGTATAGGATATATGCCTCTTCCAAGTGATCCAACTTTTTCAAGCGGTAATCGTTACGCGCAATCAATAGCAGGTGGTCAGAATGTTGAAAACATGATTGCACCTGGTATGAGCTTTTCTGCTGCAAACCCACAAGGCTATACACAAGCAAATGTACCAACACCCAATCCAGGGACACCACCAGACGCAGGATTTACTCCTCCACCACCAACATTTAGAGATCCAACGCGACCACCAAGGGATGACTTTATTTCTATAGGTGGCCCAGGCGGAAACGATGGAATGGGAGATCCTAGAATAGATGGTGGATTTATGCCACAACCAGGATTTAATCCAGGCGGCTACCAAGGTTTTGATTTTTCTGGTTTCCAAAAGTTACTAGACAATCTGCCAGCACAAAAAGTAGACGCTAACGATTATAA
>OLHW01000041.1_pt1 | contig 11003 bp, 17 predicted proteins | sample 1609531 | NCBI WGS metagenome assembly OLHW01 (sample SAMN05416868, study PRJEB24817) | seawater metagenome | isolation source: Sea water | place: Canada:Atlantic | collected 2013-11
ATCTACACTATCCTCTTCGTCGGCAGCGTCAGATGTGTATAAGAGACAGAGTCTGATGGTTCAGTGGTGGTAGTTGACGGTTACCAACGAACACCAGTTGCTGAATGGGCTAGACAGCTGCCAACCTGGATGCAAAAAGCACCCAAGCCCCAGGGTGGCGGTGCACCGGTTGGCCGAGCTGCTGGTGAGATCCCCCCAGGCACTAAGAATCCGTTCGAGCAGGGATCAAATTTCAATTTAACTGAACAATCCAGGCTGTTTAGGACAGATCGTGCCCTATACGACCGATTAAAGGCTGCCGCAGTGCGCTAAAGTATGGAATGAGTGTTTGTTCGGTTGCGCTGATCAAACCAGGGCCGCGCCCATTGCATCGTAAACCATTCTTGAGGATTAATCGTGGCGACTCTTCGCTCCGACATCATCATTCCCGAGGTATTTACGCCTTATGTCATCGAGCAGACCACACAACGCGACGCCTTCTTGGCTAGCGGTGTGGTTCAGCCGATGGCTGAGCTAAATGCTGCCGAGGGTGGTGATTTTATTAAAGTGCCTTTCTACAAGGCAAACCTGACTGGCGATTTCGAGGTTCTGACTGACAGTTCTTCACTGACTCCAGGCAAGATCACTGCAGATCAACAGATCGGCGTAATCTTGCATCGTGGCCGCGCTTTTGAATCACGTGATTTAGCTGCTCTGGCTGCTGGGTCTGATCCAATGGCCGCTATTGGCAGCAAGATTGCTGATTATGTAGCACACCAGCGTCAAAAAGACTTGGTAAGCTGCCTATCTGGTGCGTTTGGCAGCCTAAACTCCAACAGCAGCAGTTCAGCTCTTTTCGATCTCTGCATCGACTCTGAGTCTGGCGACACTCCAACATCACTAAGCCCACGCACAGTGGCTAAGGCCCGTGCGCTGTTAGGTGATCAAGGAGATAAGCTATCAGCAGTAGCTATCCACAGCAACGTATATTACGATCTCGTTGAGCGCAACGCGATTCAATACGTATCCACTGATGATGCACGCGGCACATCTACCACCCAATCTGGTGGTGATCTGACAAACGCATTCGGCAATCCAGAAGTCCCAACATTCATGGGTCTGCGGGTCATTGTCTCAGATGACGTACAGTCTGTAGGGTCTGGATCCAGCACTGAGTACGGCTCGTTCTTCTTCACATCTGGTGCTGTTGCATCCGGTGAACAGATGGCGATGTCAACTGAGGTGGATAGGGACATCCTTGCGAAGTCCGACGCGATGTCGATCGATCTTCACTATGTCTACCACCCAGTCGGGCTTAAGTGGGGCTCTGCTACTGCTAACCCAACTCGCGCACAGCTTGAGACTGTGGGCAACTGGTCCAAAGTGTACGAAACCAAGAATGTTGGTATCGTGCGGGCCACCAATGTCAGCCATCAGGATTGAGGTAATTAACAATGTCATCAATCTTTGAGGCAACAGCGGGCAAACTTATCGGCCCAACAACTGGCGGCACTGTTACCCAGGCCACCAGCAAAGCGACAGGTGTGACTCTGAACGCAGCTTCAGGCCAAATCACCCTCGACGATGCTGCTTTAGCTGCAGGCGTTGAAGTGACCTTTGCGGTTACTAACAGCGAGATCAGCGCCACTGATGTAGTGGTGGTGAATCACAGTTCTGCTGGCACTGCTGGCGCTTACCTGGCGCAAGCAACCAACATTGCTGCTGGTTCATTTAAGATCACTGTTGCGAACCTGTCCGGGGGTTCACTAGGAGAGGCCATTGTCCTTTCCTTTGTAGCTCTGAAGGGCGCAAGCTCCTAATGGGCCTATTCGCTTTTAGGCGGATGCAGACACGAGAGGCTGCTGCAAAAGCGGCGGCCTCCGTACCTGTAAAAAAGAAAATCAAGCCATCAAAAACAAAGCATCATGGCGATATCAATCAACGCGACAGTGGGCGAGGCAACCACCAACAGCTACCTGACGCTGGCTGATGCACAAGCGATCATTGATGGTCTAATTGAGGATGATGATATTGCGGCGTGGGCCTCTGCCACCACAGATCAAAAGAATAGGGCCCTTTATACTGCAGCACAACGGATCGACCGCGAACGTTTCCTAGGTGCACGAGCAACAGACACTCAGGCAATGCAGTGGCCAAGAACGGGCGTGCGAAAGCCAGACACTTATATCAACACTTATGCTGTTGGGTTCCCGTTTCGTATCACAACAGATTATTTTACAGACACAGAAATTCCAGACCAGGTTAAGAAAGCTCAAGCCGTCCTGGCTGCATATCTGAACAACAATAAAGATGGTCTGGGCCTAAGCGGACTTGAAGATTACAAGGCTGTGGCCGTTGGGAGTATCAGCGTGACCCCGGATAAAACTGGTGCTGTTGGTGTTGATCGCATACCGCCGATTGTTGAGCGCTACTTCACAGGGCTTAGAATAAGTGGGCCAGGTAACATTGCTGTTAAGCGGAGCTGATCATGGGCTATGCCTATCCCGGTGCAGAATTTATTGACGACACAGCCGCCCATACTGGCCGTTTTGGCAAAGTGGTAGCTCTTGAAGATTCTGTGATTGCCACCTTGGTTGCCGAGGACATCACAGGAAACACGCTATCATCAGTCCCCCTAAGTGGTTCTGCCGAGATCTGCGGTGTCATCACCAGCGTGACCCTATCTAGTGGAACCGTAATCGCATATAGGCTCTAATGGGCCTTGCTAATTCGTTGCGGAAAGTCGCCAACAAAACAATGCAAAAGCTGGGTGGTGACATCATCTACCGGCGAATTGTGGCTGGCAGCTACAACACCGCATCTGGGGCTGTCAATGAATCGATCACTGCGTCCACTATCAAGGGCGTAATCGAGAATGTAAATGCATCTGAAGTCAGCGATCTGATTAAAAGCACTGATAAACAACTAACTATCGCCGCAGCTGCATTGGGTTCTGTGCCTAATACTAGTGATGAGGTGCAAATATCAGGTATTATCCATCAGATCATTCAGATCCAATCTATTGAACAGGACAACCAAAACATCTCGCATGTCCTAATCCTGAGGTCCTAAAAATGCGCATCATACGTATTGATCAGATTGATGAATATGTGCGGCAGAATGTGATCGATTTGGTAACTGCGACTGCTTTTGAAGCAGAGAGACAACTAAAAGAAGCAAGCCCAGTCGATACTGGCACTTTCAAGCGCAACTGGCAGAATGATGTAGGCACAAATAAGTATTCTGCATCTATCTCCAATAATCTGCCTTATGCTGAGCGGTTGGCGAATGGATGGTCTAAGCAGGCGCCATCTGGCTGGGTGCAAACGATTGCCAAGAATATGCAACTTTATGCTGAAAAACAAGCACGTAACATCGAGGCATCTGATTGATGGCTAGTACCTTTAATGATGTCAGGAGTGCTATTGAAGGCCGGGTTGCTACTGAGATGGCGTTATCACCAAGCTATCAAGTAAGCTATCAGAATGTGCCCTTCACGGCACCGAATGATGCACCCTGGATCAGCACAGCAATTCGATTTGGCGACAATGCTTATGCAACTCTGATGGCTCCTGCTGCAGGCAAAAACCGGCAAGTCGGCACAGTCGTGATAGATGTGTATACGCAAGTCGGGATTGGAGCTGGCAGCAATTTTACAATTGCTGAACGTCTGAAGGATCTTTTCGATCGGCAGACTGTAAGCGGTATTACATTTGATGGTGCTTCGGGACCTGCGCAGGTTCTGCCATCTTCACCACAGGGGCATTACCAAACGCAGATTACAATAACTTTTGAAGCTTATCTAGAATAAGCGTAAAGCCTACTGCCGCTAACACGCCATGGCCACCACGTTATCCGGTACGTCCGGCGCCCTTTATTACAAGCCTGCTGGCACTGACAGCACGTTTAAAGCCGCAAACGTCACTGCGGCCAGCGACACGATTGTCGTTGGTACTTTTTTGAATTTCAAAGTTAATGACAAGGTTACGTTTGGAACCGGTACGGGCGGCACTTTGCCTGGGGGCATAACTGCTGGCACTCCTGTTTTCGTCAAGACCTACACCGCTTCTACTGGAGCAGCAACGTTTTCTGCAACAGCAGGTGGTTCTGTACTTGCCCTGTCAAGCGCCGGGACTGACGGAACAACCCCATTCACAATTAAATACTCTGAGTTTGAAGCGGTTGGAGACGTTCGAGAATGGTCGTTTGAGATCACTCGTGATGAGATCGATGTAACCACCATTGGTCAAACGCTTGGTCAGTTTGCTCCGTTCAAGACTTACATCACAGGCTTTGCTGATGGTACTGGTTCCGCAACTGTTTACACTACAGACGACGACACCACGATTGCATCGCGCTTAGTTGAAGACGTCATTCAGCGTGTCCAAACTGGAGTTCAATTCAAGCTCTACATTGATCGCGTAGTGTCATCTGGCACCGTTGATGACACAGCGAGTCGATCAATCACCCTGGAAGCTGTGCTTACTTCAGCAAGCTTCACAGTCACTCCCGATGATGCGCAATCGATCGAGATCGCATTCCGCCCGGCTGCTGTGCCTATTTTTGACTTTACCAAGTCATAGCATACAACTGCTAAAGTGGCCTCTGATCTTGCATCAGGGGCTATTCTGTATTTATTATTGATAAAGTCATTAAATCATCATGCCAGCATCTGCCAGCAGCCGCGCACTTGATCGTCTAAAAAAGGCAGCTAATCTTGTGCCGATTCAAAGGATCGTCACTCTAAGCAATGGTGATGAGTTCGAATTTTGGAGCACTCCATTGACGTTGGCCGAAAGGGAAAGAGCGCAAAAATCAGCTAAGAGTGATGACATCAATTTGCTGGCGCTGCAACTGTTAGTTACGAAAGCTTTGGATGCAGATGGCCAAAGAATGTTCACTGCTGGTGAAATTGCTGAATTAAAGAATGAAGTGCGGGATGAGGATTTACAAGCAATGATGGTGGCTTTGATCACAGGCGAGGGCAACGTCACCGAGCAAGAAGCAAAAAATTAATCAGCTGTGTTGGTTCAGACTACCCGCTAAGGCTGATGATGCGCATCTGCCGTGAGCTTGGGTATACTCTTTCAGAGTTGACACAGCGTTTAAGCCATGAGGAATTCCAACTATGGGCGTTAGTCTACGAGGTCGAGGAAAAAGAAAGAATCGCAGCAGAAAAGAAAAGAAAACACCGCTAGAATGCTCTTAGATATAGGCCTTGCTCATTGGCTGTCGTTGCTGCCGTACAAGTAAGGGTTGATGCCAGTAATGCGCAAAAGACTCTATCTAGCCTTCAGGGCGCAGCTGATAAGCTCAAAAACAGCTTCGGTGGTGTAGAGCAGTCAACCGATAAGGCCAAGAGTGCGTTTGGGCGTCTTAAAACCGCAGGCGGATCTCTGCAAGGTGTCTTAGCTAGCCTTGGTACAACGGCCCTCTTTAAGGGGTTCGTGGGTGCTGGTGTTGAAGCAGACAGAACTGGCAAGCGGTTGAAACTGCTGAGCGAGGCGTATGGAGAGACTGCAGAATTGCAAGATTTCGCAGCAGCCTCTGCCGAAAAATTCACATTAGGCACGACTCAAGCAGCAGGTGGAGTCACCGACCTATATGGCCGATTGCGTCCAATGGGCATTGGATTAGACGACATCAAGACAACCTTTAATGGCGTAAATACTGCTGCCGCCAAGATGAACTTATCGGCGGCCGATACGGAAGGCGTGATGCTGCAGCTGAGCCAGGCTTTAGGATCTGGAACCCTGCAGGGTGATGAATTCAGGAGCATCATGGAAAGGCTGCCAGCGATTGGCCAGGCTGTTGCAGACTCTATGGGTGTGCAGGTCTCAGAACTGAAGGGGCTTGGTTCTGAAGGCAAACTGACCACCGAAGTGATCATCAAAGCACTCCAAAAATTATCTGGGCAAGACCCACCACCAGCTGATGCTTATAAGCAATTCCAAAAAGCGATGTCTGACCTCTCAACCACAATGGGCACAGAACTGCTGCCGGCAGTGACGCCGATCGTCCAGGCACTCGCGGGTGTTTTGACGAAATTTGGCCAGCTGCCTGGTCCAGTCAAAACTCTCATAGCGTCTGTTGGCTTGCTTGCTGCTGCTTTTGTCGTCCTTGCTCCAGCTATCTCAGCAATAGGCGCATTGGGGATAGGTGCGAAATTAGCGGCTTTAGCCCCTATTGTTGGCTCTATTGGTTCAGCTTTAGGCGGATTGCTGCCTATTATTGCTGGAGTATTTACAGGCCCTGTTGGCTGGGCAGCATTGCTTGTAGCTGCTGGTGCAGCAATCTATGCTTTTCGTGATGAAATAGGGAAAGCGTTAAGGCCAATTGGGAACCTGTTTGGAAACGCATTTAGGGCCGTTAACGATCATTTTTTGGCTCCTATCAAGAATGCGTTTGTAGGCGCTTCAAGGTTTATCCACGATAAATTTGTTGCACCATTTAAGCCTCAAATCGATGAAATCGTGTCAAACGCAAAAGCGGCGTTTGGCCGTATATACAAAATCGTCACTGAACCATATAAGCAAGCATGGCAATTCATTCAAAGATCTTTTATATCTCCTGTACAATCTGGTGTTGAACATTTAGTTACTGGTATTGGGAATGCTTTTAATGCTGTTTATGGAATGATTACCCGCCCATTCCAGCAAGCATACAATTTTGTTGTAGGCATTGTGAATAACATCCTGAGCATGGTTGCTAAAGCCTTGTCGGCTGTATCAAAGATTGGTAGCGGTGGCGGTGGGTCTACTACAACAACAACACAAACTGCAGCTGCTGGCGCTTACTGGAGTGGTGGTTTCCAAGCCTTCGCGAAAGGCGGCATGGTTAAAGGCCCAACGCTTGGCCTTATTGGTGAAGGCGGTGAGCCTGAGTACATCATTCCGCAAAGCAAAGCGGCTGGGTTTGCAGCTAACTTCTTGTCAGGCAAGCGTGGCGCTGGCGCTATCCCAGGCTTTGCCGATGGCGGTGTTGTTGCCCCATCCTCTGCAAGCGTGAATATCCAGACTGGCCCTGTAACTCAAATGGGTGGTCAAAACTATGTAACAATGCAAGACATGAGCCAAGCAGTGCAGGCCGGTGTCGAACAGACCTTGCAGTTCTTGATGAGTGACGGAACTGTGCGAACAGGGGTAGGTTTCGACTGATGGCAACTACTTACGACATCCTGTGCTTTCTTGAATATTTTGCGGATCGCACGTCAGTTTTAGACGGTTCAGGCAACCGAACGCCGACAAATCAATGGCAGAATTTCTACCCTGAAGATCAGTTGCTTTCTGCAGATTCAGACGCAACTGGAGAATATGAGTATTTAGCTTTTGACATCGAAGGCTTTGGCTCTACGCTAGCATCTGAGTTGAATGATTTGACTGTAGAAATGGCTGCAACGGCTGAATTGATCGACATTACAGATGCGGCAATTGGCGCAAATAACTTAATTGTTGCTTCTCTGTATATCCAAGACGCAGGTGAAGACGCTTTTGATTCAGGCAGTGCTCAGCTAATTAGTCGTTATATCGGCAGCATTGCCGCTGCTGAGGTTTCTGATGAAGCAATCAGCTGGACTGTCAACCCGGCCATTGATACATTAAAAGCACAGGTTCCGACCAAAAAAGTTGCCCCTGGAATGCTAATGCGCTCTTACCACGCAATTCCTACCAACGTATGACTGAGGAAACACTGCTTGCTCATCTATGCAAAGTCGAATGCGCCGATGGGTCGATGGTGGAAAACGCACGTATTTTTTATGATGGCGAAAATTTAATTTACCGGAACGCAGATAACGAAACGATTGAAGGAGTCAAAACGCACGGCGCAGAAGTCATTAACCAAATTTCAAATTTGCGCTTAATTTTTTCTAAGGAGCGAACATGACAAATTTCAGCCATAGATCGTATTCGAAGAAAGATGTCAAGAGAATGGAAAAGATAATGAAAAACCGGCTTGCCATAAATTTAAGGCAGCAAGCTAAGAAAAAGAAAAACCGTAAAGCAAAAGAGCAGAAGAAACAAACTCCAGCTAATGCGTCTGCCGAACGGGATGCTTCGCCAGCGCAAAGGAAAAACGCTGCTTCGATTAACGCAAACGGTGTTGGGCCACAGCAAGAGATCGCACAGGCTGGCGACACTGTCCCATTATTGTTTTGCAAACGCGTCACAATCGGGAGCACTGAATACGGTGGTACTTGGATTCAACCAGATTTGCTTAAACAGTCCTCATACGACTTCAATGGTGTTTTCCTTTATGCCATAAGTCAGGGAAATGTTGCGACAACTCCAAGCATTCAACAAGTGTATGTAGGGAGTGTTGCTATTAAGTTTCTGCCAAACACTACAACTCCAGTCGTTACTCAATATTACAAAAGTGAAGCTCAAATGGCAGCAGCAAAAAATGTTTGCCCGATAACAAGCGGCAAAATATTCTGCGATATTGAAACCGCTTATTACACACAAGCGTTTGAGTCGCCCAACGGCTTTGTTTTTAGATACCCTCCTACATACCCAACCTTGTACTACAATATTCGCCAAATTGTTCGCGGGGTTGGTGACACAACAAATACCACTTGGGTGATTCAAGGCTCTGACATAAAAGTTTTTGAAGTTGCGACGGGCATTGACAGGACAGCTCAGTTTTGGATCCTTGCTGGTTTCCCTGGCGGGGTTGGTTATTCGGTTCGACTTAACGCTAGAGTTGTCAGTGGAGTCGTTGTAGGCGGCAACCCTGTCGGTCACGTTCAGACGTTTATAGCTTCAGGTACGTATTCTTCTCCTGACCCAGATATTTTTACAGATTTTTACGGCACAACTGAACCATGCGTTGAGATATACTCAAAGACAACTGTAAATAAGCAAACAAACACTAGCAACCCTGCAAGCACAGGTGAACTTTACGGAATAGAAGTAGAAGAAGGAGTCAGCCCAGTAGCGGATCCTACTTCTTTCCCTACTTCTTATGACTTTACAGTCTTTTCTGACATTACTTTTTTAGAGGTTCAGGGTGAAATATATGATGCTTTTCAAGGTGCAAATCCAAGAAAAACTACGCGTCAACTATCTGTTTTCTACGAAAACGGAGCCGACGTTGTTTTATATAGCCAAGGGTTATCAACGACTGGACCCAGCAATCAATTTACTGACTTAGCAATGCACTTGTTTGCTTTGATTAAAAGAGCAAACCCAAACAATGCGTCAATTTCACAGCCTATTAATACTTCCAACTTGCAGGCACTGGCTACTTTTGCGACAAACATAAAAGCTTTCTTCAATGGGGTTATTGATCAATCTGTAAACGTCGTGGAATACGTGACGAGTATGGCGCCGTTTTTCTTGCTGTCATTTATTTCTGAAAACGGTCGATACAGCCTGCAGCCGCTATTGCCTTTGTCAAGTAACAGCATAGATGTTTCTGCGTTGACGCCTGTTAAAACATTTACAGAAGCCGACATTCTGCCAGGGTCGTTTTCGAAAGTTTACTTTGACCAAGCACAAAGACGTGACTTCAACGTTTCGATAATATTTAGAGAGTCCTCTGCTCAGGAGATTGGTGGCCAACGTACAAAAACAGTACGTTTCTCTGCGACTGCAAACGATGCGCCGACAGAACAATTTGACATGACAGATTTTTGCACTAACCAAGAGCACGCAGAGATTTACGCTAAATATGAATTATCACGCAGAAAACATTCAACACATACAATTAGCTTTAACGTGCCTTTGCTAACTACAGCTTTAATTCCGACACAAATAATTAAGGTACAACGGCAAAGAATTAACACTACGGGAGATGATCGGACAGAAGTTGAAACCTATCAAGTCACGAGTATTGAGCACGCTTCAGACGGTACAACAAGCATTTTAGCAATGCACTTTCCTGTTAATGGGAGTGGCGTTTCATTAATCAGTAACGATGTTGTTAACACTGCTTTCGAGGTGATCTGATGGCTGATTTCCCTGCACTAACTCCAAACGCAAGGCAATTAACGCTTGGCAATTTCCCGCAAGCAACTTATGGCGGGCCTAGTGGCATTAACGTTCGTTTCTTGTTTAACGAGACAAAAGGGGCGCAACATTTGCTAACTCTTAGCTACGTCGGGTTAACCGAAACCCAAGCCAACTTAATCACCGATCATTATGTTGGTCAGCAAGGCTCTTTGATCGCTTTTAACTTACCTAGTGTGGCTTGGTCTGGATATTCAGCCGTGCCGGTAAGTGCATCAAACTATCAATGGCAATATGCAGGCGCATTCTCTGTTGAGCAAGGTGGGGTGACAGGTCGGTTTAATATAGAAGTAGCTCTACTGAGCGTCTTAGCTTAAAGATGGATTTCTTCCCTTCGCTGTCGCCAAATGTCCGGGTTTACTCCGTTGGGGATGTTCCTGTTGCTAGGCAGATCGCGTTAAGTGGTGCAACAACTAATTTTAGAAGAGGAAGCAGGCTTGTAAATCAAAATTTGCAGCTTACGTTTTCGCATTTAACGGAAACAAACATGAACCTTATAACGGCGCATTATTTGGCCGCCAAAGGAACTTATGACTTTTTCTTTGGGACAAATGCGCTATGGGGCGATTACAGCGGAACGGAGCCAGTCCCAGCACTTGGGAACACAGCCTGGAGATATGCAAGCCCGCCAAACATTGCAGATGCTTCTTTTGATCGATTTACGGTCGAGGTTCAGTTAATCAGCCATTCAGTTGAGCAAGGTGATGTCAACCTTGATGGCGGGAGTGCAGACGGTTCAGCGGCTGTTTACTTCGCTGATGCGCTTACGGCTTTAGCCACTCCGGCTAGAACGTACATCTTTGACGCAGGTGAATCATGAGCATCACTATTAATTCGCTGATGCAGCAGCGCCGTGATACGGCTGCAGACTGGGCATCACAAAACCCAACGCTTCTTAATGGTGAGCTGGGATATGAAACAGACACAGGGAAGTGGAAAGTAGGCACAGGCTCTGCGGTTTGGACTCTGTCTCTTATACACATCTCCGAGCCCACGAGACCGTACTAGATCTCGTAT
>OLHW01000043.1_pt1 | contig 10440 bp, 26 predicted proteins | sample 1609531 | NCBI WGS metagenome assembly OLHW01 (sample SAMN05416868, study PRJEB24817) | seawater metagenome | isolation source: Sea water | place: Canada:Atlantic | collected 2013-11
TCTACACTATCCTCTTCGTCGGCAGCGTCAGATGTGTATAAGAGACAGGTCCTGTAGAATGAGCGAATCAATTTTGAAACACTCAGTATGACCTCCAAACTTGAACATTGGAACATGTTTATCTTGCTTATAAATTTCATGTAGGTACTGTTCGTGTGCCCACACATTATAAAGAGTACTAGACCAAGTCTTTTGAATACGAATATCATATCCTTTAAAACCTCTACTACGCTTTATAATATGCCGCCAATCTTTTCCACTAGCTATGCCTACCTTTATGCACTCTCTTTCAAAAGTTCTTTCATTAACCAAGACTATTCCGTAGAGTACTCCCTCCCTATCTTTTTCTTCGGGGTGATTCTCAAAATAAGTGTGGTTGTATTTGCCTATACTTGGCAACTATAGTCTCCTTACTATACGAGGTATGATTTCTCCACTTCGTATAACCTCTACTTGACAACCTATCTCTAGGTCAAGGTCAACTATATAACGCATATTGTGTAAAGTTGCTTTACTGACCATTGCGCCATCAATCTCTATAGGCTCTAACATTGCTACTGGAGCTACTACTCCTGACTTACCCACATTCCATACTACATCTAGCAGAGTAGTTTCTACTCCTTGCTGTATTTGTTTGAGAGCGTATGCTCCGCGTGGGTGGTGTGAGGTGTGTCCTCGTGAGTTGAACTCTTTGTGATTATTTATTCTAAATACCAAACCGTCGTCTGGGTACTGAACCCAGTTACTTTGAGTAACTGTATCAAACCCAGACTCAGCCAAAAATATCAAATCGTCTGTCCATTCTTCGTTCCAAGACTCTTGCAATCCATAAGCTATGAATCGTAACTGTCTTTCTCTGAACTCATCAGTAGACTTTAGGTTGAGTGCACCCGCAGCATAATTGCGAGCGTTTTTTATTGTCTTAGGGGCAACTACTTCTCCAGTAACTTGGACTATGTTCCTAGTACCCATCATATGAAAGTCAAGGTGTTGTGGAACGAGAGTCTCAATATGGCTTGTAATATCCAAGCCTTTCTTACCATCTCCTCGTGTTAAGGCACGAAGAAACTGCCCTTCGACATATAATAATGAAACAGCAGCGCCGTCCAGTTTAGGACTTACAATTACAGTACCCTTGTACTTGTTAAACGGGTCTTTGGTACTAGCTTCATTAGAGAAAACTTTTTGTAAGGAATACATTTGATACATATGAGGTACTCGGTTATCACTACTTGAAGTTCCTACTTCTTCGTAGCCCGCTACCTCAGAAAGTCTATCAAAAGCTGTGTCCGACATGGTAGGGTTTCCATTATAGTAGTCGGTTGATGCTTGTTGTAATACTTCTTTTAAATTTTCCATTTATATATTATACTATTTTTTTGAAGCAGTGTCAAGAACTATTTTCAGGGTAGGTAAATCTTATCTAGTATATCTTTGAAGTGTTCTTCTAAAATATCCTTTGCCTCGGCAAGTGAGATAATCTCTACCAGTCCTTCAAATAATCCTCTAGAATTATTGAAATCCAGCTTCATTGCTACCCCATCTTTGGAAGGCTTGAAATCGCCATCAAAGTCGAGGTAATATTTTCTTAGATGTAAATACTCCACATCACGAAAGGTATTGATAGTAAGTCTAATCTGTTCTGTTGCTGTTTCGTTCTCAGAAATAATCTTTTCATATATCTCTGGTGCGTCATGTAAATTCATCGCTTGTTCCTCAGTATTGAACTAAGGGGTTGGATGTTAGTTACATTTTTAGGTAATAACAGACGATAAGAGTCTGTATCCCAACAAAACAAAAGAACCGAATCCGCAGTCTCTTTGGCTCGGTTCTTTTTACTTTGTATATACTTATTATCAAAATCTAAGGTACAGACATTGTACTTTAGTTTTCGTGAGTTAGTACTTCGGTATGTGATAACTGCGTCTCCACAGTGTTTCACTTGACTTATAAAGTCTTGCTTTTTCACTATAATACTCCATTACTATTAAGAAAACTCTTTCTCTTTAGTAATGGGTAGTATTAACTGTTTATTGCGTTGATAACTCCTGTGAAGTATACTGATGCTTTGCCTGTCAATTTGTCAATGATGTCGTCATCAATGTCTTGACCTGCGTCACTCAATGCATCTTTCAATGTTTGAGCTGCGTCAGCTTTACTTACTCTAGTACTAGCGCCACCTGAGGCTTTTGCTGTACCAGATGCAGGGGCTTTCTTAACATACACGCCAGCTTTAGTAAGAATCATTCTGACTCCGTTAGGGCTTTCGCCTAACTCCTCAGCTATGTCTTTAACAATCTCCATTGAAGTTTCTGGAGTTGCTTCTGCTTCTGTGTACATCTCAACGGCTTGAGCTTTGGATTCGTCTGTCCATGCCATGCGTCTTCTCCTTGTTGTACCTCGATAGCCAGGGCATGTGCCGAGTCTGTCGAGTTGTTGTTGATAAAATCTATCTCCCATATATTAATATTATACAGAAAAATAGACGCCAAGTCAAGAACTATATTTTAGTTCCTTACCATTTGAGACCACTAATGTAGTCTAATTTTTCCTGTGCATGAACGGCTAGTTCAACCTGCTCATTTACTGCACCCATTATATCTGGATGTTCTCCTATACCTACAGGGTGTAGTAGATACACAGATATATTTGCTTCTGCTTGCGCTAAGTCCCCTTTGTATTTGGCTATTAGAGCATCTCTTATTTTTTGATTCATTTCTTTTTTCCTAAAATTCCGTTTACATATGCTATTACCCACTTTCTTCTTGCTTCTTCAAGAAAGGTTACTTGCCATATAAACGGAGTCATGACAAACATTCCTAGTGCATACACTATAAAATGCATGACTTTATATTTTATTATATAGTGTCCTTCAGGTTCTTTTCCAATCATACGTATACTAACAGAGTATGTTCTCCACATTAGCATGCACCATGTACTTAACCATATGGACACTATTATCGTCCATGGTTCCATGCGTTTCTCCTATATTACTACGCCGTACTTTTCTAAGTGCTTTAGACTTCCTAAGTCATAAGCTATTGAGTGAGCATTAAACCCACCTGATTTTTGAAAGCCAAAGTAAGGACTATCAAAATCTGTTAACTCTATAACATAAATATGGTAGCACTCTGCACCATATTTATCTATATAATTTGTTTGTTTGGTGTTAGGCATTACCTTCTTAACTATAGCTGGTAAGTCGTGTCTTGCGCACCAGACTGTTTCGCCTGGCTCAAAACTCTCACTTACGCACTCCTCGGGCAAGAAACCTATCTTATGGCTACTGCCTTGTTCAGTTTTAGGTCTTTTCTCTGGTATACCTACTCTATTAATTATATTTTTTACAAAGGTTGAGCTACGATACATAGATTTTGCAATCTCTGATACAGGGGTTTCATTTAAGTACCACTCTATCACTTGCTTTATTTCAGCGTCTGTAGCTTTTGTTCCTTTTAACTGTGATTTTCGTACTGCTCTAAATCGCATAGTTTCATCATGCTCTGCCAGAATCTTACTTAGCCTTGTAGTATTGTAACTAATGTTTAGCATCTCGCAGGCTTCCTTCTTTGTAATAGGATTACTACCCGTAAGAGCTTCTTGTACTCTTGCTAAGTTCTCATCATCTAGCTTTTCTGTTTTCTTTGCTCGTACTCCACGTGCTGCCATCAGTCAGCTCCTTCTTGCATATGGTCTTCAAAACTTCTATGCTCTTTCTTTTCTTCCTTATGCATTTCGCCTAACAGTATTACTGCATAATGAATAATTTTATATAAATCTTTCTCATTCCTGCCGTGTTTCTTTCCAAAACGCTGTGCATATTTAATTATATTACCAATACAGAAACCTTCTCCATGACCTGCGTCAAAAGTAACTTCTGTTGTTTGTATATCGCCAGAACCATAATGCTGAGTATACGTACTCTCTATATAGTTTTTAACTCTATTAAGAATTATATCTTCATTAAATTTATTTTCCATCTAATCTATTCCTTAGTTTGTATGTAATATCCTGATACCAGTCTGTTGATATTATATAAGTTATAACAAAAAACCAAAATGCTAATGAAAATGCGTACTTAAATACATAAAAGGGTAGCATAAGGATTGTTTCTATTGTTTCCATTATGAATTTATCCTCAACACCCAGTTCTCTGCGGCATCTTCTGCCCACTGTTCGCTGTGTCCTGCATGGATAACATCTTTGTCCCATACCTTACCCGATTGTGTTATTGTGTACTGTCTAGTTACCCAAGTTCCGTCAAGGTCTTTCCAAACTTCGCACATTCTATTTTTGTGTGAGTACGTATGATATAGCTCATCTAATACATTTATCACTAGATGTCTCCCTCTTTTCTTACTTCACTACGCACTGCTTCAAATCCGTTGGGATACCTACTCTCTAATTTTCTAATATTTTCTTCCATTACTTGCTGAGGTGTGTATCCAAGTGCTTTGCAGCCTTGCACCCAATACCATAGAACATCTCCTAACTCACGCATGAGATGAAAACGTTCTGCTTCATTGAATTCTTTTCCTTGAAATATAATCTTTTTGATTACTTCCGAAAATTCTCCTGACTCAGCCTGCATACCTATTGATGCTGTGAGTAGCTGTGAGAATTCTACTGGTGTATGTATGTCTAACTCTAAAAGTCTGTCTATTAAAGCTACTGTGCTTAGACTTTCTTTTGAGGTTGTTGAGATTACGAACTCTGCGTAATCATTAAATTGTTTTTGTTCTGTGTCTGTCATTATGTCCTAGTGTGTTAAATTTCTTGCTGAATACCATTTCGCCAACCAACTATCAATCTTTTCCTGCGTCATAGTGCTGGGGAAATATACTGATATAAAAGGTTTATCTTGTAATACGACTCTCATAGTCTGCATACTCCTCGTTCCACCAATGTGGTTTGTCTCTATATTTCCAGCTAGCAAAGGTTGCTTTGTCAAGATGATAATAGTCTCTATACGATTGTATTGGATTATCATAATCTTTTAGTTCGTCTGGCATTGCCAAACCAAACTCAGTAAAGCCTACTCTTTTCATATTAACTGGCTCGGGTAATTTATTTACGACTTGGTCGATAGATTTATGCTCTTTGCCATATCTGTATCTATACTCATCATTCAATGCATTGCCATAGCAATGTGTCCACTCGTGATTGTCTAGTGATGAACGCGCCCATATAGTACATGGGTGGTTATACATCATTGGTAGATATGGAGTGATTGGGCGTTCTTCTGGTGTTAGATGCTTTATCTTTGCTTTTTCTTCATTAAGTACATCTCTTTCTTCTTTATTCAAAGCCCTAGGGACAAAACCTAAGAACTGGTCAATCCATATACTTGTGCATAAGATTTGAGCAACTTCTAAGGGCATTTTCACAATGTGTTTGTCCACATGATACTCTGCACACCTATCTAAATTTTCGTCTAAATAAAATAAATTCATAATGTATTATACAAAATTTTAAGGGCGGTGTCAAGAAATATTTTTTGCTTCTTCAATAAAGTTCTTTTGTCTAAAGAATACTGACAAACTAAATCTATAGCTAGGAGCTATATGAGAAGCTGGTCTGATTGAATGAGGTATCTTACCATCAAAAACGACAGCAGAGTTTGTATGGTACAAAGATGTGCCTATACAATGTGTCATAGAATCATCATAGAAAATAGTTTCTCCATAGTATTCTTTTTTCCAGTCTGGATTTATGTAATAGGTTATTACTGTTGATGTCCCATGAGTATGGGGGAATTGAATTGATGACGGAGTTGCTAGATTTATCACTGCTTTGTCAAAAGCTAAGTCTTTTACTAAGTCTTTCATAGGCTCGTTCTGTATGCCCTCAATGAAATCTAGTTGTCTCCAATCTGCTCGGCTAATATCCGAATGTAGGCAGGGGTATTGTCTGTACTCAAAAGTAGACGTATCGCCCCACCCTATTTTGTAGTCAGCATTAATAGCATGCATATATATTTCTTCTCTGTGGTTCTCTGTAAGAACATTCTGAAATAATTCAATCATCTGAGTAACGCACTAAATTCTGTGTATCCCCCGATATTTTTGCCATCAACTATAATTTGGGGGAATGTTCTTGCATTAGGAAATTTTTTCATCATATCTTCCATCTCAAAATCTACACCTAATTTGTATACTATATACTTATTAGAAGATTCTTGCACCATTTGTTGTGCTTGATGTACTGCTTTGTCACAAAAAGGGCAGTTGTCCTTGCTATAAATTTCTATGTTCATAATTTTATTCCCGAATCTATTACTACCTGCACAATATACATAGAAAGTCCCATGAAACCTAAAACAACTATCTGCACTATTGACATGATAGCTACTTGCCTCATAGGATGTATTTCTACTATTTTTTCTAGCATATCTTCGCTTGGGGCGAGATTAGCTGCTTGTAATACTCGTTTCTCTGTTGATTTTTTCAATTACTATTTACTGTTAATTTTGTCTTTCGCTGTTCCCGCATAGAGTCCGAACCAAGCTGCGCCTGCTCCTACTACTATCGAAATCAACCCCGATTGCTCCAATGTTGGTACGTCTAATTCCATAAACCAAAAAGTACAATAGTATAGTAAATACATATACACACTTAAAAAGGCTCTAGGAAAGATACGCCATGAGTCTATCATTTGAGAAAACCATATGGCTTTTTGCCAAGGATTGTCTGGTTCTCTTTCATTCTCCATTTCCATTATTTTTGCTTTTAGTTCCCCTATTTCAGAAACCATTGCCATGAATTTATTCAGGTCTATTTCAACCTCGTTTCGGCTCATGTCGCCTTGAAATTGTTCGCTAGGTTGTGCCATGCTCCATTTTCTCCAATCTCTTACGAAGGAGTATTAATTCTTCTTCGTAGCTTTGCCATATTGAACCACTCTTTGTAAGCTTTTGGTTATCTTCGAGTACTCTTATAGCTATTTTTAGATTATTCACCTCTGGGCTCATTTAAAATCCTTAATCCATTTATTCAGAGGATCTTCTTTATCCATAGGTGTTATTTCAGTACTAAAAATCTTCTTGGTTTTGTACTTAAAATGTCCTTCTTCCAATGCTTCAGGCAACCAGTCTTTTGGGTCGCCGTCTTTAACATCCGCATCAAATATTATTTTTATTTCGTATGTCTGTATCATATTGTTCCTTTTGTAAGTCTGCTATCTTTACATATGCTCTGTACTTAGCTTCATTTTCTACAGCTATCATATCTCGCAAATGCACAATGCTTTGTCTTAAGTTGTTAATTTCTTTTTGTTGTTCGCAGATTATTACTCTTTGTTCTTCTTCAAGAGTATTATTTAAGGGGTTTGTCATAGAATGTCATCATATCCTACTGTGTAGTAGACTGTTAGTTCTTCTCCTGCTTCTATAGGTCTTATAGTATACAACTCTCTTTGCTGTCCATTGTGATAATGTATATTTGTATTTATAAAACAGTTAGGATTTGAACTGTGATTAATAAATCCTCCTAGAGGTGTGCGTATCCAAGTCCATCTTTTGGTTTCCCAAATATGTGTCTCTCCTAAATATACGCCTGCCTTTAGAGGTTCGAGGGTGTGTAAGCCTAACCCATTGATTTCGCTAGGCTTTATCGTTAATCCGTCTGTGAGAGGTCTATAGTGTCCTGCTCTAAATTTGATTGTCTTGTTAATTTGCGTTCCTTCAATAATGTAAATGCTTCAGCAATATACTCATCAATAGTCATTCCGCGTTCTGCAGCCTGTAGGTTCATTGCATCCCACATTTCTTGACCTATCTGGTAGGTCGCTCCATCATGCTTAATTTCCAAATAAGTCAGCCTCAGCTTGTCTTCTTCTAGTAAGTCCCTCTAGGACTCTCCCACCTGCTTTGTTCCATCTCATAATTTGTTCTGGAACTCCACTATAGTCACCTGAGTTTAGTACTTTTAAAAGTGTACTTGCTCTCAGATTACCACCACCTAAGTTATATACCCATGATACCATAGCATCAAACTGGTTTTGATTTAAGCTAACTGTAACTAAATCATTTATATAACTTTCGTACTCGTCTAGTTCTTCTACTAACATTTCATGTGCTTGCGCTTCTGTGATTACGTCACCCATTTGCACTCCTTTGATATGCCCGTAGCCTATAGTCGGTACACCTGCTGGACATAAATATGCCTCAGTCTCGCACCCTTCAAAGTGCTTAATTAAATCTATTCCTGTATTACTTATATTCATTTTTTGTCCATGTAAAAACTTTCGCCACAGCCACAGCGTCCACTTTCGGTTTGTTCGTTTTGAATTACAAATTCTTCTTGTACTCCTTCGACTTGCCACTCCAGTGTGGCATTTTTTACATAGTCCCAACTGAGACTATCAACTGCTATGATGTTTTTATATACCACATCAGTTAAATCTGGCATCTCTGCATAACTTAACTCATATGTATAGCCACCACATCCCCCTCCTTTAACGGAAAGGCGGATGCCCCAAGTATTACTTAGGGCAGCCCTTTCTTTTAACTTTGCTAATGCATCATCTGTTATAATCATATTGCTATAATTGGTTTCATTGCTATAAACATGAATCCTATCATTGCGCCTAACATGATAATGATTTCACAAGTTTGTCCATCAGGACAGTATTTAGCTTTAATGTCTTGAAACGCTTGCACACTTGCATAACGATTCAAGAACCGTCTTGCTTGTTGCATTTGTATTCTCCTAGCCTATATTTATCTTTTTAGGCAGTTCTGCTTCAGGTGTATTCACCTGTAGATTAATTACTAATAAACCATTTTTAAAACCTGCGTCAGATATTTCCACCCAATCGCCAAGCGTAAAGATTCTACTAAAGGTCTTACCACTTAATCCCTTATGGATGTAGCGTTCCTCGTCAGAATCTAGCTCTTGTTTCTCATTACCTTCTATGGTAAGTTTATTCTTATGTTGCTTAATTTCAATGTTATCCTTTTTCCAGCCTGGCAGTGCCATCTCAATGCGATATGCATCTTCTCCGATAGCTACTAGGTTGTATCTAGGGTAATTAGTAAGTGGGGAAGTTTCGTTTCTCCTCGTTAGCTCATTGTGTAAGCGATCAAATCCGACAAATAATTTGTCGAAATCATTAAAGTTTAATGCTGTTAATCCAGTCATTGGTTTTCTCCTATTGCGTCCTTTCGGCACGCGCTGTGAAGTTCTTTCGATACTTCGGTTATTATTATATATGTCGAACAAACCCGTCTCATGGTGGAATGAGAACTCCTACCTCACCCTCGGAAAGCGTTGTGTTTCCTACTCGTGCCAGACATAGAAGGTTTTGTTATGGCAGTTCCTACAACTGCGCGTAAACTTCGTGAAATTTTTGATTTTCACAATATAATTATACCAAAATTATACCACTTTGTCAAGAACTATTTTTCAGTCCTCATCAAAGTCTATTTCTCCTCTCTCTTTCAAGAAATCTAGTGTCTGTGAGATTCCCTCTCGTTTTGCTACTATCCATGTAGTTGTGATACAGAATCCTAGAAACACCAAGTAATAAATGTCTATTTGCCAATCCATTTTACATCTCCTCGTGGTATCACTTGATACGCACCTTTGTTGTATGCAGGGGCAACAGTAAACTTTTTACTCTCCTCTACTTTCCAACTATTATCTGCAACTGTGCAGTGTCCTGTAGTTTTCATACTAGGTATTTCATCTAGTTTTTCTACTTGTTTAAAATTCTTTTTAGTTTGTGCTACAAACTTAGGCTGTGCCTTCTTTTTGTAAGCGTTTGTTTTTCTTTTGCGACCGCTTGGCGAATATCGCATACTACATTGTATTATCATTTAATATGTCCACTATTTTTGTAATAAGTGCTAGTCGTCCAGCTTTCTTATCGTTATAATCTATGCTGTGCCAGTCTCCAAGTGTGGTGAATACTCTTTCTTTGAGAATAGTCATTTGGTCATACTTGGATAAAGCAACAGCATCATTCGGTGAAAATTTCCATTTTGTAAGAGGGGAGGTCTTTCTAGTACCAATACGAATAGCTTGTTCTTCTTCTGAAATGCTAAGCCATAGTTTGATAAAAGTAATATTCTGTTTACTCTCCCAATCAAGTACTTCTGTCATGAAATCTTCATACTGTTCATCTGTACACCAGCCATTGGCTTTCTGTACCATTGCACGTGAATACCAACTTCTATCAAAAAATACAATTTGATTAGCACTTGGCATTTTGTTTGTCCATGACTCAAGCCAGTTATCCATGTCATGCTTACTAGGTTTACTACTAAGCGATATAGAATACTTACTAGTGGGAAGATAATGCGTAAGCTCACGGATTGTACCTGTCTTACCTGCTGTGTCTCGCCCCTCTAGAAGTACAGCAACACGACCAAAATCGTTCTCTACGATTTGGTTAAGTTTGATTTGTTGTAGCTCTAGATTTGTCATATTTATAGTATAT
>OLHW01000047.1_pt1 | contig 9948 bp, 10 predicted proteins | sample 1609531 | NCBI WGS metagenome assembly OLHW01 (sample SAMN05416868, study PRJEB24817) | seawater metagenome | isolation source: Sea water | place: Canada:Atlantic | collected 2013-11
GTGGGCTCGGAGATGTGTATAAGAGACAGGTATAGAAAGCGAATTTGTCTAAAAATATTTCTAAATTTATAAAGCTTGAATCCAATCTTCAGGATTATCATCAACAAAAAAGTCTGAAACAAGTGTCGCATCTGAATCAATAGCATATTGATCAAAGTCTGTAACACCCTCTTCTTCTAAAACATCTTGGTCTAAAAAGAAATTTCCTGTACAGGTTGAAGAATCTCTTTTTAGTACTGCATATGCAGCATCTGCGTATATAGATGGTTTTCTAGACCCTTTTACCAACTCTGCACCAATAACATTTCTAACGGCTGCTGTGTCTAAAGATGTCCTTGGCCACAAGCAATTTGAAGCAATACCATCTTTTTGAAATTCTTCAGCAAGTCCGTGGGCTACCAAAGACATTCCATATTTAGCTGTTGTATAAGCCAAGGTAATCCCAAACCATTTTCTAGAAATATCCAAAGGTGGTGATAAAGTCAGAATATGTGCGTTTTCACTTTCCTTTAGATGTGGAATACATTGTTGACTTAATAGAAATGTTCCACGTACATTAATATTATGCATTAGGTCATATCTTTTCATAGGAGTGTTTACGGTATCAGACAAGTGAATTGCACTTGCATTATTTATGCAAATATCGATTCCTCCAAATTTTTCTACACCTTGGGCAACAGCTGAAGCAACTTGTTCTTCGAATCTTATATCACAAACCACAGGTAAGGCATTTCCTCCGACTGCCTCAATTTCTTCAGCAGCTGTGTAGATAGTTCCGGGTAAGGTTGGATGAGGTTCAGTAGTTTTTGCTAGTATGATTACATTTGCTCCGTCTTTACCCAGTGTTTTTGCAATCTCTAGACCTACACCTCTAGAGCCACCACTCATGATTATTGTTTTATTTTTAAAATTTTCCATAGATGTATTCTATTAAAATTGAGTCTCTTCTGTGGAGTTTTTCTTAGAAAGAAGTTCTGAATCATCACCCATAACTATTTCCCCAATAGATTCGAAATAATCCCCACCAACTTCTTGTTGATGTTTAATAGCTGTATATCCTTCTTTGGAGAGTTTTAATTCATACTCTTGTAAGTCAACAATTGCCTTCATGTTCCCACCTTTGTAATTATTTGCCAGGTTATACATAGAGCTAGACATTGAATGAAAACCAGCTAAAGAAACAAATTGCAATCTATAACCAAATTCAGAGAGATTCTTTTGAAAATTTGTTATCTCTATATCTGTAAATTTATCTGTCCAGTTAAACGACGGAGAGCAGTTATAGGCAAGAATTTTGTCAGGGTAATGTTTTTTTATTTCTGATGCAAATTCCTGTGCAAATCCAAGATCGGGAGTATTTGTTTCACACCAAATAACATCAGCATATTTTGCATAAGCTAAAGATTTTGTGATTGCCATTTCTTCATTTTTTACAATTGGGTAATAGCCATCAGACGATCTTTTATTACTCAAAAAAGGCCTATCAGTTTCGTCAAAATCAGAAGTCATTAGTTTTGCATTTAGTGAATCTGTTCTTGCGATAAGAACAATCGGAGATCCAAGAACATCTGAAGCAAGTCTTGCTGAAGTTAATTTATTTATATATTCATGGGTTGGAATCACTACCTTTCCACCCATGTGCCCACACTTTTTTTCAGAAGCTAGCTGATCTTCAAAATGTAATCCCGCCACTCCTGATTTAATAAATTGAGAAGTTAATTCAAAAACATTGTAGACACCACCAAAACCTGATTCAGCGTCAGCGATAACTGGAGGTACAGCTTTTTTTTCTAATTCAACCATTTTTCTTAATAGCGTGTTATTAATTTTTTCTACAAAATTTGGACCACTGTTTGAAGGGTATAAAGATAAATCAGGATAAGTGTTCGTTCCACCGTTACTTTCTGCAGCTACTTGCCACCCACTTACATAAATAAATTCATAATCTAGGTTGAACATTTGTAGTGCTTGTTGAGCTGTTATCGCACCTAGCCCAGAAATAAATTGATCATCTCTGTTTAAAAGTGACCAGAGCTTTTCAGCCCCAGTTTTTGATATGGGACTAATTGTTTCAAAAGGAGCTCTTAATTTTTTTATGTCATTTGACGAATATCTTCTAGAGATATTTTTCCAACGATCTGATTCAATATAGCTCTCTATACTTTCAAGTTCATCAAAAGCTTCATTCATCATAAAAAGTTAAAGTTGACTAGCAGCAACTGAAGCGATAATGACCGTAAGTGTGATTATTCCTAGGGCAGTAATAAGTACTTCATTTTTTGTAATTTTTATTTTTGGACCAGCACTCATCACTGCAGAAAATGTCAAGATTGCTGCTGAGATTATCAAGGCAAAGAGCGGTGCGTAATCATGAAAGTTTATGAAAACTTGTGCAATTAAAAATGCTATTAAACCACCAACCATGATTGCGCTTAAAGGTATGACAGCCGAACCTGTAATTCTATTTCTTATAATTTGCGCTTCCTCTTCTTCAAAAACGTCAAGTCCCTTGGGTACTCCCAGAACCACTGAAAGCATGGAAATTAGAGCCTGGAATATAGTAGAAAGCAGAAGTATCCTCCAGAAGGATCCGAAAACTGGTAATAGGAAAACAGTAGGATCTTCAGGAAGGATTGGCTCAATAGTTTGCCCAATCGAAGAAGTTATAAAGAATCCGGAGATGGATCCAAAAATAAGTCCCAAACCAATTCCTTGAAAAATAGACTCTCTATCTGTTGTTTTTATCCCGTGTCCAATAAAGTTTGACTCTAATAATTTCTTAATATTTACAGTATTGAGAACTCCAAAAAATGTTGTTAATGCAGTAAGGGCAGCAATATAAGTAGTTTTTTGATAGTCAGTTATAAGGTTAAAAGTTTCGGATTCGAGGATTAACCCATCATAAAGATAAGTGCTGATGGCAATTGCTTGTATGAATCCAGTTACAACCCCAAAGAGCGAACCATACTGGACTGCACGGCCAATTTTTGAAAATAGGTCTGCAGGGGGTTCAATAGCTTCTTCGATAACAGGTGCTACCACAGCTTCTTCGATAACAGGTGCTACCACAGCTTCTTCGATAACAGGTGTAGGGGCAACTTCTGTGGGTGTACCACCTGACCAGCTAGACAGAACTGCATTTACATCTGTACCATTTGCTTCTGCTCTTGCTTGAGCTGACCTAGAGACAAGCATTTGAGGAACACCAGTAGTGTTGCTAATCTCTTCTATAAGTTTTTCATCCATAATGTTCTTATTAAATTTTAGTCGTTAGTGGAAGTTCTAACTACATCATCAAAGGTTTTTTCAGTTTTGTACCATTTCATCCAAGTTATAAGTATAAAGATCCAGAGTATCAATCCTCCGCCAAGCTTGAGAACAAGACCAGCCATGGTTTGATCGTTAATTACGGAAACATTAAAAATATTATCAACTTCGAGGTATGCAGAATAAAGTGGTTCAGTTCCAAAAGCTAAAAAGCTAGCGGGAATTGTTGGTAGTAATGATTGCATAAAAAGGTAAGCTATTTTTCCAGGATCACTTAATTGTTTAATTTCTTTGGTGAGCCCAATAACAGGAATCCACATATTTAGAGAGACTAAAAGCATTACACCGTGAATAAAAAAATGAAAAACAGTGTTTGTGACCATAAGGTTGATAACCGTTGTCCAATGCATTCCAACCATGACAAAATTAAATAAGAAAAATGCAACAACAGGTTTGGTGGTAATTTGCAATAGGGCAATTAAAGGTCTGATCGAAATGAGTTTCTTTTGAGCACTATTTAAACCATTAAGCAAAAGAGGGGGAGCAATCAATGCTAAAACTAAGTGCTCAGCTGAGTGAACCGAAAATAAGTATTTCTCACCGATATCGTGAATTGGCCAATCCGTAAAAAGCCATAAGATAAAAAGACCAGAATACCATGATTTTCTTTTGCTCTTTTTTATTGAAGAATTATCAGTGGAGTATTCGAAAAAAATTATAAGTGTAACAATGAGTGCCCAGACATCATAATGAGGGTGCCAAACTAGATTTTCCATTAAATAAAGTTTGCAGCTGCTCTTTCAAACATAACAATAGCAAATAGAATAAGAGCTAGAATCATTCCACCTGTGAAAAATTTATTAATTAAAGAATCTTCGAATCTCAAGTGCATAAACCAGCCAACTACAATCACAAATTTTCCAACAGCTAAAATTATGAGCAAGGGATCAGTAAATACTCCGACTACGTCTTCGGTGTAATATAAGGCAACCTCGATAGCTGTTAATGCACCTAAAACTAGTGCTATTTGAACATACTGAACTGGCTTTGGGTGGGGTTTGTGATCAACAGACATTATATTAAGTACACAACTGTAAAAAGTACAATCCAAACGATATCAACAAAATGCCAATACAAGGCTACAAATTCTAGATTCATACCACCATCTAAAGAAAGTCCATTTTGTCTCTGGCCTATGCTCCAGAGGGCAATGAGAAGAACTACTCCTATGAATACATGAAGACCGTGAAAACCCGTCAAAACATAAAAAGTTGAGCTAAAGATGTTTGAAGAAAGTACGAATCCTTTATGATAAAACTCCGTAAACTCATAGATTTGTCCAGCTAAAAAAACAGCACCTAACATTGCAGTGGAGAGTAACCAGACTCTTGTCTTTTCCTGATCACCATTCTCTAAAGCATTATGAGCAAGAACCATAGTCAAAGAGCTCATTAACAAGACGAAAGAGCTAACAGATGTAAAAGGTATGTCGTAAACATCAGAAAGTTTAATCCCTGGAAAGTCTCTCCCTTTAAATATCATAAATGTGGTTATTAACGTTCCAAAGAATAATATTTCAGTAGAAAGAAATACCCACATCCCAAGTTTTCTTGTTTCAACCCCTGTAGGTTCATGTGGGTAAGAGTGAGAATCACTCATTTTCAGAATCTTCTGTAAACTCTTCTTCTAAAGGCTCTGTACCCCAACCAAAACTACCTATAAGTATTAACAATCCACCTACTATTGCTAAAGGAAGGGACTTATAAATCACAGCATATCCGAGAAATGGTAAACCAGAAGCCAGAATTATCGGAAAATATGATGGATTTGGAAGTTCTATATCTTCTTTTGGATTCAATCCTTCTTCTTCAAGCTCGAGTAAAAGAGCATCAGTCGTATCTCTTTTAACAGGTCGACCATCTTCATCTTCGTCATATTTCATGTGCCAGAAATCATCAAGAGACTTTACTTCTGGGGCTTTTGAGAAGTTCCATACAGGTGTAGGAGAAGGTATACTCCACTCAATTGTTCTTGCATCCCAAGGGTCAAAACCAGCTTCAGGGCCTTTTCTTCTAGAATAAATCCAGTTTGCCATAAATACTAAAATTGAAAGAGCAATGATAAATGCACCGATGGAAACTATTAAGTTCCAGAATGCTAAGTTCGTTTCTTCTGCATAAACCCAGGTTCTTCTTACTTGACCCTGTAGCCCAAGCCAATGCATTGGACCAAAAGTAAGATTAAACCCAATCATCATTAGCCAAAAATGTATTTTTCCAAGGGTCTCGTTATACATTTTCCCCCAAACTTTTGGAAACCAATAATAAAGGCCCGAAAAAATGCCAAACATTGCACCACCAAATAAAACGTAGTGAAAGTGGGCAACTACATAGTAGGTATCTGTCTGTTGTGTATCAGCTGGAACAATTGCGTGAGTGACACCGCTTAAACCACCAATTAAAAACATTCCAATAAATCCTAAAGAGAAAAGCATCGGAGTTTTCATACTTAATTTGCCACCCCATATAGTTCCAAGCCAATTAAATATCTTAACACCCGTTGGCACAGCAATAACCATTGTTGATAGACCAAACCCAGCTTGCGCCACTGGACTTATTGCGGAAGCAAACATATGATGTGCCCAGACTCCAAATCCAATAAACGCAATTCCGAAACCAGCAAATACTATTGCAGGGTAACCAAAGAGAGGTTTTCTGGAAAATGTAGGTAGTACTTCAGAAACTATACCAAAGGCGGGAAGTATTAGGATATAAACCTCAGGATGACCAAAGAGCCAGAATAAATGCTGCCAGAGTATTGGGTCTCCACCACCTTCTGTCAAGAAGAAAGTTGTTCCAAATTGTCTATCGAAAGTTACATAGAATAGAGCTATTGCAATTATTGGTAGAGAGAATGCTAGTAAAAAAGAAACGGCGAAGGTCATCCAAGTGAAAACTGGCATCCTCATGAATCGCATCCCTTTTGTCCTCATATTAAGAATTGTTGTTATAAAGTTAAAAGCTGAAACTAAAGAAGCAATACCGAGTATTTGTAATCCAATCGCCCAATAGTCCATAGCTGTACCTGGTGAGTACTTCATTCCGGCATTAGGTTGATAGCCAAACCAACCTCCATTTGGAGCAGAACCAAGGCGACTTACCTCTTCTGCTAGATAACCACCTTCTGGAGCTCCGGCAGTTCCGAATAGAAAAGTAGAGTATAGGAAGACACCACCAAAAATAAAAATCCAGAAAGAAAGTGCATTTAATCTTGGAAAAGCAACATCTCTGGCTCCAATCTGCAAGGGAAGTAAGTAATTAAAAAATGCTGCACTAATTGGCATGATTGCAAGAAATATCATGGTTGTTCCATGCATAGTGAACATTGCATTATATTCAGCAGCACTTAAAAAATTATTATCTGGTGATGCAAGCTGTATTCTTAATAAAAGAGCTTCAATCCCTCCAACTAATAAAAAGAAAAATGCTGCATAGCCGTACATTATTCCTATACGTTTATGATCAACAGTGGTTATCCAACTCCAAATACCTGTCTCAGAAGAGGGTCTTTTAAAAATATTAGATTGTTTCCTAGGTTGTATAATCTTTGTCATTTAAGCGTTCCCAAATATGCAATCAATGCATTTATTTCTTTCTCAGTTAATTCTAGATTAGGCATGAAAGTACCGGGTTTTATCTCAGCAGGATTTGCAAGCCATTTTGTTAGATTTTCTCGATTATTTTTTAACGCTGCACCAGCAAACACATTTCTATTTGCAAAATGAGTCAAGTTTGGTGCAATTCTATCTCCTTGGACATCCCATACACCATCAATTACATGGCACTGCGTACAACCTGCATTTAGATAAACAAGTTGACCCTCAGCGGCTAGTGAGGATTCAGGTAATTCCTTCTCAGCATAAGACTGTTCATTTTTTACCCAAGATGCAAAATCTGCTTCAGTCATAGAAATAACACGACCTCGCATTTTTGAATGACTTAAACCGCAATACTCTCCACATTGAGCCCAAAATTCTTCAGGAGAATCTGCCTGAAGATTAAGATAAGTTTTTTGTCCTGGTACTAAGTATTTCTTCCCATTTAACTTTGGAACCCAATAGTTGTGTAATACATCATTTGACCACATCTCAAGTCTCACGGGTTGATCTTCTGGTATAACTAAAACATTGGCAGTTGTAATACCAAAGTCTGGATATTTGTATTCAAACCACCACTGATGTCCTATAACTTCAATTTTTAAAGCATCTTCAGGTTCTCGAGCTAGGTCGAAAATAGTTTGTACGGTTGGGACAGCTATGGCAGCTAAAATCATAACTGGAATTATGGTCCAAAGTATTTCTAAAAAGTTGTTTCCATGAATTTGTTTTGGTTCGGGGCTTCCTTCTCTTTCTTTAAAATAAAATACCGAAAAAAGTAATGCACCTTGAACGATTACGAAAACACCTACAGCAATCCAAAAGGTGAGCCAAAAAAGTTCATCTATACTTCTTGCATATGGACCTGCAGGACTCAACGAGTCAAGTGGAGCATCTTCTATACACGATGATAGAAAGATAAAACTCAACCAATAAATTTTCTTATGTCTAAACATTTTATTCACAAACAACCCTTTAGGATAGCGTTCAAACTATATATAGTGTAATCATAAGTAGTATGAGTTAATGTTATCAAACAAAATTTCTTTGGTAAAAAAATATATAAAACTCTCTAAATTACGAGTTGTAGAGTTACTACTTGTCACTACCGTTCCCAGCATGATTGTTTCTCTCTATTCTATGCCCCCGTTAAATCTGGTTGCCTACACTTTAATCGGAGGAACATTGCTAGCTGTAAGCGCAAATGTGATGAATCAGGTATTCGAAATTGATAGAGATAAACTTATGACAAGAACTTCAGATCGGCCACTTGTCACTGGAGATCTTCAAAAATCTAGTGCCATAATTTATTCCATAGCGATGGGAGTAATTGGTTTCATGGTTTTATATTTCTTGACTACCCCAACAGCAGCATTAATAGGTCTTATTGCAAATCAGTTTTACATATTTGTTTATACATTGATTTTAAAGCCCAGAACAAATCAAAATATTGTAATAGGTGGAGCGGCAGGAGCAGCTCCAGTATTAATTGGATGGACGGCAACAGGAAGTGCACTTGACGTAGGAGCTTGGTTACTATTTCTACTTGTTTTCATGTGGACACCTGCACATTTTTGGGCACTGTCTATAGAAAATGAGTCTGACTACAAAAATGCAGATTTTCCAATGCTCCCCACCCAAGAAACTCACGAAAGGTCATCTATATATATTGCAATTTATTCCTGTGCTACAGTTTTGATATCAATAGCTGCAGCCCCAGTTTTACAATTAGGTATTGTGTATTTGTTAATATCGATTTCTCTAGGAACAAATCTTATGTATAAATCTTTTAGCCTTTATAAAAAAAATATACAACCAATTAAATATTTTGTCTTTTCAAATACTTATCTTGCTGTTATATTTTTAGGAATAGTTGCAGACATAATGTGGACTTTAAGAGGTGTTGTTACATGAATGAAATATTCCTTGCCATTACGTACCCTCCAATCCCAATTACACAGCTAGGGCCAGTGGCATTTTCACTGCACGGAGTATTTGCTGCAGTAGGATTTTATTTTGGATCTACATATGCCATCAAGTTGTGTGAAAAGGATGGACATGATGAGCAGTTGTTTTCAGATGCGTTTACTTGGGCAATCTTTGGTGCAATTATTGGCGCTAGGTTTTTCACTATTCCCGCTCATATTGGAGATCCAGGTTACGGTTTAGATGATGTATTTTCTGTGGCCGGCAGCTATTCAATCATGGGAGGCATGTCCGGAGGTATCATTGCAGCGTATTTAAGAATTGTAATAATAGGTAAAGCAGAATTTAATACTTATAGTGATTATGCTGCTCCAGCTTTAATTATGGGCATTGCAATTGGAAGAATAGGAGATCTTGCAATCGTAGAGCATCTTGGTAGAGCAACTAATTTTGTTTTTGGATATGAGATTAAACCTGGTTATGACGTTGCCCCCCAGCACAATGCACTCGAGTGCGTAGCACCAGAAGTTTCATGTGGTACTTTTCATCATGTTGCCATGTATGATTTAATTCTTGCAACAATTTTCTTTTTCATATTTAGGTATTTACAAAAAAATCTAAATTTAGGAAGTGGTTCATGGATAGGTCTTTGGGCAATATGGTACGGGGTACAGCGAATGATACTAGACACTTTAAGATTTGGAATGGGTGACGCAACAATTGGTAACTTTACATGGAATCAAATCGGAGGAGCAACCCTGGCTACTATTGGATTGATTATCTTTTTAAGATTTAAGAATATTAGAACAGGCTGACTATAAACAAAGAATAAGCCGCCAACATGGAATAACCCACCAATGGACTTCTTTTAATGGTACTCCTTGAAATTATAATTACTACTAAAGAGATAAAGTACATCATAAACATCTGAATAGTTACATCAGATTCTATGTTTCCTGGTTGAATTATTATAGAAGCACCTCCAACGAGCCCAATGTTAAATAAATTAGATCCAAAAATATTTCCAAAAACTAAATCAGGTTTTTTCCTGTCTCTTATACACATCTGACGCTGCCGACGAAGAGGATAGTGGAGATCTC
>OLHW01000050.1_pt1 | contig 9651 bp, 12 predicted proteins | sample 1609531 | NCBI WGS metagenome assembly OLHW01 (sample SAMN05416868, study PRJEB24817) | seawater metagenome | isolation source: Sea water | place: Canada:Atlantic | collected 2013-11
GAGATCTAGTACGGTCTCGTGGGCTCGGAGATGTGTATAAGAGACAGGATTAACGCTGTTTAGTGATGAACCACCATTCCCCGTATAACTCCCACACTTAATAATACTCTCGTCATCGTCTCCAAAGCCTCCTGCGTCTGAGGCGAATAGGTAGGCTACAAAAGATTCTCCATTAGCATTAACATTAACATTGTTGCCCAAAGTAAATTCTGTAGCTGTCGGGTTAGTGTTGTTCCATCCACTTGATGCCGTATCTGCTGCTGCCGTTGTATTTAACAAAATATGCGCTGAAGAGCCTAAAGAACTATGATAAACGTACCAGTTTGAACTGCTTGAACTGCTTGTTTTTTTAACAATAATAACAGCGGGCACAGAGCCAAGATTATGACTAACAGTCCTGCCCGCAGTTGAATTACCAGTATAAGTCACAACATCAAAGAACTTCTCAGCCTTGCGGAATGTCCATGAGGCGTATTTCTTACCTGATAAATTTAATCCTGCGCTATTATTATCTGTAACGCTAAAACCATCTGAGTTAAAAGAAGTGATAGGATTTAACGAATACTGCGGGTCTGTTAAATCAGAAAAAATTGCATTTGCCGCGCCTCTTTCTGTATCCGCAAGGACATTATGACTAAACCCACCGCTTACAGCTTCTCTTTGTTTCTTCCAAACCAGCCCGCCTTCACCATCTAAATCAATGCCGTTAGTGATGGTCTGTGTAGAGCCGTTACCTTCATACAAATAAGTCGAGAAGACATCCTCAACGTACAGAGACTCACCTGCATTACCTGCCGCTGCTTGTAGTAATTTCTTATTACTTGGCATTTTAAATCCTCTACGCTAGAGCGAGTCCGGCAACAAAGCCGTACCAAGTAGTACCACCATCACAGGTAATGAAAACTAAAACATCAGTACCAGAAGCGGTGAGTGTAGGAGCAGTTGCGGCAGGCCAATCAACCGATGCAGGCCATGTCTGTGCTGCCGAGCCTCCGTTGACTAATTTAAGACTAAAGCTGCAAAGCTCGTCACTTGCAGTAGGATTAGAGAACGTCCAAGTCGTAGCACCAGTTGTAGTCGCTGTGACTGAGTTACCTAGTGTCAGGTCAATAGTTGTTGCGCCTGTAGCATTTCCTAGCGCGTTAGTAATCTCGCCATAGTCTTTTAAGTTAATTGCTGAGACTGTTTGGTCTGCGCCTGTTACTTCGCCGGCAAGCGTCATTCCTGTAATCGTTGGGGCTGTCCCTAAGACAACCGCGCCTGTTCCAGTTTTTGATGTAACTCCTGTACCGCCGTTAGCAACAGGGAGTGTGCCTGTAACTTCAGAGGCAAGATTTATAGAAGTAGCTGTAGGAGCTACTGCTGCCCATGCAGAGCCTGAATAAACTTTTATAGCATTAGACCCAGTATTGAAGTACAAAGCACCTGTTAGTAAAGCATTGCCATCATTGTCTACAGTAGGGTCAGATGATTTGTCACCTAAGTAACGGTCATCAAAATTATCATAACTAGCTGCTGCGTTGGTTGCAGAAGTTGAAGCATTGCTTTCAGAAGTCGCCGCATTTGAAGCTGACGTTGCAGCATTTGATTCAGAAGTTGCAGCATTTGCTGCACTTGTAGCAGCAGAAGTCGCACTGCCTAAAATACCGTCTACATAACCTTTCCTGGTTAAGTCATCATCAGCAGAAGGTGTAGCAGTTGACGTAGCTTTGTTAGAGCCTAGAACAATATTGCCTGTCATCGTACCACCAGCTAAAGGAAGCATGGTGTCAACATAGGCTTTAGTAGAAGCATCTGTACCCGCAGCAGGAGTACCAAGACCTGTAATTTTGTTAGTGCCCATAGCAATAGCACCAGACATAGTGCCACCAGCAAGAGGTAGCTTAGTTGCTATGGAATTAGTAATAGTGGTTGAAAAGTTAGCGTCATCACCTAAAGCGGCGGCTAACTCATTCAAGGTGTCTAATGCGGCAGGAGCAGAGTCAATTACGTTAGTTACTTGAGTATCTACATAACCCTTAGTTGCAGCGTCAGTATCAGAAGACGGAGCTGCTAAATTAGTTAAGACAGTATCTGTAAAGTCTACAGTTCCATTAACTACCAAATTGGCAACAGTGGTAGTACCACTTGAGGCAGTAAGATTACCAGTTACGTCACCTGTAATATTTCCCGTAACATTACCTGTTACGTTACCAGTTACATTACCTGTTAAAGCTCCAGCAAAATTAGTATTAGCTGTGATTAAAGTGCCAGTTATAGCCTGGGGCGTAGAGCCACCAATTACCATGCCGTTTAATGTACCGCCTGTTAACACAGCATTAGAAGAACTAAAACTTGAGTTAGCAACAACAGTACCAGTAGCCGTAATATCTCCAGTTGTAATTACGGATGGGTTAGTGCCAATTTCAATAATTGCTGCGCTGTTATTTTCTGTAAAGAGTCGTTTGTCTGAGGTATTTACAGCAAGCTCACCTTGAACTAAATCTGAAGCCAAAGGTGTGGCTGACGCGGTTGAGGAAAACTTAGTAATAATTGTTGCCATTTATTTCACCACTTAACTTTATCTGCCCAGTAAGCTGCGGAACATTTACCTTTAGCAATGTTTTTTGCGTGACGCGCTTTAAAAGACTTTTTTCTAGCCTTTTCTGATGCGGTTTTAGGATTCTTGCCAGCACCTTGAACGCCCTGCTGACCAAAGCGAATTGTCTTAATACTACCATCCTTACATTTAGCTACAACAACGTGGCTTTTAGTAGGGTGGTTAGGAGTCCTCTTAGGTTTATTAAAACCAGAGACACCTATTTTTTTTAATCTTGGGTCTTTTTCCATAATAAGAAGTCAGGGGGCCGAAGCCCCCTAACCTATCCTAACCTATCTTAACTTATACGTCAGGGACACAAAGGATGAAGCCAGCCTCTGGACGATGTGCCTGAACACCATAAAGGGTGTCAGCAGTGTACAGAGTTGACAAATACTCTTGCTTGTACTGAGTTTGTGAGCGAACGCTCATTTGCTCTGCCAAGACAAGGGCATCTTTGTGGATGAGATAAGCACCGCGAACATCAGCAGTACCAGTAGCGTTGGAAGTTGCGTCTTCAATGAGAGGGCAGTTAGAAGAGACATAAATGTCAATTCCATAAACTGAACCAATCAAACCAGACTGGACAGTTGAGCCTTCACGGAAATCAGCAGATACATAACGCTCAGTACCCATGATTGCAGAACGCAGCGCAGGTGGAATAATAAATGCGCGGTCACTCATAGGAACATCAGCATCGTCCATAAGCTTAATCAACGCACGAAAACCAGCATCTGTAAATACGTCAGCAGCTACAACAGTGTCATCAGTATAAGCAGTCAGACCACTAGAAGCATCAACAAAGAACGTATTTGCACCTTCCCATGCTGTACCAGTACAAGTACCAGTAACAGGAACAGTCAGGTCAAAAGTACCACTACCAAAACCAGTACCAGCGCGGAACAGGTCATCATCAACCTGCTTGGCTAGAGCGTAACCAGCATCTTCAGTGTAGAACTGACGAAGCGAGGCAAGAGCCTGTACTTCAACAATGTCTTCAATCAGACGAGAATACTCGTAGTGACGGTTAATAGTAACAGTAGTTTCACTTTCCAGGTTAGCCTGCATAGTTACAGCAACAGCTTCTGCCTTAGCATTAGCGGAGCCGCGAGTAGGCTTAGGAAGGTGGATAACATCACCCTTGTTACCAGACATTGTCATTGTCTTAACAAGAGGAGCCATTTTTAAAGATTTTTGATATGCAGCAATAACTTCGTCCGACCATATTTCAGGTACAAAAGTTCCCGCTGCGGTTTTGTCTACGGTTGCGTTTGCAGTAAAAAACGCACCAGAAGTTTCATTAGCCATGTTTAATTTCCTTTATCTTACGCGCTTCTCCGCATACGCCCTACGAATTTCGGGTTCCATGCTTTGATAACGCTTAGGGTTAGTCTTCATAAGTTCAATAATATCTGCCCTTCGATAAATCTTTTTAGATGGGGTTTCAGAACTACCTTTAGCCCCGCCAGTAGAAGCCTTTTTCACAGCATCCTTTCTAGCATCTTTCTCGTCTTGAACAGCAGATTGTGACATTTGCCTAATCTGTTTCCATTGAGAAAACAAATTGTCAGCAGCTCTACTGTCATACTGTTGGTCAGCGCGAGTTAGAAGCTCAACGCGAATTTCATCACTTTTTACCCAATTAATAAAATCTGAGCTTTGAATAATTTCTTGCGCGTCTGGATGTTTGTTAATCAACTCCTGCTTGGCCTGGTCCTGTCTAATACGCAAAGTATTTTGTTGAGCCTCCTTAATAACAGGATGGTTCGCAATCTTACTTTCCATAGCTTTGTCAGGGTCAGCAAAAAAATCTATTTCTTCAGCAGGTTCAGGTGCTGTTGTTTCCGACTGTTTGAGAATGAAGTTATCTACCACCTTTCGTAATTCGCCAACTTCAGCTCCTTGACTTCCCAATCTGCTTTCGGCTTCTTGGTGCATTTTGGCTACTTCAGCTATTGTTTTACCTTGGTACATTGGTGAAAGCTCTGCTTCCCCTTCCGAAGTGACTTCTTCTTGGACAGGTTCTTCCACGCTATTTACTTCATCTACCTCTACTTGGTCAATTAGTGTTGCCATTATTAAACTCCGTTAAGACCGATTCTAGCTACCCTTCTGGACTATTGTTCGGCTGCCTTACGTTCTAATTCCATCTTTTGCTGTCTGGAACGAACCCACTTGTCTGTTGCACCTGGAAAATGTCCAGAAGCGGGGTCGAGACTACACCTAACAGCAGAGATGACTCGCTTTGCTACCTCATCACATTGAGGACAATCAATCTGTTTTGTTTCACGTGGAACAAGTTTTTCATTTACATGACCACACTTGCACAAAAAATCAAACAGAATCATCGCTACCCTCGTTTACATAATGTTCAACGGTAGACTCCATATTAAGCATAAAGGCAAGGATATTTAATTGTCCTTTACGGAAATATAAATCCTCGTTGTCCTTTGTTACTTCTACAGAATTTATTTGGAGAGCATTATTTTTTAGCTCTTCCATTAATACTTTCCAGCCCTCTGTACGAAACGTATCTTTAAGAGCTTGGTAATGTTTTTCTTCCTCTCTTTCCACCCTTTGACTCCTTATCAGCTTCCTCTAGCTTTTGGATTCTTTCTTCTAAACCTTTAACGATTCCATTAATCTGATTTAGAATGTTCTGCATCTCAGTATTAGTAATCATTATGACAAAGCCTTAGCCGTTTCTAAGTTAAGTTTTCTTTCTTCTAGTAGTTTTTCAGTTACCTTCATTCGCCTTTCAAACTCTTTATCATCTTCATTGCCAGCCTTTAGGTTTGTGGCAACGGCCTTAATCCTATCGTTCTCAAGTTCAACAGGAATAGCCTTAGTTTCTTGAGCAATCTTCTCGGCTCTGGCCTGAGACTCCATAGCTTGACCATTAAGAGCGTTAGTCTGAGACTGCTGAAACTCTAACTGTACTTGTTGTGCTGCTTGAGCCGCTTCTTGAGCCTGTGGATTAGGCTGTGAGGCTTGTTGGATAACTTGAATCAATTGCTCTCTATTGGAGATGTTCATGTTATCTATAATTGATTGTATTAAAACTGCATACAAAGGAGAGTCTGAACCCATAGTTTGTAATAATTGAACTAACTGAGTTACTTCGTATTCTCTTGCAATTATTCCCAAAGAGGAGGTAACTTCAAACTTATAATCGTTAACAGGGTACATCTCAGGCTCAAACTGCATATACCTGTGTGCTACTTTTGTTACGAATGGTATCAAAAAAGACTCTTGGAAGTTAATAAGAGTCCTTTTGTGTCTCTTAATAATCGCCCCAAGGGACATTGAGATACCAGCAGCGGTAGCCTCACCGTTAATAGAGCCAGGTATTCCAGCAGAATCTATAGCTCCAGTAGCTGTTTGTACCATCTTTTGAAGTTGTTCAGCTTGGGCAAAGGTAATTTGAGAGACTTGTCCAAAGTTAAACGGCTGCAATACTTCTCTGGGGTCGCCGTTAGTCAATAGTATCTTGCCAGGACGAACTTCTGGTTTTGCGCCTCTTGGTAGACGGGTAGCGTCCATTGCCATCATAGGATGTACAGTTAACGCTAGAGCGTCTATTCTAGCCCTTAATTCAGCATCTAGTGCTTTTTGTGAGTTGTATCCTTTCTCACATACACCTCTACCCCAGAATCTTCCTGGGACTATATCCCAAGGGAAAGCTACGACAGGTCTATCGCCCATCATGTAGGGGTTTCTTTCTACTTTAAGTAGAGTTCCCCCATTAGCAATAACAATAATACACTCAATGTAATGACCATCTTCCTCTTCAATCTCAAAGTCTTCTTCATCTTCTACAAGATATTTAGGAACTAGACCGTAGTATTTCGTAAGACGAACCTTATCATCAGGCTGGTCAATTAACTCAGGGTCAGGGTCAAGGTCGGTATCATTATAAGCTAGAGTGATGTCCACGTCCTTGTAAACACCGCTTTCCTGTAGAAGCTCTACTTGGTGATATGGGACAAATTCATCAACAGCAACACCAAGAGCCTCTTCAATAGAAGTTGCTACGGGGTCAATCAAGAAGTTTTGTGGGAGGATTGGGCGAAGTTTACAGACTGTTCTGTCTGCTATGTTTACTCCTACTGCTTGCATCTGTCCTTCCATTATTGGTTGGGATGCAGGTTTCATTTCTTTTTCTTCTTGCAGAACTATTTCTGCAACGCCAGTTCCATAGACTGCGGCGTTTATTAAGCACTCAGCAACACTTTTTCTAGCTTTGTTTTGCTGAAAGTCTCTATAAAGCTGTTCTCTAAGAAATACAACATCTTGAGGCTCACCATCCCTCAAATCATCCTTAATATCAAAGAATCGTCCTCTTCCAAATGTAGCTTCTTCAATTTCAGCTACTGAGGATTCAACCGCCTGTTGTAGTGCGGGAGATATAATTTGGCTTCTTTCTGAGTCACGAGTCTTATCTTCTGCGGAAAATTGCCCCCTCCACAGACGGTTATATTCTTCAAACCTATCCTGGTAGTTATTGTCAAAGTGGTTACGCCATGAGTTGCATTGCTCCATAACCCAATCTTCAACGCTTTGTAGAATTGTAAACTCTTCTTTATTAAGCATATTAGTAACCAGCTACCATATCGACCACATCAAAGTGGTCTTCTTCAAAGTCATACGAATAAGAGACGTTAGCCAACTGGTCTATGTAGGCCAAGGCATCTACCATGTCATCGTGTGTTAGAGCGTCAGGAAATTGAAATAGTTCATCCATAAATTGAATATTCCATTCACCTTTGCTAAGGTTAATTAGACCGTTCTCAAATCTTCCTTGTAACGCCCACATAACTCTATCGGTTTTCTTCTTGTTTCCGTGGGTTAGTTCTTCAACCCTAAAGAAACGAGAATACTTCTTCATTAAGTCAGTTAATGGAGACATTACAGCCTGACGAGCTATACCCTTCTCTATTCCTACAGAGATGGGTTGATAGTCTCTAACAGCTTGAAATATCTTCTGAGCAGTTTGGTCTAAAGACCATCTACCCGTAATTATATCCTTAACCCACCATCCTTGGCTACCCACCTTTACCACGGCGATAGATGTGTTGTCAAGATTTTTAGTTTTGTTTTTCTTCCCAACCTCCTCAAAGCCAGCTAAGTCAATGGCTATATAGTAATCGCCATCAGGCTCTTCCTCTGAAAACTTAACCCAAGACTCCTTGAACATCTCGGAGCCACGGGCCTCAAAGGATGCCATGAACTCCTGCCTAAAGGCATAGGAGGACATAGACATTTTAGCTTGGTCAATCTCGCTTTTTTCTAAAAGATTATTATCATAACTGGTGTAATGCCATGCTTTGAAGTTTGGGTCGCCACCTAACTCGGCTTGTTTGTAGAAGTCATAAAAATGGTTTCTACCCATTGGGGTTCCAATAAACAAAGCACTTGCCTGTAAGTCTGACAGAGCTGGGCGTAAAATCAACTCCCATACGTCAGGCTTCATGTCTGCGTATTCATCTAGCACAAGGTAGGCTAGAGAGACACCACGCATTGTTTCGGGTCTATCAGCTCCCTTTAGAGAAATAGTAATCCCGTTAATTAGCTTAATTTGTAAATTATTGACGTGGGAGCCTTCAACCATGTCTCCTCCCAACTCTAGGAGGAGGTTCCACATAATATCTCTGGCTTGGCCTTGGGTAGGTGCTACATAGAATATGTGGCCTTTAGTAGCTTGTAAGGCATTGACTAGAAGCAAGTAAGCCGCAAGACGGGACTTACCTGTCCTACGGCCTGCTGCGACCACTTTAAAGCGGGTAGAGTCATTCCAGACTTCTTGCTGCCAATTTAATAGGTTTATATCTAGGTTCATTTAGGCTTCTTTACTTTTTTCTTTTTAGCCTTTTTCTTCATACCGCCGTAAGAACCACCGTAACCAGGCATAATTATCTCCAGTTTGAACGTGCTTTGTTTTGAGCTTTTTTGTTTAGCTCACCGTAATGAAAGAGCTTAACACTAGAACTTGTGTGTTTAGCCCCAGAATGTAACTCGCCATTGGGCATTTTGTGAGAACCACCTTTATGGAGACTTCCATCTTTTTTGTAGTGATTAACGCCTTTCATCAGGATATTCTCCATGTTGAATCATGTGTGCTATGTCTAACGCCCTCTGACCCACCTGAGAGGCCCACAGAGAGTTTAAAAACTCCATTGAGGCCTCTGGGTAGTCTTTTGTTTCCATCAGCTTAAGGGCCATTTTAAAGCCTCTGAGACGGGGTAAGCCAATATTGAAGCAAATATTAATCATTGCGTCTTTACGGACTCTATCTAAATCATCATAGAAACGAAAGGCATTGGTTAATTCTTCATCAGTTCTTTGGATGTCATTAGTCAATAGGGTGTAAATTTCAGCATCAGAAAGCCCTATACCTCCATCCTCGTCTATATTACGTCCTATTCCTATAGTCCACTTACCAGCGGGGCATTTATAAGCAAATTTCTTAACCCCTTCATGTTTGGCTATTTGGTCGGCAAGTTTATTCAACTATTTCACCCTCAATCTCTTGGATGTCAGTGTTTATGCGGTCTATAGAGGATACGTTAATCTGAATTACTGGCTTTTCATTCCCTTTTGTTTTATCATAATGACTTAGAGGAGCCATTCTATCCATAATAAGTTTCCATGCTGCGGCTTGATTCTTATGTTCTGGGTCTTCGGCAGCTTTAACAATGGCATCTATAACGTGTTCTATCCTATTAGCGGATAGGAGGCGTTCCTCAAGCTTCTTAATGGCAGTCCTCATACCTTTAGGTCTACCTTTAGCCTTCTTACCCTCATCTTCCCACTGTTGCCTGGTTAACAACCTATCAGGCTTACGGGGTCTACCCCTCTTCCGTTTAGGTTCTTCTTCACTGCTAATACCATCTAATGTATTTAAATCACTCATTAGCGAATAATACCAATATTTAGCGAAAAATACCAAAAAGTATAACTTATTGATAAAAATACTATTTTGTCGCTTTTTTTAAATTGGCCTTTTGCAAATTTGGGTGGGTACTATAATAATTACGGCACGCCAGCCCCCTCCCCGCCCACTTATCCACAAC
>OLHW01000051.1_pt1 | contig 9573 bp, 16 predicted proteins | sample 1609531 | NCBI WGS metagenome assembly OLHW01 (sample SAMN05416868, study PRJEB24817) | seawater metagenome | isolation source: Sea water | place: Canada:Atlantic | collected 2013-11
ATGTCATACGTTTTGTTTCCCCACCCAATCTCAACAAACTTGGGTCTTTTTGTAATTTTTTAACTAAGTCTGGGGATACATACGTCCCAAATTGTTTTTTAATTTGTCTACGCATCATAAATTGAGTCACAAAACTCCTGAACGTTGCGATTGTCCAGAAAAAGAACGCGATAAAAATTGTTCCTGTGACGTCAAGTAAGTACCCTTGTCCAAAGTAGTACCAGGCTGCATAGCATAACCCACCAATTGCTGATAAAAATATTGGAAGTGATAGAAAAACGTTTGTTGCTGTTAAAAATAGTATTAAAATTATGGTAAAAGCAGCAATTAGCTCAGCAGCTGGTGCCCAAACAGGCTCTGAGGGTGCATTACCGTTTACTAATCCATGAAGTAGGTTAGCTTGTACCTCATGAGCAAACTTTGGTCCAACTGGAGTCGGTACAGGGTTTGCAACTCCCTCTGCTGTTACTCCAAATATTACGAAAGTAGCGCCTTGTAGTGGACTTTTTAAATATTCTGCTGCAGATTGTCTATAAAACTTTGTATTCCATGTTGTCCACACTCTTGCATTTGCATCAGTACTGATTACAGGGTAGCTAGGAATACGTATAGCTTCTACTCCTGTTTCTTTTGTGATAATTTGATAACTTGGGTCACCTGTTCCAACTCTTAGCATCTCAAGTGCAAAAGTTGGGTATAAATTATCTTGAACGTTTACTACGAGAGGCACTCTTCTTACGAGTCCGTCTACTTCTGGTGCTGTTGTTATTAGTCCTATTCCTTCTGACACTTCTGCTAGGACGGGTAGTTGTCGTAAAATTCCTGGATACTCGAATAGCCATGGTATTGGGTCCTCCCCTAGTGCGGCAGTACCTACATGAGGTCCTCCTTCTGTGGCTTGTGTTGAAGCCGTAAATGCTAGTACTGTTGCTATTTCTTCTAAATCACCTCTAAGTGAATAATCTTCTTCTCCACCTCGCAAATCAGGATCTGGCATCAATACTGTGATTCCTGGTATAGCATCCGTACGAGATATCATATCTCCATAGTAGCCTCTGGGTATTGGGTAGCCTCCTACTCCTTTTACAAACTCTTCATCAATATCTACAAGTATTATCATTTCATCTTGAACAACAGGTTTGGTTGACATTAGCCAATCAAAAGTTTTAAGTTCAAGTACTTGCAAAGGATAGGGATTCCAAACTAGTAAGGCTAGTAATCCTATTGCGGAGAGTAGTCGTGTTTTCATCGTGCTTTATCCCAAAGTCTTTCGTGCCAGTAGTATAGACACATTTTTGTTATTATTTCTATGCTTGCTATCGAGGTTGCAAACAGTAGTCTTCCTGTAATTATGTAAGATATTATAAAGGTATCAGCTGTAGCGATAATCCTCCATGTAAGTGTTTTATAGACACTTATCCTACGTCTTTCTATTTTGGATTTCATATTACCAAGCGTAACGGAAAGTTGCACCTATTGATTCATTGTGTATTACAACTCCCCACTGCAAGCCATTTGCGATTAAAAGTCCTTTTCGTCTATATGATTTAGTTTCAGGCAGGTCAGCAGTATAATAAATTAATCCTAAAGATAGGCCTTTTGTAATTAATATTCTGTCTGGAGATGGAGTACTTCCGTAAAAAGGATTGCCCTCTGTATAACCACTCTTTAATCCATTTTTAGTCTGCATATAGTCTAGTGCGGAGCCAAGTACAAGAAGTTTAAAAAGGTTTTGTTCTTCAATAGTCCAGTTGTCCCACTCAGCTGAAAGAGGAAAACAAATTAGTAGTAAAAGTAATAATATTTTCATTGTTGAGTTATTGTGATTGTTTTAGTGCAACTTTCGGTACAGTTAAAGGTAGCTGCGTAGGATTGGTTAGTAGAACCAAGTTGAGTTACATTGACATTATAGTCGTCTGTATAGAATTTCATGTTTGCAGTATGTGCACCTGCCCCGTATTGAGTTAAGTCTACATCTGAGTTGTCGGCGTCTGAATAAAAGAATATATCAGCGTCTTTATTACCGGATCCATATTGAGTAACAGTGACTGAATTGTTATCAGCATTATTATTATTATAAACATAGGTATTGTGGGATCCAGTCCCATATTGCGTAATAGTAGCATCTGCATTGTCGCCAAATGCCATAATCTTTGCATACTTGTTGTTGCCTGTTTGAGTAATCGCATATACGTTGTTATCTCCTGTACCGAGCTGCTCGGCATGATTATCGTTTCCTGTTTGTGTGATAGATGATATATTGTCATCCTCGTCTTGGTCAATGTAAGCAAAGTTATCATTGCCATCTATAGTTATGGTATTCCTACTATTAGTGTGGTTTGACCACACAGTATATAGTCTTACAGTATTGCCATTGCCTTCAACATCTGAAGTCCAATTAGCATTTGTGCAAGTGTGCCCAACATAGGTAGTTCCTGGAAAAGTTCCACTTCCATTACTAGTAGGTGAACCACAGAGTATATAAGTAGTATTGTTACTACCTACCTGTTTTGTAGTTATGTTACTTCCAGAACCTTTGTAAGTTATTTGTACAGTATTATCTGCAAAACTAAGGTGACTGAAAAATAATAATAGTATTATCGCCCGCGCCATTTACTTTTATCTCCATTGGTATTCCTGCCGTATTAATTTCTAAGTACGTGCCTGCATTTGTATCTAAAGCTATATCAAAAGTATTTGATCCGTAGTGTACAAAGTATATATAATTATTCTCAACAAATGTATACGTTTGTAGTACGGGGTCAAAACCAGGTATGATACCCTCTAGCTCTACACTATCTAAGGTTGCTACTTTATCGCCAGAGCCTTTCTTTCTGTTAGCCTTGTCTACGATAGATAGTAAATCTACTAAGAAATCAAAACTTAATAAATCTATATCAAGTCTTGTTATTTCTTCTTCCTCTTCTAAAAAATCTTTGTCTAAGTCTGGTGCATCTTCAAAGAAGTCTTTATCTAAGTCCGTCTTTGATCCGCTGTCTTGTTCTTGTACTGCCTCTTCAATTTTCTCAGGTCTATTAATAATTAACATATTATTAATTAGTCCCAATGTTAAATTTCCAAGCACTACTGGTTTTGTAGGTTGAGAGTCCATTGTCTGAACCATTGTAGCTTGAAAAGGCTCATTAAGTATCTCAACTCCTGCCCAAGTTTCTACCGTGATTTCTCCGCTCGAATTTCCATTTTCATCTGGTAACAAAATTATTAATGATCGGCCGAGTTCGTCTACAGTAGTTGTAAAGTCAGTTCCTCGAATTCCGATAGTTGCACTTGGAGTACGAATCGAAATATTTTTCTTATCAATTTTTCCAAGTTTACCAGTAATAAAACGAGCCGTCCCTGATGCCATCTTTAGCGCAAGTTTACTTTTGCTTGGGTCTGGATCAAAAATATATTCGTCTATTACTACTCTTGAATGTTCTGTGAGTTTTAGTATTGTACTATCAAGGAACTCAACGGCCATTCTACCGTTTCCTGTTTTTACTGTGTCAAACGAAAAAATATCTGAGGCTAATTCGGCTATGAGAGCATCATTCGAGTCTTTTCTCGATATCTCTCCGTTACCTCTTAGCTCAGATATTTCCCCAATTTCTGTTGCGTTAAGTGTGCCTACTAATAGGACTAACAGCCAGAAGCGCATTGATCAATATCTATTGAACTTCCAGAACCACCACTACTTTGTAACAATAAGTTTGCTACATTAGTACTAGTACTATCTGTTTGGTCAATATCAATATCCATTGAACTCCCTGTTAAGTCAACCACGATTTGGTGGTTAGCAGAACCTGTTTGTAAAGTATCAATATCATTTGTATCACCTGTAATATCCCAGTTATTAATACAACCTACAACTTCACATTTTGCGTTGATGTTATTTGAACCCCCGCTAATTATAAAGTCAGTATTTGCACCTGTCGCAGTTGCGGCTGAACCTTGTGTCCATAGTAATATGTTGCCATCACCTCCACTTGCTGTATAGTCAAAGTCTGATCCAGCTACGTCACCTACACCACCAACTGCAAAAGTTGCAGCTGCAGTACCGCCTGTTAAGGCATAAGTCCAGCTTGTGTTATTACCTTGTAGTATACTTGCTGCAATACTATTACCAGAACCAATCTGGTCAATATCAATAGTCATGGATGTACCACTAACTACTGCTCTGGCTGAAGAAGTACCAACTGTATTGGTTGCTCCAATCTGATCTATAGTAAGTGTTAAGCCTGTACCAGTCTGTGTGATATAAATATCATTATTTCCCGCGAATGTTGTAGTCGATATCGTCAGTAGTGTTATTACACTAATTAGTACCTTCTTCATTATTTTCTCCATCAAGTTGGGCATAATTAAAATCCCAAACTTCTTTTTCGAGTCCTTGCATGACTATTCCATATACGCCAGCCTCTATTGCTGAACGCACCGCATGACCAACGGCCTCGTTTTCTGTACTGCCACTTTCTAGTTCGACAAGATTTGTTCCCATTTCATAAAAACGGAACATATCGCCTCCCTTTGAAGTGGAGAGTATAGTTTTTGTAGCTGTAACGTTTAAGAGAACCTCACCAGTTTGCACTAGTACCGCTCTAAGGACTACAGTTACTTTGTCCTCTCGGTATTGGTTCTTTATACCTATTCCTAAGTATCTTGCTCCATTACCGCCTGTTCTTAAATTTGTGTCGTATGATACAATTCCACCTTCAATTATCATACCCGCATATAGTAGTGGTTTGAGTATAGTACTCGCTTCTTTACCGCTATATGTTTCGTAAGTATTTCTTACAAGTTGTCTTTCTTTTGATAAGCCGTCAAGACCTGTTCTTTCTACGACTGCAAACCAGTTGCCCTTTCCAGCATCTCTTAGTGCTTCAATTAATATATGATCTGCTCCCTGTGTAACAGCAGTGCTAAAACTAGACATAGTGTCGGAAGCTTTACGCTGTCCTGTTAAGTCTGAGAAATTATAAACTGCTACCACTGTCTTTTGATTCGGGTAAGGCAAGTTTAATAATTGTTGCGTAGTGCTTGGTTCTATAACGGGGCCGCGTACACATAGTACGCCATCGTAACAATCTGTATGACGAGAGTCAAGCCCTACAGTTGCACAGCCAGAGAATAGTAGTAGTATTACTAAATATTTAGCCATCACACTCTGACCAACAGCCACCAAAACTTCCAACAGGAATTACAATCTCAGTTGTGCTTATAAGTACTCCATCAAGGTATTCTTCTATTATCAAAGTTATAGTGCTTCCATTATTAATCCAAGTAAGTAAGTTACCCTCTAAATTAATTGTACCCTGAGCCCAAGTAGTTTCATCATCTGGGTTAGGTTGAGCACCCGTATAATTAAACAAGGATTCTGATATATCTTTTGCAAGTGTAGAATATATTCTACTCTCTAGGTTTCTTATAAATTTTGCAAGTACAGTATTGTCTGCTTCTCTTTCTGCATCTTCTAACGCATCCTGTGCTTTCTTTGCTATCTCTGTTGCTCTTGTTCTTTCTTGCTCATCAATAGTTAAATAGTGAGCAGACTGCCCAATTCCACTAAAAGAAGGACTGCCAAATTTATGTACAAGTTCGGAGCTACTTAGACTTTGGGCTATCAGTACTAGTGACGCTATCACCCATAGTAGTATTGTTATTTTGTAACTTCTTCTCATTTTCTTTCATTTCCAGTACGGTGTTTACTTTTTCTTGTAAACGTATCATATCCTGATCAAGTAGACGTAGTTGGTCTATCAATCTTATTATTGTTATTTTCATTTCATCTACAGCGGGGTCGACTTTAGTTAGGATAGTTTGATAAACAAAGTATACAAAGTATCCCATGCCTACTGCCATAACAATAGGAAATCCAAAATCAGATATTAGAGTTCCTATCTCCATTTACACTACCCAACAAACTGGATAAATACACCAGTAAGGATTTGCAACTCCCATAAACCATAGTACAAAAATCCATAAAGGGATTTGTACCCAAAGCTTGCCTCTACTCCACTCTCTAAATCTTAGTGCATTTTCTTCAAGTTTAATAAACTTAAATATAGGAAGCCATATCTTTTTCGCTAACCAATTCATTAGTCTCTCCTAGCGTCTATTGTTCCGTCTTCCACAAAATTTTCTGCTCTTGCCAACCTTTGTAGGTCTGGGGCTAAGCCTAGTGCTGCGGACACACTAGTATCAATTCGTATAATATCATTGTTCATTACTTTTCCTCTAGTAATTAACATTGCGGACATTCCTTTCACTGTGTTTATTTCAGACACCAGGTTATCCATAATTTGTTTTATAATAATAAAAATAAAAACTCCCATAACAAGTGCACCAGCTATAGGTGCTCCAACATCAGTAATTAATTGAAATATTTCCATTACTTTTCTGTCATGAGTTTTTTAATAAGTTCTCCATAGTTACCTTGACCAAAAGGGAGTGCACTATTATCCTGAATGTTTACCTGAGTTTTAACAATCTGTGCTTTTGCTTTTTCATAATCTGTTTGAGCTTTCAATTCATCAATACGCATTTTATGTGCCATTTGTAATAAATCTGCCATGTCTTTGTTTGTGTAAATCTCAGTCTCTTCAGATTCTTCGAGTTTCTTTTCTATGAGCATATCTAAGGTTTCCGATATTTTGAAACGATTTCTATATCCAGTATCTAAAAACACCGTGTCGATATACTGTTTGATTTCCCGTTTGTTTAGGATCTCGCTAACCTGGTTTTCGCTTACTCCAAGTTTGGTGCAAACCGCCGGGATACTTCCCTGTTCAAGGTATGCGTTTGCGATCTCCAGTCCTTCAGGACTCATTTTGGTTGCTATTTCTTTACTCATACAGATATTATACTAAAAATTAACTTTGGTGTCAAGAAATATTTTCCCTAGGTATCATTATGATACCAGTCGTTGCGTTAATTTTAAAAATCAAAATTTTTTAAAGTTGTACGTGTGGGGGTGCCCACAGGGCTGGTCAAAAATTAGTCAACTAACCCCCCTACTGTATTACTAAACTAATACACTGTACAAAAATTGTACAGGTATAGGTACTAAAATTATTTAATATATCTGTATCAAATAGCTGGATATATCGCGGTATATAATGCTATAATACTCCTGTAGCAAGCAATTACTGAGGCGGAACGAGACTGCCGAGACTACGAAATAGGCGGGAACAGGGATTCCAATCAAGGATAAGAACTGGCAGAGAGACTACACTAAGAACTCTCAAACTGTCCAAACAATTAAGGCAGAACTTTTTAAATCATGGGAAAATACTATGGTCGATACTACAGAAACCAAACCTTTAGAGAAAAAAATCAAGAGAGAAATTCTTGATGAGATTTGCTCTGCTAAAGGTTGGGATATAAAATCTGATCTTGCTGTTTCGCTCAATCGTTCTTCTAAGAATGTGTTGATAGAATGGCATAAGGATTTAATTTAATATGGTGAGGGGATTGCCATTACTCAATCCCCATTTTATGGGAAATAAATTATGCAAAATCTACGTCAAAGGTCGGCACTATCCGACAAAATGCAAAGGATAAATATTATTGAACGTGCTGAGAAATACAGAATCCAATTCTATACAAGGGTTGGTTATGTTGGCTTGGTGTTTGTTCAATTATCAATCATACCAAATCTTGTATTTGGTATCGCTTGGGCAATGCACTCATCTTTATTGATTGGGCTTTGTCTTTATCAAACTAGAAATTACAACATTGAGAATATAAGATTATATTCAATCGGTAATTTCTGCGGTATAACCTTAAACATCTTAATGTTGATTAAGATTGGAGCAGGCTCGTGAGCCTGTTCCATGTTGTCCATGCTCAAATGATACATGACCTCGAACAAGGTTATCTATCATGGCTGAGACAAACCAACAGAGAGAGAAGACTATATCACGAGGAATTGTTAGAAGATAACAATGACACGCGGTTATATTTTCTCGACTGTGTTGGATTTGCTAAACAATCTAAACCTTCTATATTTAAACGATTCTTTTGGAAACGTGATACTATAGCGGAATAGATAATATAGGGTTTCGGGGATTGCCCTTTTTCAATCCCCACTTTATGGGAATGTATTATGCTACATAAAACTATATTGATAACCTCCTCAATGGGGTTTATCGCTTTTGGGTTTCTCTGCTTTATGCAAGGGAATTTTATTTTAACCGAGATTAACAATGTTGTTTGTTTTGAGGATATTGGATTTTCAGATATTTGGATTGATGATTTATTAATCTTTGTAATGACTGCCATTGCTTCAACGCTTTGTTTAACTCTCACAATGAAGGAGGTTTTTGAATGAAACAGAAATTCACTGGACTGGTATTAGATACCGAAACGCATTTCAAATCAGAACATCAAAACTTAATATATGATATTGGGTGGGTAATGGGAGACTTACGAAATGCCACCGCACCGAAGATAGAACGAAGATTCTTTGTTAAAGATTTTCTACCTCTATCTTTTTGGAAACATAGCTTTGTCGACAAGGAAACAGGCAATCGAAGATTTTGGAAAATCGATAGCAGAGCGGAGAAAACTCAACGCCACGCTTTTGATGAGCCTACCATGGTTAAATCATGGGATTATATTATGGGTGTTCTACACGCTGATATTTCAATGGTCGATTGTGTCGGCTCATATAATTGGGCTTTTGATTCTAGGGCGATTGATATCACAAATCGTAGCTTGAATCATTCTGCCATTTTGCCAACTTGGGATTTTAACGAATTCTGTTTGCAAGATATGTATGTGCGAAAAATTGTTAATCAAACATATTTTAAATATATCGATAGCCTAGACGAAAACGAGAGAGATAACTACTTATCAAAATCGGGAAAAAATCTAGGATATTCTGCCGAGGTAATGGCAAGATATATCAATAAACATACTGATTATATTGAGAGCCATACCGCCCTAGATGATTCGAGGGTTGAATTTGAACTCGCTAGATTATTCATGGCGAAACATTTTACAGAATTCAAGAAAGACTTTTTGAATAATGTAAAACCTGTTTCATGGACAATCTTAAGGGACAGGCTTTCGTCTGCTGAGAAAATGCGTCTAAGAGAGGGCAAAACAGCAAAGCAAATGGGAACTCCAACAAAACCACTTAATAACATTCAAGGGGTTTTGGATTTTGGGGGAAACAAGGATTGATTTCATTCCCATGAAACTAGGATTGATTGCCCTAGATAAATAGCAATCATTTTTAGGGGATATTATGATTAAATGTAATACTGAGAATTGTACAAAGAAAGCTGACCTTGTGAAAGAGGACTTATATTTTTGTGCATCATGTTACTTTGCATTATTCATGCAGGGTATTTCTAGCGAGAAACTAAAACGAAGAATTGAGGGGCAATTACGCCACAATGCAATCAAAACTTAATTCTGATTTTTGAATGGGGTTGGTCAAAATTTGACCAACCCCATTTTTTTTTATTTTCAATTTTCGACTTGACATTTTGCCGAAAAAATGTTAAGAAAAAATGTCACACAATTGTCACAAAAGAAACTTGACTTTTGCGGCGACACGCTTTAAAA
>OLHW01000052.1_pt1 | contig 9512 bp, 16 predicted proteins | sample 1609531 | NCBI WGS metagenome assembly OLHW01 (sample SAMN05416868, study PRJEB24817) | seawater metagenome | isolation source: Sea water | place: Canada:Atlantic | collected 2013-11
TCTACACTATCCTCTTCGTCGGCAGCGTCAGATGTGTATAAGAGACAGTCCCATAGGTCTTTCCATTGACCCTGGTCTTCAAGCGTTTTTCTGCGTTGATCGTCTTGCTTTTTGTAGACATCATCAAGCTTGCCTTTGATGCCTTGGAATTTATCCTCGGCTTCACTGGCACGATTTTTTAATGCCTGGATCTGCTGCTCATACGTCGAAACGTCTACAGCAGGAGTTGAAGTCGCAGTCTCAGCCACGGGCTGTTCAGGAGCTGCCACTGGCGTCTCCTGGATGACTTGTTCTTCCATTGTAAAAAGTAGATTTACTCTTCTACTTTACTGCTTTTAGCTTTTTTAGTTTCTTTCTTTGCAGCAGGAGTCGATGATCCCTCTTTTTTGGGAGGATTGATCTCTTCAAAACGAAGTCCCATGAAAATAAGAGCTGTTGTGCCCCTACTGTACCTCTACTGACCGATCTTGCGATTCAGCTGATGTAGGCAGGATTTCACCCTGTACCAGCATGTCGCGGAACTCTTCGCGATCAATAATGCTGTCTTGGAACAGCTGAGCCATTGCCGTAATATCTTGACCGATAAGACGCTGAAGATCAAAGTCACGGCTGATCTTCACTTCAGGTGGCTCAATACCCAAGTAATTAGCAGCCAGGTTGTAAGACTTCTGCAAACCTGACTCCAGATCCATAGAAACCATCGACAACATTGAATTTGTGTCGATACGGTCCAGGCGTCGTGCGTCAGCTGATTCAGCTACGAATTTCTGTTGGCTAAGCGTGCTGATACCCAACGTCGCCATTTGTTGTTGTAACTCTTGGATCTCCGCAGATTGCGCTTCAAAAGCACTAGCGGCAGGCTCCACGTAATAGACCTTGTTTCCCGGCTGCGTCGCCATCGCATAGTTGACACTAATCGCCATGTCTTTAGTCTGATCGTCCCAGCCTTCAAGCACCAGCATCGGTTGTGATGCGATATGCAGGCTATGGATTAGATCAGCTTGGCGCTGGAAATGGGCAAGGTTCAGATGGGCAATGTCCAGCAATGGTGGACGACTTGTCATCGTGTCCGTCTTGTTCGCGTAGATCGTGACCAAGGGGACTTGATCAAGTGAATACGGCCCAGATTCAATAAGCTCAAACTCCGACGTAGCGTCTGATTGGTCAAACGAAGAGGGGTATGGGAAGTTCCCTTGCATCGCTTTCTTTTGCTCTTCTTGCCGATAGACGCGATAACGACCCGGCTCAATGACACGAATTTGGTCATACACCCTCTCTCCAAATTCACCGTCAGGAACAACAGCCTTTTCGCCAATACGAACTTGCGTCAGGTTGCCATAATTCGATTCACGATCCAAACGCCAGCCATACACTTTGGTTGGGTCAACCTCAATCCAATATGGACGACGGTTTAATGCACGCTCTTCTGCAAGGCTTCGGGCTTCTGTTGGAGCGGGAAAGTCAACCAACGTATGGCAATGGCCATAGGTCAGCGCACAAATCACCAGACGACGTGCATATTCGTCTAGATCTGACCCGCAACCGTCAACGTCTTTGTTGAAAACTTCTGTCCAATATGGATCGCCAACAATATTGATTGGCTTACGCAGAATCAAGCCTGCTGCCGCTCGAATCAACCGTTGGGTATAAGGCGTGAAGACAGCACGATTTACACGCGCTAGGTAGGCGGAATAATCTTCGCGGGGTTCTAGTGGCAGGAATGCTTCGCTGTTATCACGAAGGTATTCCGTGCCAGAAACCACGGCTTTCATGATCTCCCAGCCCTTCATTTGATCGATCACCGCACGGGTGCGAACAAATGGGCTATCAACTTTCCCTAGATAGGAAGAGCTGACTAGATGTGTTCTGACTGAGCCGGGAACTGAATACGTCATGTCACCACTTGGAGCGATTTGCCCAATAAGCGGCACTCATCTTGCCTTTTGCGATGTTCTTCGCATGGCGTGCCTTGAATGATTCGCGACGGCGCTTTGCCTCTGCACTTTCCCCTTCACGCTTTGGCGAGCCACTGACTCCCTGTTGCCCGAATCGGATTAACCGAACCTTGTCTCCCTCCTTAGCCAAGACGGCATGGGATTTTGTGGAGTGGCTCCGTGTGCGCTTAGGTTTGTTGTAGCCAGCAAAACGCTCGCCGCGATATAAAACCATTGCTCTATACCTATAGAGCGCCGGTAATCGTGCCGCAAGTGACGAAATTACAGGTGATAACTTCCAAGTCACCTACTGTGGCAGTTAGATCCATGCTGGTGATGATCCCAGTAAAACTAACCTTTTTAGCGCCAATGGTATCCATAAACAACTCAAAAGTTGCATTGCCAGCATCTTCGGTTGTCAAAACATCAGAAATAAAATCTGCTGCCCCGTCAGCGCTAGAAGCGGTGTAAAGCACTTCAACAGATCCAGTACCTGAAATCAAACCGCCGACATACGTGCGGAATGTATCGCCGTGATCGGTGACTTCCAGAGATTCCTTGGTGACACTGAGGTTCCAGCTCCGCGTTGAAGCGATAGCGGCATTACTGCCACCATCTTTCTCAAATGATACGGAACCTTCCTCGCCGCGATAAAAAGCCATGGTTAGACATAGGAGGGTCTATCTCCCAATTCTAACTCCTTAGCCGTGGTAAGCCACGACAATATGCGGTGTTATTGAGACCGTTCCAGATGAAATTGCCGCAATTCGCATCCGAACTGTGGTCGCTGGCTTGCCATCGTAAAAATAAACGTATTGACCGGAAGAATTGATCGTTTTACTTGTATCAAGCGTAAACCAACTGCCATTACCATTAAGATTTGCCTCTAGTGCAAGCGTAAAGTTAGTTTCAGAGGTGACAGTTGCCGCGAATGTGTAACTTGCAGAGTGTGCACGGACTTGCATCCAGTCATCAACATTCGTTAATGTCCCACCAGTCACTTCAACCGCGTTAGTAAAGCGATCGGTTTTAACATTTGCGACAACAGCCATTACTTTTTACCTTTTTTGGGTTGTTTTTTAGCCGTCTTGGCAGCTTTCTTGAAATTTTTTGCGGTTGGTGCGCCTGGATCACCCGGCTTACGCATTTTTTCGCCCGAGCCAGCAGCAATACGCTTCTTTTTGGCTGCAATATTTGCGTACAGACCGGTTTTCTTCTTTGGCGGACGACCCTTCTTGCTTCCGTAAGTTCCTGGTCCTTGGGGCATGACGAGGGCTGGCTTTGGCCTATTCTAGCCCTTCGTGCCAGTCAGCAACTACCTTGAAGTGCCCAAAATGCGGGAGCAATAGTCGTGTCACAAGCATTAACCGCAAAAGACCAGGAGAAGTCAGGCGATATCGCAAATGTACGGATTGCTCTCATACGTTTGTGACGACCCAGGCCCCCGAAGTTATTCAAGAGAGCGCCTGTCGCCGTATAGCAGGTGAAAATCATCCGAACGCCAAGCTAAATGACGCCAAAGTTATGGAGATGCGTCAGTACGCGGCAGAAGGTGCAAGCTCGTTTGAATGCGGACTGGTTTGGGATGTATCGCAAAAGGTGGCTTGGAACGCAATCGTGGGGAGAACGTGGAAACACGTCAAATAGCTACGTCAGTACAGCCGATAAGACGTAACGCCCATTGTCTCCGGTTTGGCTAAATTAAACTGTTGCAAAACTAAATAACCGAATGCGTCAAATGCGTGGTCTACGCCCAGGTTTTTGTTAGGTAGGCCCGTTCCAGGGGAGTACGTGAGGGTGCGGAGGGATTTTATAAGTTCTTTGCAACGTGGGTGAATGTATGTGCGGCGGTCGCCGCTTGCGTCCATTAATGCTGTGTTTACTGCGGTTATTTTGTCGCGAATTTTCCAGGGGGCGCGGGGTGATTGCACTGTGAAACCGCTGCGGCGCAGGATTGTGTGGTCGGTTACGCCGACACCGGAGGTTTTGCGGGCTCCACCGGTTGGGTCGGGGCAGGCATACACACGACGGTCCACGCCATAGCGGCGGGTTACTTCTTCTGCGAAGTCCCAGGTTGTTGCGCCGCCTGTGAGCATGATTTCGTCGAAAACGTAGAGGATGTTGTCCTTTTTTACGGCGCAGATGCCGGACATTGGGTCCACGTTGAAGTCGACGCCTAGTAATAAAGGGAGGACGTTGATGTCTAGGGCGTCGGTTGAGATGTTTGCGTCGTTGAAACTTACGGCGACTAGGCCGCTCAGGTTCTCGAAGCTGGCCTCAAATTCTTGGCGGAATGTGCGGGCGTCTAATTGAGCGCGGGCGGCCTCAACTTCTTCGGCTGGGACGTTGCCTCCTTCAATGGTTGTGTAGCACCAGCGTTTCCACTCGGCGGTGGGGTCTTCGTCGCAGTAACACCACAGGTCGTAGAACCAGCTGGCCGTTCCATCCGGGGTGGAGATGAAAAGTGCCCAGCCTTGTTTGTCTGCGAGGGCGGGGCGAATTACCTCGAACCAGACCTCTGCCCCCATAAAGGCGGCTTCGTCTAAAACTACGCCGGAAAGGCTGCGGCCACGAAGGGCCATGGCGTTTTCAGTGCCTTTTAGTTCGATTGTAGAACCGTTAACTAACTCGAGTTTTAGGTCGGTTTCGTTTTTTCCTTTTACCCAGGGTTTAGGTACAAGTTTTTTGAGCACTTTCCAGGCAATATCTTTTGCCATTCGGTATGTAGGGGCGCAGTAGAAGAACGTGCCACCGGGATTTTCGATGGCGCCGCGAAGAAGTTCTACGCAGGAGAGGTAGGACTTACCGAAGCGGCGGCCTGCGACGAGGACGCGGAAACGACGGCGGTCGTTGAATACTTGCCCCTGTGCCCAGCGAAGAGTTAAGGGGTCTGCGGTTTTTACTGCCATGAGTATTACATTAGCGTGCTTTTCAACCCCTACCCCCCGGTGGGTGTGCTACAGTGATTGAGTCCTTAGATCTTTCAGTAGGTTCCCCGGTAACTAGTACACAACTACTACATCTGCAACCCCTCCCCCCACTAGTACAAATGTTTCGGGTGCGGCTCGCTTTCTGTAATACAGTGTAATATTACAAAATGCTACAGTAGCAGCAGAAGAAATATATTGTGCTATAGTAGGAAAGTAGGGAAACCTGCACCTCGACAACCAAATACGTTCCACCCATGAACAAGCTCAACCCGAAGGATCGGTTCTTGTATGCTTTGCAAATTCGTAAGTCTTTGCATTCGCTGATGACATCGTCAGAGGCAGAAATGCACGAAGGTATCTTCGAATACCTTCAAGATTATATTAACGAACTTGCAGAAGATATAGAGGTCGATCTTCCTAACCTTCCGCAATAGTCAAAGGCCCTATATTGGGCCTTTTTTATTTGTCCTCGACTTTTATACATAGCTCGGGAACTTGCAGCGCAATTTGTTCCGGCTGAGCCTCGCCGATGGTTTTACCCATGTCTGCCAGCAGCGTGGCCACGGTTTGGAAATGCCCGCGTTTTAAAGCTTTTTGTACGGTCGCAAGGCGTAAAGCTTGCAATTGGTTCAGTAATTCGTCTCTTGTGCCTTGTTGTTCCTCCTTGAGTAGCTCCATGGCGCGGCGGTAATCTTCATGCCCAGTGCGTACAGAGACACCGAAGCGAGATGCTAATTTTTCGCAGATTTGTATCCTCGTTCCTCCTTCCAAGATGTAGGAGTAGGCAGCTTGTGCCCTTTCCTCTACGCGGTGCGCTGCTCCCTTGCCCTTACGCCAACGCTTGGACTCGTCCTCACTAACATTCGTCTTTTTTGGCTCGGCAGTTTCTGACATTCCAAACGCCTAAGATTCTCCAAAGTATAACGAAAGAGCGGCGATTAAACCGCTCCACGTTTAGATCAAACGGCCACCATCTCAACGAACCAGGAAAGAGCCTCGCGCTCATGATCGGAAAGTGAGAGACGCCCGCAATCGCTCGGGCCCCAGCTGTACTGAACGCTGATCGAATCAGCAGACGGGACACCATGCAGCCCGAAATCTCCATCGATCCAGCAGCTAGGACCACCGACAGAAAGCCAGATCTCGAAGCTATCGGGATCTGTGGGAGTCGTTCCAGCAGTCCAGCGCGCGCGGTATTCGATGCTGAGCGGCAATTCATAAGCTGCCTGGCTTACGTGATCGTGTAGCTCGTAAGGCTCCGACATTTCTGCCGGGTTCCAGTCGTTATCACTGAGAACTTCGCGGGCCTCAAAACTGAGAGTGCTGAGTTCCATGGGAGTGGATTGAGCCACACGGTCCAGGTCATAGAGACCAAAGATGCGAGCCAATGCGGCAGTGGCGTTTTGCTCTGCGGGTGTTGTCGTTGTGGTCATGGGTGAACCTTGGGGTTGACTACTCTGCTACATTAGCATAGTCCAAGCGTTCCGCAACGATGGACCACCCAACGATCCACCCAAAATCATGGGATAAAGAATGAAACGAACAACCGAGCAAAAAGAGCTACAGCACGAAGAAGCGAAGCGGCTTCTCGACATGGGCTTAAAAAGCGCCGATGTTGCTGCCACGCTCCAGCGTGAATATGGCATCAGTCGGGCCACGGCTTACCGAGACGTTGAAGCCGCAGACCTTCAACGCTTCGCAGAAGATGCGGGCATTCAATGCGAACCCGTTCCAGGGATTAGCTACGAAGACCGCGACGCGCTCATGAGAATGACGCGCCAGCTCTTAATCACGGCTTACAAAGCGGGCAACGTCCAAGACTATGCACGCCTAGTCCGTGAATACGAAAGACTCGCCCGTATGGGTGGGTTGTCTCAAACAGTCTGAGATTTTGTCTCACATCCACGTACCAGCATGAAACTCACCGACAACGAACTCGCTCTCCTAGCTGACTCCATTTTCTGGGAAATGACATTCTTGGAAAAGAAGGGATGGCATACGTCCCAGCGAGCAATCATCCTCACAGATTTACAAAACCGAATCCACGCTTATTTGGACAGCCAAAAATGAACGGCAAGCCGAGCCAGTTTTTTATTCCGTTCCAGCTCTAAGCAAAAGGCCAGGTCATCTGTAGATCAGCGGCATACACGTCCTCATCGTTGATATCGATGGGGCGTTCTGCCACGTAAGCGTTGAACAGTTGCTTTAAACGTTCCAGGGACATCCTCAATGCCCTGGCTTGTATAGCCACGTTCATCTGTCCCGTATAGAGACATTCCAGTGCTCTACTTAGTTCTTTAGGGCTTGCTGGGCCGTATAAAGGTTCATTCTCTCTAACCATTGACACTCCGCCCCACGTAATTCTAACTCACTGAGCAAGCGAACCTGTGGTGCTCCGCTGCGTCGGGCTACTACAACCGCTCCACACTTAGGCTTTAACCCAGTCAGGTGCTGCAATCCCAGCGAATACGCTCCGGTCTGGCAAATGTAATTAGCCAGCATTTCTTCACTGCGGGCGTTGACGCTGGTTTTCCAGTCAGCAACGCAGAGCGTTCCGTTTACGTCGATTAAGGCGTCAGCCGTTCCAGCCCAGCCACGTGGGTCATGAATGGAAAATTCGATGGCATGAATGGCCGTTACGTTCTCTCCGATCCAAGTCCGTAGACCTCGGGCGTACCCAGAGGCGCTCCAGGAGACCCTAGGAGCCCCTTGAATGGCCTTTTCGATTGCCCAGGTAGTGATTCCTTTAGGAGCACGTTCCAGGCCGTCATCTCCAGTCCTCCAGCTTCCTCGCTTGTTTGCGCTATTTCTTGCCAGCTTTGCCGCCGTCTTGAGGACATACTCCGCGTGATTGTGCGCGAGAGTGCCACGCTCGCAAGCAACATCACGCTCCATGGGAGCAGTGGGTCGTTCCAGCCATTTGTCGAGTGCATCTTTTTGCCATTGGGGTGAGGTTTCTTTCAGGATGTGTGTCACTGAGGCGTAAGACACGCCGGACTCATCGCGATACACACGGTGCGGACCAGAGTCGTCACGTTCCAGGGTCCAGCGGCGTAATCCCGCTAGTGCGTTTTGTGAATCAGTTACTTGCATCTACCAAATCCATCTGATTCTTTAACCAAGCTTTTTGTAGCTGATGGGCTTTGGGTTCTATTAAGTGCATTGAACTAACAATTCCGGTGATATTTCCCACTGAAATTGAAACTCTGCCGTCTTCCAAAATTGTGGTGATCGTCTCAGGTAAGGGTTTCTCGTAGTGACGATCCGGCATTGAGTTAGTAAAGCTAAGTAATTGTAGACAATAAAAAAGGGGCGATTACGCCCCAGAAACATGTTGTTTTAGTTGGCCTTGAACGGGTTGTCCCCGGTCAGCAAACGGCTGATGTCAAAGCCGCTATCACGGGATTCGGTCCAGGCAGTTTCGATGTCGGCCTGAGCGCCTTTTTTGCGTGGTGCAGGGCGCAAGCTGTAGCGGGTTTCTAAGCCGACGCCTTCTTTACCGAGAACAAAGTCCCAGGCAAGTAGGTCGGCGTAGTCCTCCATTTGGCTGACTGAATCCAACTCGTTGATCAGGCTTTTTTGACCGAGCTGCATGATCTGAACTGAGCTGGTGTCGTAGTTGTAGACAGGCACGGCGATGGCAAACTTCACCTTGTCGGGTGCAGTGCCTTCACGGTTGAGACGGCGGCTGTAGTCAGCGCCCATCTCTTCTTCAATGTCTTCGGGGCTTGGATCTTCTGCAAAACGGAACGGCTTTGACTTGCCGTCAGCGGTTTCGCCCCAGCACTCGAAAAACTCAAGGGGCTGGTCGTCCAGAAGAGCAAAGCGGACATTGCCGCCGGACTGGATTTTGGAGGGGTTGAGATAACCGCCGCCGCCACCGCCAGAAGCGGCAGATTTGTTTTTGTCTGAGATGAATGGCATGTAGAAAGTTGCTGTGGGCGTATTGCCCGGTGCCTGTTTATTGTAGCAGGGTGACGTGAAGCGTCAAGTGCGGTAGAATCAAAAAACCCCAGAGCCGGGAATGGCTGCTGGGGTGGTTTGACAACCGACTTAACACTCTCACTGTAGCAGATGATTCTTGCTGATTTTGTTCGTACGTTGCCTAAGACTTGGGCAACGGCTCCGATTTATGCCGCTGGTGTAACACTTCCTAACGGGAAGATTGCCTGCGGTAAATCACCCCTTGGTCGTGCTTCAAAAGAAGATCTTTCTCCTGAATGCACAGCTAATTACATAAGCGACAGTCCTGAAACGTTCCAGGCAGTCGGTGTTTACAGCGGCACTCGCTCGGGTGGTTTGGTCATCTTTGACGTTGACCGCAACCTTGGTGCCATTGAGGAGAAGTGGGGCGCTGACTTGGAGAAAGCGCCTTGCGTTAGGTCAACCAAGAAGAACGCGGCGAAGTTTTTGTTTGTCGTTCCAGAGGAAGACCGTTTAAGGGTCGCTTCGATGAGCCACGCTGCCGCAGGGCAGGAAGGCTGGGAAGTTCTTTGGGGTGCTCAGGGCGTTCTGTGCGGCGCTTACAAGGATCAGGGTGAGTACACGTTCCAGGGAGACGTGAATGCTCTTCCTGAGGCTCCTGAATGGCTTCTTGAGCGGATGCGAGAGCAGTACCGCAAGGTCACCCCTGTCTCTTATACACATC
>OLHW01000054.1_pt1 | contig 9441 bp, 15 predicted proteins | sample 1609531 | NCBI WGS metagenome assembly OLHW01 (sample SAMN05416868, study PRJEB24817) | seawater metagenome | isolation source: Sea water | place: Canada:Atlantic | collected 2013-11
AGTACGGTCTCGTGGGCTCGGAGATGTGTATAAGAGACAGTATTAATAGCCATTATGGTGTCGTGGCTATTGATATTTTTTAAACTGACACCAATGAGGATATAATTATGGCAGTAGCAATCGGTGAAGCACTATACCCCGCTCTCTTTGAGCCTAAGGTAGATAAATACACACCAACTCCTGGAGTTTACTCGATAGACTTGAAGGTAACTGACGAGGAAAGGGATAGACTAATAGCATCTGGGTTAAAACCTAAACAAAAAGATGCTAATGTGTTTGTGTTTAAGCGTAAGCCTATCACAGCTAAAGGTAACCACATGCCTGCACCTACGGTAGTAGATGAGAACAAGCATGGTTGGGATAGTGCAATTAAGATTGGCAATGGTTCGCAGGTAAAGGTGGCATACTCTACTTACGAACACCAAGCGACTGATGTTTATGGTCTTGGTAAATCTTTAGATGCAGTACAGGTGGTGAGCCTTGTTGAATACTCTGGTGGTGGTAACGCCATTGATGAGTTTGATGCAGTAACTAAGGAAGATGTTCCATTCTAATAGACATAGTGTTTATGTCATGGCTACTCTGTAATGGGGTAGCCACTTTTAATTTAACTGGGATGAATTATGGAACAGCAAGATGGCACCTTTGTCCAACACGAACCATGTCCATCATGTGGCAGTAAAGATAACCTAGCAAGGTACTCTACTGGTCAAGGATATTGTTTTGGTTGTGGACACTGGGAAGGACCTAACGGTCAAAGTAAAGCTGAACCAATTATAGAGGATAAGAGTATGCAATTATTTACAGGTAACAGTGGTGCTATTGTAGACAGAGGCATCAACGAGGATGTAGTACGAAAGTATGGGGTTACCTTACAGTATGGAGAGGATGGTTTAATCAAGAAGCATTGCTATCCATACCATGATGCTGACAATGGTGAGCATCTAGGTAACAAGGTACGCACTGTTGAGTCTAAAGACTTTCTATATGATGGTAACAGTAAGGATGTAGGATTGTTTGGAGAGAACTTGTTCAAGGGTGGTGGTAAGTACATCACAGTCTGCGAGGGCGAGCTTGATGCAATGAGTGTCCACCAAATGTTCGGTAACAAGTACGCATCAGTCAGTCTACGCACTGGCTCCAAAGGTGCGAAGAATGATATTAAGCGTAGCCTTGAGTACCTAGAGTCCTTTGACTCAGTGGTCCTATGTTTTGACAATGACAAGGCAGGTCAAGAAGCAGTCAAGAGTGTAGTGGATTTGTTCTCACCTAATAAAGTTAAGGTGTGTAAGCTACCTCTCAAGGATGCTAACGAGATGTTATTGGCAGGTAAGATTAGTGACTTCACTAGACAATGGTGGGATGCTAAGTCTTATAGACCAGATGGCATCATAGCAGGTGAGGACACTTGGGATATATTGACAGAGGAGATTCGTGTTGAGTCTGTTCCTTATCCTTGGCTTGGACTTAATGACCTAACTTATGGATTTAGAACTAGCGAGTTAGTGACCATTACCAGTGGTGCAGGTATGGGTAAATCTCAGATGGTTAGAGAACTGGAACATTACTTGCTCAATGCAACAGAAGATAACATAGGTATACTAGCACTAGAGGAAACTTCAAAAATTACTACGCTTGGAATTATGTCCGTTGAGGCTAACAAGCCACTACATCTTAACATGCAAGATATAGATGATAGTGAGCTTAAAGGTTACTGGGATAAGACACTAGGTAAGAAGCGTGTGTTTATGTATGACCACTTCGGTAGTACCAATGAGGATAACTTACTCTCTAAGGTACGCTACCTAGCCAAAGGTTTGGATTGTAAGTGGATTGTACTGGACCACCTGTCTATCGTAGTCAGTGACCAAGAGGTTATGGATGAGCGTAAAGCTATTGATAGCATCATGACTAAGCTACGACAGCTCGTACAGGAAACAGGCATAGGCTTATTCCTTGTTTCTCATTTAAGGAGACCCATGGGCAAGGGTCATGAAGAAGGTGGCAAAATAAGCCTCTCAGAGCTTCGTGGGTCAGCAAGTATTGCACAGCTCTCTGACATGGTGATTGGCTTAGAGAGAAATCAACAAGCTGATGACCCTATTGTCCGTAACACAACTATACTTAGAGTCTTAAAGAATAGATTTAGTGGACTCACTGGTCCTGCATGTGCCTTGCATTATGATAAAGAAACTGGTAGAATGAAGGAAACAGATGCAGTGGGAGAATTTTAATGAAACAAATTATACTAGACATAGAAGCTAATGGTCTTAGACCTGACACTATATGGTGTATAGTTGCAAAGGAGGTAGAGTATGGAACTACTAACACATTTATTGGCGAAGATATTTTTAGTTTTCCTGATTGGGTACGTCTTAATAACATTACTCACATTTGTGGGCATAATATTATTGGATATGATTTACCCGTACTGGAAAGACTTACGGGATTCAAATGGGAAAAAGCTGTTCAAGATACGCTAGTCATGTCCAGACTTGCCAACCCTAACAGGGAAGCAGGTCATTCATTAGAGTCATGGGGTAACAGGCTTGGCTTTAGCAAGGGCGACCACTCTGAATGGGGTGAGTTCTCTTGGGATATGGTTGACTATTGTAAGCGTGATGTTGAGTTAACTGAGAAGGTATACGAAACATTGACTAAGGAACTCTCAAGCTTTAGAGAGGAGAGCATCCAGCTTGAGCATGATGTGGCTCGTATCATAACTGAACAGATAGCCAATGGTTGGACTATCAATGAGCGTGAAGCTAATATATTGCTTGGTGAGTTGAGAGAGAAGCTACATAATGTAGAGGTTGATGTACGTAATACATTCAAGCCACTACCTGTGTGGATAGACTTACAACATCCCGGTGACAAGTGGTACAACAAGGATGGCAGTACGTCCAAGCGTGCACAAGCACAGCTAGACAAAGGTGCACACCGTAAAGGAAATGACTGGGGTTATAATATATTCCCTGACTTTAACCTTGGCTCTCGTCAACAGATATCTAGGTACCTTCAACACTTTGGTTGGAAGCCTACTGAGTTTACAGAGAAAGGTAACACCATTGTTAATGAGCGTGTACTTAATGAGGTAGACTTACCACAGGCTAAACAGATAGCCGAGTATCTTATGTTACAGAAACGTGTAGCACAGGTGCAGAGCTGGGTAGATGCAATCGAGATTGATGGTAGAGTACGTGGCTATGTCAATCCTATTGGTGCTGTAACTGGTCGCATGACACATGCTAGACCTAACTTAGCACAGGTACCAGCATCCTATTCACCTTATGGCAGTGAGTGTCGTAAGCTATGGACCGTAGAACATGGCAACTTCCTAGTAGGTATGGATGCCAGTGGTCTTGAGTTACGTATGCTCGCCCACTATATGAATGACCCTGCCTATACTCGTGAGGTATTAGATGGTGACATTCATACTGCTAACCAAAAGTCTGCCGGTCTACCTACTCGTGACCAAGCCAAGACTTTCATCTATGCTTTCCTATATGGTGCAGGTGATGAGAAGATTGGTAGCATTGTAGGTGGTACATCTGCTGATGGTAAGGAAGTCAAGCGTAAGTTCCTTGATAACACACCTGCTCTCAAGTCTTTACGTGAGCGTGTAGCGACAGCATCTAAGCGTGGCTACCTCGTAGGCTTAGATGGTAGGCGTATCATAGTAAGGTCTGAGCACTCTGCTCTTAACACTTTACTTCAAGGTGCAGGTGCTATTGTCATGAAGAAAGCTTTAACATTACTTGACTCCATGGCTCGTACTCATAAGTATAAGTACAAGATTGTAGGTAACATACATGATGAGATACAGACAGAAGTTCTTGACATGGATGCCCAGTCTTTCGGCATGATTGCTGTATTGGCTATCAAGGAAGCAGGTAAAGCCTTTAACCTTAACTGTCCACTGGATGGTGAATACAAGATAGGAGAAACGTGGAATGAAACGCACTAACTTTACATGTGACAACGTAAACCCTAGCCATTACAGGCAAGGCAAGATAGAAGTAATAGACTTTATACTTGACCAGAAGATGGACTACCTAACTGCATCAGCTATGAAGTATATATGTAGACATGCTCACAAGCATGGAGAAGGAGGGGATGGACAGATAGATGACCTCCGTAAAGCAAGGTGGTTTATTGAAAAACTAATAGACCATAAACTGGGAGAAAGAAATGAGCAAGATTGATAACTTAGTTGAAGATATATACGACCTAGCTGAAACAAAGAGTCACCCTGCTAGGGTACCTGCTGAACAAATCTTTAAAGACTTCGGTTCCAACATGGAATCAATCCTTAGAGATTGGCTATACCCTAAGGACTTTAGTGGTGGCACATTAAGGATGTCTAACATTGGACACCCTGATAGAAAGCTATGGTATAAACACAGAAAAAACGAGTACAAAGGTGAGAGGTTAAGAGCTCACACTTTAATTAAGTTTCTTTATGGTCACTTGATTGAAGAAATGATACTAGCACTTACTAAACTCTCTGGTCACGATGTGACACACGAACAGAAGCAAGTAGAAGTAAATGGTATCAAAGGTTCTATGGACTGTAAGATTGATGGTGTACTAACAGATGTTAAGTCAGCTTCACCTTATGGGTTTAAGAAATTCAAGGATGGTTCACTCATTAATGATGACCCCTTTGGATACATAGACCAAATCAAAGGCTATGCTCACGCAGAGAATACAAAGGATGTTGGTTGGTTAGTTATGGATAAGACCAACGGACATCTAACATACCTCAAGTATGATATGGCTGATGAATCTCAGTGGTACTGGACTAAGCTAAACTTCTTCTCGATAGTAGACAGAATTAAATCTATCAAGAATATAGTTAAGTTATCTAAGCCACCTAAGAGATGCTACGAACCTATACCTGATGGTAAGTCTGGTAATATGAAGTTACCTGTAGGTTGTAGCTACTGTTCATACAAGCACGAGTGTTGGGGCGATGAGCTTAGAACATTCCTGTACTCTAACGGACCGAGATACTTAGTTAAAGTTGAGAACTTACCACAAGTTATAGAGGTAGATAAAGATGGCAACAAAGTTTCGGAGTAAGCTAGAGAAAGAATGTGCGGAAGCACTAGGCAGAGAGTGGAAGTATGAGCCCTGTAGGATAGCCTATACGATACGAAAGAACTACACCCCTGACTTTGTTAAGGGTAAGTATCACATAGAGGTTAAAGGGTTCTTCCGTAGTGGTGACAGACAGAAGTACAAATCAATTGCTGAGCAGATGAGATTTGAAGGCAAGGATTTAATCTTCTTGATGCCACGACCAGACTCTAAGGTAGCCAAGGGTAATAAAATTACTTATCGACAGTGGTGTGATAAGTATGATATTAAAATATTTTCAACTAAAGAAATTAAGGAGCTTAAGAAGTGGACGAAGATAATATAAATCCAAATCATTATAAGCAGGGTAATATTGAGGTCATAGATTTTATCTTAGACCAAGATATGGATTACCTAACCGCATCTATCACAAAGTATATCTGCCGATGGCGATTTAAAAATGGGATAGAAGATTTAAAGAAAGCTCGGTGGTTCTTAGATAAACTTATAGAACACGAGGGAGGGCAGTATGGCACTAACATTAAATGAATTAAAGGAACGCATAGTTCAGGAAGCCATAGACCCTTGTACTCTGTGTGAGGTATTGGACATAACAACGGAAGATATCTTACACGAGTTCGAAGATAAACTATTAGATAAACGAGAGGAGTTTGACGATGCTGATGATACCGACTGAGAACTTTGCCTTACTGATGGTAGCGTTGCTTACAATAGGAGGATTCTTATTGTGGAGACACGGTACTAAATGTTATGACAGAGGAATAACTGATGCGATACTTATGCACAGACAAGGAAGACTTAAATATAATACTTACTTAGATGACGATGGGAAGAAAATGGTGAACATCGAAATCGACCCACTGGAGGATGAATGAACCAATTACCAAATGATTATCAAAACTTTATTGCACTTAGCAGGTACGCACGATGGCTACCCGAGAAGAAACGCAGAGAGACTTGGAAAGAAACCGTTGCCCGTTACTTTGATTTTATGGAGGGGCATCTTAAAGAGAATACAAACCAAGAGTTAGTACCTAAGACTAGGAAGATACTTGAGGAAGCAGTATGTAACTTAGAAGTTATGCCTAGTATGAGAGCTTTGATGACTGCTGGTCCTGCTCTTGCTAAGAATAATATAGCAGGGTACAACTGTGCTTACCTTAGTGTAGACCATCCCAAAGCATTTGATGAATGTCTATTCGTTCTAATGCACGGTACTGGTGTAGGCTTTAGTGTAGAGAGACAAGCAGTTAATAAACTACCCGAAGTTCCAACAGATATGGTAGAGGTTGATGATACTATTGTAGTACAAGATAGCAAGGAAGGATGGCAGTCTGCATTCCGTAAGCTGATTACTTATCTCTATGATGGTGAGATGCCTAAGTGGGACTTCTCTAAGGTCAGACCTAAAGGTTCTAGACTAGCTACCTTTGGTGGTAGAGCTAGTGGACCAGAGCCTTTGCTTGACTTGTTTCATTTTGCTACTAATATCTTTAGCGAAGCAGGTGGTCGTAAGCTAACTAGCTACGAGTGTCACCGTATGATGTGTAAGATTGCAGAGGTAGTTGTAGTGGGTGGTGTTAGACGAAGTGCCCTAATCTCTTTATCTAATCTAACTGATGAGCGTATGCGTAATGCTAAGTCTGGTCAATGGTGGTCTGATACACCTGAGATGGCACTCAGTAACAACAGTGTATGCTACACAGAGAAGCCCGACATTGGTATCTTTATGAAGGAGTGGACATCACTGTATGAGTCTAAGTCAGGTGAGCGTGGTATCTTCAACAGAGAAGCAGCAATTAAACAGGTAGCGTCTATAGGTAGGAGAGATACTGACCACGACTTCGGTTGTAATCCTTGCAGTGAAATCATATTGAGAGATGGACAGTTCTGTAATCTTACTGAAGTTGTAGTTAGAGCGGAAGACACTCAGAAGGATATACTCCGTAAGGTTAGACTAGCTACTATACTGGGCACATTCCAAGCATCACTGACTAACCTCAAGAGATTGAGACCTAAGTGGGTTCATAACACAGAAGAGGAAGCACTACTAGGTGTATCTCTTACTGGTATTATGGATAATGCTTTTATGAATTATAGTAATGATGATAGTAGAGGATATTATGGTAAGCGTAGTCTGCCTGATTTTCTATCTGACCTTAGAAAAGAATCCGTTAAGACTAACAAGGAATGGTCAGAGCTACTAGGTATTAAACAAGCTACTGCTACTACTGCTATTAAACCTAGTGGTACAGTTAGTCAGCTAGTAGATAGTGCCAGTGGTATACACACTAGACATAGTGATTACTATATCCGTAGGGTTAGAGCAGACTCTAAGGACCCTATAGCACAGCTAATGGAGGACCAAGGCATACCTGCTGAACCTGATGTAATGAAACCTAACAGTGTAAAAGTATTCTCTTTCCCTATGAAAGCTCCTAAAGGTGCAGTAACTAGGAACGAGAGGAGTGCTATCGAACAACTAGAGCTGTGGCTTATGTATCAAAGATACTACTGTGAGCACAAGCCTAGTGTTACTGTCAGCGTGAGAGAACACGAGTGGATGGAAGTAGGTGCGTGGGTATACAAACACTTTGATGAAGTATCAGGCGTTAGTTTCCTACCACACTCAGACCACACATATCAGCAAGCACCATATGAAGAGTGTGATAAGAAGACACACGATGCTCTAGCTAAGAAGATGCCTAAAGCAGTAGACTGGGATTTGATTAGTGAGTATGAACTTACAGATATGACAGTAGGCACTAAGACACTAGCCTGTACTGGTAGTGTTTGTGAACTTGTTGATTTAGTTGAAGAAGAGAGGGACATAGAATGATACAAACTATATTATTAATTATAGCGTTACAAGTTGTTGTTATTAACTTATCAGGTTGTAGTACACTACAGGATAAAATGGATGAGCAACAACAACAGTTAAAGTGTTCTCCTCCAAACAGTATTAATTGTTCGGGATGGGAGGTATGAAAATACTAGAGAACATTTTATATACCGCTTACTTTATAGCGGGGATGGTTTCTACAGGGTGTTTAGTTTACATAGTAATATGGCTAAATGCTCTTAGGAAGGGGTGGCTTGTATAGCCGATTGTTTTACAAATAAATAAAGGAGTAAAATATGTTAGAGAAAATAAAGAACGGTGCTGATGGTGCGATAGATGTAGGTATCAAACTAATTAGCTTATCAATTGTACTACAGATTATCTTTGGTCAGAAGGTAGCATTCCTAACTGGTAATGTTATTGGTTCGATACTAGATATAGTATGGACACTTGGTAATGCAGGACTTGCAGGAATAATCGCAGCCGGTATCATCTGGAAACTACTCGACAAAGATATAACGAGTGGCGGAAAGTAAACCACCTAAAAATACTTGGGGTCTCGTCCGTATGGATGGGACTTCCAAGCTATACAGGAAGTTACTTAGTGACAAGAAATCTGTCACCGGTGACAAACTTAGCCCCCGACTATGGAAATCAGACTGGAGAAAGTAAGTGAATGAATCTACAATTATAAAAGCACTAAACAGTATAGCGTACAACTTCAAACCTATGGACGATAAGTTCTCTAGGTATGATGCCTTCGATGAGAAGAACGGTATTATGTTAGAGATTAAGTGTAGGAATAAGCATTACCCAGATACTCTCATTGAGAAGATGAAGTATGACTGGAACAGAAACTTTGCAAGAGAACACAAGCTAGAGTTTTGGTATGCAGTATCTATGCCTAATAAAACTAACAGTCACATTGTGTATGTGTTTGACCCTGCTAACTTAGAGGATGAAGAAGAAGGCTATGATTTTAAATGGCACATAAAAAAACTCCCAGAGAAAACAGAGTTCAAAGGGAGTAAGTGGATTGATAAAGAGGTAGGCTATCTACATATAGATGATGCCCTTATGTCCTTTGAAGAGAACACTACTCATTAGTAAACATACCACTCGCTAAAGCACTAGTACCATAAGCATAGTTTTGTATTCCTTTTTCATATGCTAGGTCCGGTGCTTTAGCTTTTGTGTTTTCAATGTCCGCCATTCTAGCTTTCCACTGAGCAGGAGGGACCTTACTCTGCACTACTTTTGCAGGCACTACATCTCTACCTACCTGTCTCTTCTTAACTCGTTTAATGTTTCCTATCATAGGTGGTGTAATAGCTACTACTCTGTTAGGTAAGCTACTCTCCACTGCTCTTCCTATTAATGGTATCTTTTCTAAGAAGTTGTGCTCGTCACTAACAGCAGACACAAACCTACCACTAGGCTTAATACCTACAAGCACTGTCTCTTATACACATCTCCGAGCCCACGAGACCGTACTA
>OLHW01000055.1_pt1 | contig 9258 bp, 16 predicted proteins | sample 1609531 | NCBI WGS metagenome assembly OLHW01 (sample SAMN05416868, study PRJEB24817) | seawater metagenome | isolation source: Sea water | place: Canada:Atlantic | collected 2013-11
GAGATCTAGTACGGTCTCGTGGGCTCGGAGATGTGTATAAGAGACAGGTATGTATAGCACAGCGTCCATAAGCTCTTCTTGAATATCGTTGAGATAACCCTGTAAGTTTTTCATCTTAAGTCTACGTTCATCATCTAACGTTTGTTCGTATTTAGCAAAGCCAACATCAGAACGATTAACAAACTTATCAACTACGTTTTTAACAACTGGATCTCTAAAGCCATAAGACTTTCTTATAGATATCCCGTTTTTAGCATCCATCATTTCTCTATCTGACATATTAATCTTTTTTAAATGTTCCGTTAACCATCTTTCCAGTTCTATTTGATATCTCAGTATAAGCCACTTCAATACAATCTTCGATCGGCATGTCAATTAGTTCAGCTAAGTTTGTAAGTACAACCACGCAATCACCGATACCGTCTATAATCTCATGTCTATCATTTTTAAGTACAGCTCTACATATTTCTCCAGCCTCTTCCATTAACTTAAGCGTTTGTGTTTTAACATCACCATCAGTATACAAGCCTCTTTTATCAGCCCATTCTCTAATTAATTCAAACTGTGGATTTGGCATGCATTTACAAGGATTGTTTTCATCACAACATTCGTATGACTTTTCGTTCATACCAGCTGAAGACAAAGCTCCAGATCTAGTTCTACCGTTGTATTGGTCATTCATTTGCTTGGCATTATCTAACCCGTGATTCTTAATACAATGAGCGTCGTTATTATCAAACCACCTAGCAAAAGCCTTGTTGTATACATAACATCTGTCTTGAGTAAATTGAGATGATTTAACATTATCCATTATCCATTCAATAGATTTTTCCGTGACACAACAACAACCAGCACCTGTTTCCCATCGCATACCTAAATTATCTTTAAGTCTACCTTTTAGTTTATTGACCGGACAGGGAAACGTTGTGGTCATTTCTGTTACATTTATTTTCATATTATTTAATTGTTTATTATTGTTTTTATATAAATCTTTGTATAGTTTCATATCAACTCTATAACCCATAGCTTTTTGAAGTTGTATTTCTTTTTTAGATATTAAATCAATATCTTCAGTAGACATTATAACCTCATATTCTTCCGGATAATAACCTTGTTGATGTTCAACTCTTTCTTTAAGATTTGTCGTTACCCCTATTTTCTTACCCGGGATGTGGTATAAGTAATACATCATATTTTATCGTTATATAGATGCATATTATGTGCGAAATGATAATATACACCTGGTTCAATATTAAGTCTCTTAGAGACCATCTCTTGCAGCTTAGAAAAACAATACTGATCGTTACAAAACCCAAACCACAAATCGTTAGACCTCATGGTCACACACATATCAAGTCTACCGTTTAATATTGTAAATTGTACAGCGTAAGTACAAGGTGTGTCGTGTGTATAACTATCGTATTCTTTACAATCATATATTGATATTGCCGCTTGCCTTGTGTCTGGGTTATACTTAAGTAAATTTACAACATGTTCTATTTGGTTGTTACGTTGCCATTGCCAACCGTAATTAGAATTAACATTTCCATTGTCATCAGCCATACGTTTCCATATTTCAGGGATTTTACCGTATATATTACCTAGCGCCCGTATTGATCTTTCTCCAGATAAATACCATTGCCATTCAGCTTCAGCATAGTCTTCTTTCCAGTTACGTTCTCTATTTGTTATTCTATTGTCCATAGGATCTGTCATATAAAAACCTACGTTGAATAAAGCTTTAGTACCCGCAAAATCTACACCGTCTTGTACAATACGATCGTGTAAGTATTCGTAAGCTGTATTTGCATTTCTAAACTTACGCATAGTGTTCTCCTTTATATTTGATATAACTAGATAAGTCTCTTATAGTATAATCATCAACACCTGGTATTATCTTATAATATGTTTTTGATTCACCATTTTTAGTTAAGACTATTGTGTTACTTGTTTGTTTTATTGTATTTGTCATAATAGTATTTATAATATTCATACATCTTAGCTAAGGCTTCTTTATCTTTATATACCTTAGGATCAATATGTATTTTCTTGTTAATATTCAATTCAATTTTCCATTCATTAGATACTCCCTCCCAGTTAGGCACAACTGCTATTTTTATATTCTTATTAATACACCAACCAACGTGTTTCATGTCTTGTTTAGTATATGTTAAAAATCCAGGTGTTTTACCTATAACCTTCTTAGCGTTTCTAAATCCTATTCCCACGGCATGTCTTCAACTTCAACGGTTTGCTCTGGAATAAAACTACCTGACCGTGGTTCCCACGTAAAATGAGATTCAGCGCCGTTTTCACCGAGGTTTTGAAACTTAACCTTAAGTACTTTGACCTTAGTTGTTTTAGCTTCGTAATCTCTATGTACTAGTAAACCGTGGTAACTAGCATCATACCATTCACCACCACCTTTAATGTTATACATTGTTGGCTCTTCAATTTTACCATCTTGGCCTTTGTACATTTTAGTAGGATGAGCTACTATAAAAGTTAACACGTCATACTTTCTACAAAAAGCCTCAATCTTAGCTAGATAATCCATCGTATAACGGTTTACGTCATCTGAATGCGCGTTAACATCTCTAACCTTATTAAACGGGTCTATAACAAGACATTTGATACCTTTACGTTTAACTAGCTCAGCACCTTTACGTAGTACAGACTCTAAGTTGTACTTATCCATATCAATGAAGAAATAGTTATCGTTAACGTGGTCTGCAACTTCATTCCATTTATCACCTCCAATATCTCCTGCTGATGGCATATCTTGCCATGTCTTTCTCATTAGCTTGTGAGCGTGTAAGTATGTAGGTTGATTTTCTGGAGATGCAAAAGCTGTCTTCCATTCATAATTCTTATTATAACCTACAACCATCTGATCAACAAAATCAGACTTACCACTGCTAGGGATACCGGTAACAGTAATAAACTGACCGGTATATGTTGAGAATATTTTATCAAAGTTCTCAAGCCCAACTTGATAACCAGGTTTGAAGCCATTTTGTACAAAGTCCTTAAGTTCATCTTGTATATCATATAAAGTTGTTACATTTTCTAATGGTACCTGCTTCGCGGCGTGTATAGCACTTTTGAGCTTGTCAGCGCCGTGTTCCATTAGGAAATCATTAGCATCTTTATTACCATTAAAATCTACTAAGTAGCATACCTCAGCACCAAGTCGTCTTACAAATTCGTTTTTAAGAGCTTGACCAGGTTCATCAGCATCTACCGCTATTATAATCTTAGTCTTATCTTCTAAATAATCAATACAATTATCTAAGTAATCTAAGTTGTTTGAATTCAATGTAGCACCGTTAGGTACTGATATTGCATTCTTGATACCAGCTTCGTGTAACGCTAGTACGTCCATTTCACCTTCTACAATGACACACCAATCGTATCCTACAGTACTATTAATATTGTAAAATACTTTTTCAGCGCCTTTGAAGAGCTTGAAATTCTTTCTACCATCTCTGTATTTAATATTGATGAGTTGATCACCCATCCAATAATTAAACTGAATAGTATTTTCTTTTTTACCTGTCTGAGGCATAAATTCGTCTCCGAACCAAATACCCACGTCTTTCATTGTTTGTTCTGATATACCTCTTTCTTCAAACCATTTTTTAATCTTTTCAGTATAAGTACTAGATGATGGCTTATGAACCGTTTGAGGTCTAACATAGACTTTTTCACTAGCGCCCTTACGTTGATAAGTATGTAGTTGAAATGATGTATCACAATTGTGACAGGTACCAAGACCACGTTCCCAATCATAAGAAGCACATTGTGCTTTCTGATTCTTAGGTTGTCTATCAGACGAACACAGGGGACAAATCCCCTGTGATGCACCTTCTTTTAGACTATGTTGATTGAACTCGTCAATCAAAAATCCATTGATCTCTTCTGTATTCATTAGAATGGTAAGTCAGCTTCTGGTTGAGCAGCTGGAGCCGCTTGTGGAGCTGGAGCACCATCTCTTGGTGGTGTGTCTACATTGTTTCCATTAGTCCACACTACTTTTACATTACCTAAATAAGTCTTTTCGGCTTTAGCCTCTCTTTCTTCTTTAGTTTGTTCTACAACTACAGGTCCTTGGTTACCGAACTGATCTAGCTCATCGTTTAATGTAATTGTAATCGGTAAATACTTACCTTTCTTACCCACAAAGATTTTTTCTTTAGGGATTTTGTTTAAGTCTATGCTTGTTTTAATTATACTTGCCATATTTAACTATTTATTAAGGTTACTAAATTTCTAACTTGATCAACACTAGCTCCGGTTGTTCTTCTAAAGTTATCGAAGTCTTTATGATAAGGGTGTAAATTATCATTTGAATTTTCGTTAACATAGAAGTTATCAGTGTTAGCTTTAAACTTCTTGCCTGAAATACTACAGGTCTTCATTTTTGGTCTTCCCATTGGTTTATAATGTTTTGTTAATAAAATATTGAGCCGGATCGAAGTCATCTGTCTTATAAAATAAGTCATATACTTCTATTGCTTTAATCACCTTCTCTTTCCCCGACTCGTAGAATTTAGGTGAACAGTCAAACATTCCTATTTGATGTGTCTTTTTATCTATCGCTATAAATAGCATTTCATAACCGAATAGTTCTCTATATATATAGGCTTGGCTATCGTAATTAAACTTTTTAGCACTCCATTGGAATCTATCTATATCTCCAGTTGTTTTAAGATCTATTACTAGTTTTTCTTCGTGGTTAATTATATCAGCCTTACCTTTCCACATGGCGCCTTCTATTTCTTTTATTTCAGGCATTTCAAATTCTACTCTTTCGAATTCTTCTGATCCGAGTATAAGGTCTTTACATATATCATTGGCCATTATTTTATCTGTCATGAGGTTTACGTTATCTGCTTCGTGTTGTAACAAACACATTTCACCTCCAGATATTTCTTTATAACCCTTAGTATTTCTACTAGTAGCTTCAACAATCTTAAAACTTGCTAACTTCTCAGGTTCTAATATAGCTGTGTGAAAATATCCACCAACTAAGAAATTAGGGTTAGGTGTAGATGGTTTACCTAGTTGTAACGGGTTATTTAGTAAGGTACTAATATCTGAGTTAGACAAGTACTTTTTACCAAACGTTCCGTAATAATGTTCGTCTTCTTTAAGCTTTTGTAATATCTGCTTTTTCTGCTTTGAGTTCATTTAATTCTTTTTTATCTGCTGCAGTTAATTTATATTTAGATTCTATAGCTTTTATATCACCACCAGCCAACATATATTCTTTAGCTTTTGTTAATTGAGCTGTTGTTATAGTTGGTTTAGCTTTTTCTTTAATCTTATCTACAACACTAGGTTTCTTACCTGAGTCAGCGTCTTCAGTATCATCGATTAAGAATAAATTACCGAGAGCATATTTCTTACCATAAGTTGATGCTGCCCCGAACTGCTGAGCTGTTTGCATACCTTTTTGATTAAGGTCTACACCTACTAGAGCGGTCGCGTGTATAGCATTTTTGCCATCTGATATTGTGGCTGTTGACTGCATCGTTGGTACTGGGTCTGTCGCTACGATCTCTTCATTTACAGTTACATAAACTCCATGTTCTAGTAGAAACGGTTTAATTGCCTCTAGTATGTCTTCTGATTTTCTAAAGTAGTATTTCCCAAAGGAATTATAACTACTTTTCTTAGCCTTCATCTTTGTCTGTATCGTTGCTAAGGATTTTGTAAGTTCTTTCATATTATTATATTTTAGTCTATATTATAATCACACATTAGTGATCTACTTTTAATTTTATTTATCACTCTATCTTACACAAAGTCAAGCACTTGCGAGTGATCTACGTTCTCAATTAAGGTATCAACAGCTTGCTTTTTTAGCTGTGATACACGCACATAAGAACTACTACCTTCGATGCCTAAATAGTTAGCTATTTCTGTAGCAGAATGTTTCTCACAATCAAGTCCATAACTTAATCTTAAGACTTGGTACTCTCTATCTGACAAGTGAGCTTGACATAAGCCCTTTAAGTAAATATTAAGTAAGTCTATATTATAAGGTTCTGAGTTGTCAGGTATTTGATATACCATATCTTCGTCAGATGGATTTGCATCGATACTTAAGAACACAGAGTTAAAAAACATTTCAACCATTTTTTTATCTTTACCAAAGTCTTTACGTATTTCATTTAATTTATGTTCAGGTATTCTTATACTACCTCTGTTAGAATCTATTTGTCTACGTATACTACCTTTGATACGTTTTGAAAAGAAAGACTTTAATGTTTTTTCCATGTCTTCAGATTCTTTAAGTTTATTGTAATCTAGCTTACGAACAGCGTGCACTAATCCTAAACTACCTGATTGTATCATATCCATTATAGACATAACACCTGATGCTTGTTGTGACGTAGCAAACTTTCTAGCTATATTTTCTACTAATGGTAGAAATTTAATCATAAGTTCTTCTCTAGTGTACTCATCCCACATTTTACCTTCTAGTCTAGCGACCGCTTGCTTAACATCTTCTTTGTATCTTATATAGTTTTGTATGTTATATTTCTTCATCTTTTATTATCTCTAATTTGACTTAATTTGTCTAACAGTCTTTCTGCTATCTCAACGCTGATCTCATCTGCGTAGTACATATCGTATATTAGTCTTCTCATAATTGTTGGTTTAATAATTCTTTTTCCCGTTTTAATTCTTCCCCCATATTTCTATGTATCGTTCTTGTTGAACACTCTAACCATAAGGCTAGTTGTGTTATATTAATTTTCTTACCTAGTTCGTGTAACTCTAGCATACATTGGTAAATGTCATCTTCAGATACTCTTTTAGATCTACCTACTAGTTCACCTACAATACGTAGTTTTTCTTCAGTACATAAACCACAGTTCATCTTGAATATAACCTTACGCATTTTATTTTTAGGCGGCTGCTCGAGATCTAGCATGCTAATATCATACACCATCTTTCTGAGAAGTTCCGCGTGTATAGCAAAAGTTGTGAAGCCCTGCTCTTTATTAGCAATTACCTCAGCTATCCCCATAAACTCCTCTTGATCTAGTTGTGGATTAAGATACCATATAACTAATAAATTCCATTTAAGGGATTTGTATGTAGTTATTTTAGCTTTACTATTAAACAAATGATAACACTCATGCGTACCATCTATATAGAATAGATAACATTCGTTCTCTTGTGTTGGTATGTCTGTTATTGGATTCCTGCGATATACTATTCTTTTATCGTCTAGGTATTTGGTATTTCGATTGTGTGACATTAGCCTATTACTATTTATTCTTAGGGGCTGTTGTCACAGTCCCCTGCGGTTTTAAGGTACCGAATACAATTCTTGTTTCGTTGTTATCGTTACCATATTTAATTTCATTAAATTGTTTGATTCTTAGTCTTAATCTTTCGTCCATATCTTTTCTGTTTTAGGGTTTGCTACTGTATGTTTTTCGCCTATGTAATAGTTCCAGTAAGCTTGAACACTACATTTGTCTTTATATTCATCTGGCATAGCCTGTGGTGGTTGTGTAAACGACGCGTATTTATTTATTCTTTGTGGAGCAATAGATAAAAGTTCTTTACACTTAGTTATTGACAAATGTTGTTTACCGTAACGTCTTGTATATTCATCACCTAAAGCTATCATATGTTTATACAACCACATATAATTAGGTATACTTTGCCTACACCACACGGTTGATGGGTGATTTAAATGAGCTTGTTTGTAAGGTACGCCATCAGGATTACCATGCACATGATGAGCAGTACATAACATTTGAGCAGACTCAAGTATCATCTTGACTACGTGTTTGTTATACTGTACTTGCGCCGCTTTTACAGGGCATTTATCTAAGTAAAATATATTCATTATTCGTAATTTCTAATACACTTGAAAAGTGGATGACGATAGCTATTCGCTTTAGTACGTTCGAAGTATGTGAATGTAGCTGTTTTACCAATCCACGTTTGCATTTCTTCAAAGTTATCTTGTAAGTATTTAAACTTATCCATAACAGGCATACCAAATCTATTACCATCATTATCAGCAGCTATAAATTTACCTATAGTACCTCTACGTTTACCCTTACCTTCAACCCAACCAATAATTTCAGCTTCAGCATCGTGAAAGTCTTTAAACTTTCTAAGGTTATGAGATCGCTTACAATGGTAAGCATCGTTGGTTCTAACAATAGAACCTTCGTAACCTTTATCTAAGTTTCTAGCGTGATATACTTTAGCGTCATCTTCTCTAAATACCATATCAGTTTCAACGTACTTAATACATTTTGTCTTATTTAAGAAATTGTAAAAAACGTTAAAATGTTTTTGAATAAATTCATTACGTTCTTCAAACGTTTTAGTCTCATCTACAATATCATAACAATGAAATTGTGTTAATTTAGATGCCTCTAGACGATCTTGGTCTGTTGGTTTTGTTTTTCTGACTAATGATATAATCTTTTCAAAATTGTCTCTTAGATCGTGATTATACAACTCACCATCAAGTATTACATTAGGGTGTTTTGCAAAGAAAGGTTTTAACTCCTCTAATATATGGTCTATATTTTTCCATTCTTTACCTGTACGTGAATATGCTTTAACTACATACTTAATTGGTCTGCTGAAATGATCTACTTGTTCAGCTTGTACTAGACATCTAACGCCGTCTAGTTTTGGCTGTATAAACGTTGGTTTGTCATAGTCTATTGGTTTATCGCTAACAGGATATGCTAGCATTGGTTTTTTTCTCATCATAATTTACTTAATTTATCGTTCACTATATCTATTTCTTTCTTAATCTCAGCACATTCTTCAAACTCCTCTAAATCTTGATGATAACTTAATTGTGTCATCAATTTAGCTAATTGACCTAATAATTCAGACTCTGTCTCTGCTTTTTTAGTCTTTTTCTTAGGTTTTTGCTTAAATTGGCTATAAATATCGTCCATAGTAGACGTAGTATACCACGTTGCTTGTTCTCTGATATAAGTTGTTAACAATTTGTCAACAATTAGATCTGCTAATTCGTTCATTTCTTTTTTAGTCATATTTTTCTAATAATTTTTGTGGTTCACCCACGAATATACATTCGTTTTCTTCGTTAAATATACTTATCCACGTGGTTTTACCTGGAGTTTGCCATATATAGTATATATATTCTAAGTCACCACGTTTTATGTCTAAGCACTCTATTTCCCAGCCTGTCTCTTATACACATCTCCGAGCCCACGAGACCGTACTAGATCTCGT
>OLHW01000057.1_pt1 | contig 9050 bp, 16 predicted proteins | sample 1609531 | NCBI WGS metagenome assembly OLHW01 (sample SAMN05416868, study PRJEB24817) | seawater metagenome | isolation source: Sea water | place: Canada:Atlantic | collected 2013-11
GAATGGTGCCTGTTGATGGACGAGACTTACGGGGTTCCACAGCGTGAGAAGTGGAATACTGATTTAATGCTTGAAGATGGACGTGTTGATACGTCTTTTGCTTCAGAAGCAATGGAAGAAGAATCTCCAACAAATAACACAAAAATGATTACCTAAATGTATCCAGTACCCGATTTTCCGGGGTACACTGTTGATGAATTAGGCAACGTCTATAAATTCGGTAAACCACGTAAAACTTCTTACAAGAACAAAAAGCAAGGTAGAGCAAAGATGAATCTCTATGTTAATGGTGCTCGATACACTAAAGCACTTGCTAGACTTGTTTTATCAGCCAAACTTGGTAGAGAATTGAAACCGTTTGAAGACGCTTGTCATATCAATGGTATCCCAACTGATGACCGTATGGTCAATTTAAAAGCATCTGACCGACTTAACAATATTATTGATGAAATTGAGTTAGGAAGGCTTAAAACAACTGCAGAGTACCTTGATTTAGCAATCCAAAGGTTAGAAGAACTCCTTAGAAAAATGACATAATTTTCTCTACCCATATACGTAGGGGCAGGGACGTAGATTTACCCCATAGGGTAGGTGTTTAGCCGCACGCGACTGATAGTGGCGTGCAAAACACTGCTAAGTAGCACTAATGCGTTACTAATACGTGCCACTACTGCTCACTCAATCTACACCAATCTGTCGGCGTTACAATACTTAATAATATTATTACGCTGGCTGGCTATCATCACACTCATTCACACGCATCAACATAGACATACATAGTACATAGTTAATAGTATAACAACAATGCTATTAGTTATTAACTGACTGAGCCACGATACTCTTAACCTATCCATCAATGGACAGTTGACAAGGTGTACACTAAACCACCCAAAGCCATTCGCAGTGTGCCATACTTACTAAGTCAAGGGGAGAGAAGCAGCGCTACCCTCTCACTTGTGGACAATCTACAAGGTGTCCACTTTACCACCCAAACCGCTTGTAAGTCTGCTATGCTTACAGCATCGACATTCAAGCCTCGATCATCTATCCACTACTGCACAATCTCATGTCTCGCATCTACACTGGTAACGAAGAATCAGTCCTTGCTCGCGCTGATGAGAATGGCAATCTTCATCCTCTTGATTCATATGATTTTCTTGAAGAGCACGGGCATACATACTCTTCAATCATTGCTGATGGTTATGAAGGCAACTGTCATCACGCTGAATCTTTGCTTGACTTCTTAGGTTATTGATTCTCTCTTATTGTCATCACTATGTGTTGACAGTATGAGGTATTCATACCTCTTATTCTATACTCACAATCACAATGCGTACAACTTTTCTTTCTGTTAATCCTTCTGACTACAACTCTTCAGCTGTTGAAGCTGTAGGTATCAGCGAAGGTAGCAACCAAGTCAAGGTAACATTCAAAGGTGGTAGCACCTATCTTTACAGCAACGTTTGCAGTGATTGCATCTATCAAGTAACGCTTGGCAGCATCAAATCACTTGGCAAATGGGTTAGCGAAGCACTCGTTAACAACGATGTTGACTATCTTCAACTTGCTTGAGCTTCACTAACACTTTATCCATTCATTCTATCTATCCACTAATGTTCAATCCATTCGCTATCAACACCGTTTCACGCTCTTCTTCAGCTATCAACAACATCAGCACTGATTTAGTCAATGCAGAGGTTTATGTTGAGTACAGCAACGGCGAAGCCTATGTGTATACCAATGTGTCACGCAAAGCTATCCTTAACCTATTGCTTCAAGACAACATGTCACTAGGTTTCTGGGTTAACCATAACCTTCTGTATTGCGACGCTAAGTGTGCAACATTCGGCAGCTGTGAGCATCTCGCAGCGTTTGCTTAAGTAACATCCACACTCATTCACACGCACTAACATTTTCACTATGACTATTACCAACACAACAAAATACAACGGTTGGACTAACTACGAAACGTGGCTATGTAACCTTTGGTTCGATAACTTTGATTTCGCAGAGATGTTAGATATGTTTGACGGTTGCGAAGATAAGGGCGATATACTCAACAACATTGAAGACTACATCAAAAACTATGTAGAAGAGTTTGTAGAGTATTCTCTTGCACCGGGTGATACTCACGGTTTCATCCACGATATGTTGAATTCTGCAATCCAAGAGATTGACTTCCGTGACATTGCTGAACATTATGTAGATGATGTAGAAAGTGAGTTACTTGAGGCAGAAAGAGCAGCTGAAGAATGCGAAGAAGACAAAGAAGGACCATTCTTTGTAAACTTTGCTGATAATAAAGAATCATTAGCCGCTGTCTAATACTAATACTGTCCACTAATGCAAAGTAATACTAACTGCTTGTCTATTAGTATTACTCTCTTTTTTTGTCCACATCAACGTTTCACAATCACCAGGGACGCAGCTATGCAACTCATCATCCACCACCGTGGCAAAGACACAAGAATCAAAAAGCCATTGGTGATGGAACGATTGTATGAACAACTAGGCCGCGGCCATGTACACATCACCTTTGTTAAATGACAATTACTGAACGTAACTACATGCAAACCAGGCTACGTGAGGAGATGTATCACCACGCCTATCAAGCTGATTGGTGTCGTGAACAGATACTAGCTCTTAATAGAGAGTACAAAAAACAAAATCTAGACCTTTATAAGGAGATGTTTAATGCCAACTGAAACCACAATCATCCTAGCCATTATTGGAATGGTTGGGTTATTTGCTACAGCAACAGTGTATCAACGTTCTAATCGTATCACCTCTAACTATTATGCCAAAAGCAGGATTTCAAACCGTTTGGGTACAACAACAACTGAAGAAACTTAAAGCTAAAGCTGATGCTTTAAAAGCTCAATTCATCAAACCGATTGACATTATCTAAATATGGAAGCTAAATCATTAGATGATGATTACTTCATCAAGAATGCAATCAGCTGTTTCTTACATTACTACCCAGACCACAAGTGGGCACCTATTTATCGTGAACTAAGGAATCGCGAATCATTTAACCAACCGGAGCCTCCTATTGCCATACCAAGACCAGCACGTAGAAGAAAACCTAAAGTATAACTTAGATTCACAATCACCACGTGAGTATCAAGTAACACTGTCCAGTGGTGAAAAGATGTATATCTTAGCCGCCAATTCCATGGACGCAGCCTATTCAGCGTTGGAGTTGTCCGAAGACAGACATACAAAACTAATCAATGTGAGTCTTATAGATGAATGGTAACCGTAAACGTAAAAAGTATTTTCCTAATAATTGGCGAAAGTACAGGGACGCACCTGAAGAGATGTTCGAGCAACATCTATTTATTGATGTAATGGACTGGAAAGTTTCAGGGTGGGAATTACCACCTGATGTGTGCTGCATTATCAGAGCCACACATCTTGAAACAAAGAAGGTCAAAGAATACGTCTACAAGCGACACAGCGCAGCAGACAAAAAGCTTGTCGAGTTCTGCAAAGCCAAAACACATGACTTATGTATTACCACCCATGAAAGCCAGCACTACATCGGACCAAACCCAATTGGAGAAGACATCGACTATGAAGAGTTCGACCTTTAACTTCTTAGTTGATACGCTCTACGAAGAGATTCTGATGCATGACCATAAGGATGAACTACTCACACTCATGAACGCACAAGTAGCAGACGATACATGATTACAAATCTTAATTGAGTGTTATTTCAAAGTAAAGCGCACTATTGGGATCATGCATGTTTATCATTTTCATAAATGTGACTGGTGCATAGTTGAAACGTGTTGTAGTAACGCTCTCCGATCAAGATGCACAAGTCCTAAAGCTCTATGCAGCCAAATGGGGTTTAACAATCTCAGCTGCTTTAGAGGAGATGTCACGGTCACACATCCATGGCTCTGCTTTTGTATGCACTTTCGCACGCGACTTACTCAACAACGAAAACATCGCAATTGATAAACGTGCTGGTAAAGAATGCTACGGATTTAAATGCCGTTGTTGTGCTTATACCTTGCAATGCCGGACAGGTTTGTATCAAGGAGAATGGAAAATTGCAGATCGTTACAAACATTTATTGATTGAAAACGAAGAGCTTGACGCTGCTACTTAACCATTTCTTCAGTTACTCTTAACAGGTACTTCAAACGCACAACCATGAACATCCTCTCCTTTGGAGACTTCTACCTCGGCATTGATAAGGAATCCTTTACTGATGTCTCTATCCACTTGTGGAGAATTAGGCTAGAATGTGGTGGTCCCAAACCCTTAAATCATGGACCCGTTAAGGGGACTCGTTACCGACGACGACGCATTAGTCGTATTCAACGCTATTGAAATCGTCCGCTCTTTAACGAGTGACGGCAACATGCCCTTACAGGCATTGCAGTGCTTCCTTTATGTCTGCTCCCACGACAATTGCGATAAAGCAAAGATGGAGCTTGACCTAGGACTCAGCACTGCTTCAGGCAGCCGTAACACTGATTTCTTATGTCGTCAAAACAGATATAAGACGGCGGGACTCAATCTAATCACAAAGGAGGCTGGCTCTAACAAACGTAGAAAATCTCTACGACTGACACCGCTTGGTGTTCGCATTAAAAACGAACTACTGAATGAATTAAATGGACTTCACAATCATTCCGATAACGGAATACGAGAAACCAAAGAAGATCACTAAATGGTCTGAAGGGTTCTACCACACGCTTCAAACACTTGACACTTGGAGAGAATCTGAAAGTACCGGTAACGGTAACAACATCAGGAACTTCAATAAGCTTGCACCAGTGTGGCAAGACCCACCACTCAGTGAAATAGATCACGACTTAGTTGAGAGGACATTAAAAAAGATACGTTTTACCACTGGTAATTCAAACCGGACACTTAATCGTGCTGTCTCAACTATCAAGAAAGTATTACACCTTTGTGCTCGCAGCGGCTACTTAACTCATGTACCTGTCATTGACAAGTTCAAAGAGGAAAAGAGTCGTGGCACTCCTCACTACAGAAAAGATCAAGTTGAGCGATTAATTCAGCTTGCCCGTGAACGTGATGATGACGCGATAGCACAAGCTATTGAATTATCAGCCTATTCAGGTTTACGTCAAGGTGAGCTGTTACGCCTCAAAGTGTGGGACATTGACCTACACAAACAAGTGCTTTACATCGGCGGAACACCTGAGTCACGTACCAAAGGACGCAACTACAGAGAGGTTCCTATTCATCCACGAGTAATGCCAATCGTTGAATACCGTGGTTTGTCTACAAGACCGATGAACAGCTATGTCTTCGATGAGTTTGCAACTCGTTGGAAGCTAGACACCCGTTTCGATCATGTGTTGGAGAAGCTTGAGTGGGAAGACCGCAGCATCACTAAAGGTCATTGCTGGAAGAGTCTCCGCAACTCTTACATCACTTGGGCACTGTCTCAAGGGACACCAATCATGACCGTCAAAAAGTGGGCAGGTCACTCATCAGTCACCGTCACTGAAGGTTATTACGACCACAACAGTGAGCATGACCATGCAGAAGCAGCACGAATGTAGTGCGTCGAGCGGAGCGACAAATCAGGGATAACACCCTTGTCAAGCTACAAAAACCCCCTTTCAGATAAGCTGAGAACGTAGTGGGGGCGTGGCGGAATCGGTAGACGCACGCGACTTAAAAAGGCGTGCTTCTACTGGTTCACATGCGGACAGATCAAGGACGCATCCGTCACACTCACTGCGGCGCAGTACTATCCACAAATGAATAGGGGTAAATCACGAATCTAGTGCGTCTAGCACAAATTATTTAGATGCCAACACCCGCCCAAATTGACGAGCAAATCAAGCTCGAAAGGGAACAGATCAGACAAGGCTTAGAACGCCTCAGAGACAACACGATCAAGCTTCAGGACAAAGAGTATGCAAGTGCTTCTGTCTATGGCTGTAGCTCCATACAAGAGCTATTGCCTAAGGCTATTGAGCAGATCAAGGACACAGCCGCTAGAGCAAAACGTGGGATGGTTGGCAAAGATTTCGCTGTTATCAAGCGATATCTAGCTGGCATCGAACCCGAAGCAGCAGCTGCCATTGCTTGCAAGGTGACCTTTGACAAGGTGTTCTCTAGTAAGCAAAAAGCAAACAAGCTTCAGAACGTCACTGATGCCATCGGTAAGGCAATAGAGGATGAATGCACCATCCGCCACTACGAAGCCAACTGCCCTGGTCTCCTACACGTATTAAAGGAGAACTATTGGCACCGAGCTATCGGTACTGAACAGAAGGTAGTAGTCATCAAAACATTGATGAAACGCTATGAAGTTGCACATTGGCAACCTTGGGGGATAAGCAACCGGATCAAATTAGGTGGCTGGTTACTTGACTGCATCATTCGGGCTAGCGGTTGGTTTGACAAAGAACTAGTAAGGGAAGGACGAAAAACCCCACAGTTCATTGTCCCTACTCCTGAATTTTTAGAAATTAGGGATGAAGTAATGGCAACTGCTGAGTTATTCAGCCCTCTTGCTTGGCCAATGCTTATAGAACCAAATGATTGGACTAACGAAAGACAAGGTGGATACATCCTTAATGAAGTGATGAAGGGGTATGACATGGTGCGAAGGTCAGCACCCTGCCTTATACAGGGGGAAACCCCAATCACCTTTTTGAACCATATTCAGAAGGTTGCTTACACACTTAATCCATTCATTGTTGACGTTGCAGAGACGCTACAAGAACGTGGAATTAGTATTGGTAAGTTTATCCCTGTTGTAGAATTACCTCTACCTAATAAGCCGTTAGACATTGCAGAGAACTACGATTCTCGTAAGGACTATCGACGCAAAGCAGCTGATGTATTGAACATCAACAATGCTCAGTTTAAGCGGTCATGTCGTACACGTATGACCATGAACGCAGTCAAAGTATTCAAAGAAAGAGAAAAGTTCTTTATTCCTTGGAGCTTTGACTACCGTGGAAGAGCTTACCCAATCCCTGCATTCTTAACACCACAAGATACAGATTTCGGTAAAAGTTTATTGCTCTTCGCAGAGAAGGCAACAATGACTTATGAAGCAGAAGACTGGCTACGTTTTCAAGTAGCAACTACTGCGGGACTAGACAAAGAAACGATGAAAGATCGTCTTAATTGGACACTTCACAATCATGCCCTAATCACACGTATTGCAACTGACCCTATTGGAAACCTTTCAGACTGGGAAAACATTGACGAACCCTTCCAATTCCTCGCTGCTTGTGAGGAATATTATCATTGTGTTATTGTCTGCGACCGTCAGTACACTAACCTTTGTGTTGCCACGGATGCCACGTGTAGTGGTCTCCAGGTGCTCGCAGGGCTGGCTAGAGACGCCTCAACAGCCAGACTTGTTAACGTCTTACCTAGCGATGAACCACAAGATGCCTATAAAGTAGTAGCTGAAACAGCTTTACCTTATTGTCCTGCTTCGATACGACCTTATCTAGATAGAAAGGTAGTCAAACGAGTAGTAATGACCGTACCTTACAATGCTAAACCCTATTCAAATAGAGGTTACATAAGAGATGCATTGAAGGAGAAGAATATAGAGATAGAAAAGGATGACCTAACCAAGACTGTTAAGGCTGTCAGAGATGCCATGGACGTTGTTGTTCCTGGTCCTATGGCAGTGATGACATGGATTGAAGAAGAGGTAGCTAAATGCATCAAACGGGGAGACAAAGAGATCCAATGGGTAACACCATCTGGTTTTGTTGTCACTCAGAAACTGATGAAGCAACTCACACAGGAAGTCAAACTAAGAATACTTGGCAGATGTGAAGTGAAGATAGCTACTGGTGATGGTGACAAGGTGGACATAAACCACCATAAGAATGCCACTGCACCTAATCTGATCCATAGTCTGGATGCATCCATATTACATTTAACCGCATTAGAGTTTAATCAACCCATTGCTCTAATCCATGACTCGGTGTTATGCCGAGCTACTGATATGTCTTTACTCTCCACTAAGGTACGAGAGACTTATCTCCACATCTTTGCTGACCAGGACTACTTAACGTCTTGGGCTGAGCAAATTGGTGCGGAAACACAACCCCCAATCATCGGAGACCTTGAACCCTCCGAAGTTTTGGAATCCACCTACTTTTTCTGTTAATGCCTAAGACCGTATTCAAAACCGATGAGCCTGTTGTCCTTGAAGGATACCAGGCAATTATGAAGCCAAGTAAATTTGGCTACTCCCTTGCTACTCAAGTTGGTGATCAACTAATTGAGAAGCTTGAAGCTGACCGCGCTGAACTTGTTAAGTGGTGTGAGTCTAAATTGAAGAATCCTAAGCGTTCAGTTGCTAAACCTGAACCTTGGGAAGAAGTTACTGATGGTGTCTACAAGATCAAGTTCTCTTGGAATGAAGAGAATAAGCCACCCATTGTAGATACTGAAGGTACTGTCATTACTGATGAACGTACACCTATCTTCTCAGGTAGTCAGGTGAAGGTAGCTTTCTACCAGAAACCTTACATCCTGAAGGATGGTGTCACCTATGGTACATCACTTAAATGTCTAGGTGTTCAAGTAGTCAGCCTAAATGGTGGTGAAGCAGGCGTTGACAGCGGCGACATGAACGCTGAAGACGTTGCAGCTCTATTTGGTGCCACTAAAGGTTTCAAGGCCTCTGAGCCGAACGTAGAGACCACTGGTGAAGGAGAACCACTAGAAGACTTCTAATGGCTTACCGATCCAAACTCGAAGAGGAGGTAGCAGCTCTCCTCGATGCCTTTGCGGTGGAGCGCCTTGTTCTGAATGATGGACGGCTACGGCGTCAAATCGTTCAATTGCAACAAGGAAGCGATGGCGAGAAAAGACTGCACTGGGGAACAGAACCCATCCCTCAAGAGCTTCAAGAGCGCATGGACGCAACGTTGTCAGCCACACAGATTGTCTTGCCTCCAGAAGATGCTGAAGACGGATGGACAACGGAATGGCATGACGCATGCTCCAGTTGGTTTATTGAAGCGTCTGAGGCTGTCTCTTATACACATCTCCGAGCCCACGAGACCGTA
>OLHW01000058.1_pt1 | contig 9029 bp, 15 predicted proteins | sample 1609531 | NCBI WGS metagenome assembly OLHW01 (sample SAMN05416868, study PRJEB24817) | seawater metagenome | isolation source: Sea water | place: Canada:Atlantic | collected 2013-11
ACGTGAGTATTCCGCCACTCCAAACAAGGATGCCAAGCCTAACAAAAGTAGAAAGGATAGCAAGCTGTTCTTCTTTGTCATCTGCTGCCTCTTTAATTTTACCTAGAAGACCTTTTTTCTTAGGGTCTTTAGATTCTTCCTTCTTGACTTCCTCTGGCATATTTAATTGGTAAGGCAACTCTATTTAGAGAGATAACCTTTTTCAACCAAGTATTTACGTGTCAATGGTGTTGGTTCATAGTCAGTCCACATAGTTCCACGAGCACAAGACTCAAGTGCCTTAGCAGTCATACCTTCAGTTTTACCTGCCCAGTATGCTTCTTTCTCCCAGGGAATTGCTCCAGGTTGATCTCTGTATGTTGATTTTACAATTTCTTGATACAGTGGAGGAACAGATTCTTCAGGCAGAATGATAGCAATCAAAGAGTTATTGATAGTACCTGCCATACAATCCTGTGCTGCATGCCATCCTTCATGACGCATAACACTCATCAACATTCCAGGTCGATGCATGTATGCTTTGTTCAAGAAGAAATTATTACTTACAGTATGATATACTCCACGGTGCCCCACAGGGAAATACTTTTGGTCTGCTAGAAAAACTTTAGCTCCGACCTTATTAAGTGATCCGAGAAGAGAATCAAACTCACTAGCAATAATGTTGTAGTTAGTAGAAGGTATCTCAGAATTGATATCTGAGATGGACTTAACTTCTTTGACATCTTCTACACACTCTTGGAGCAACATACATCCCATAGAATGCATTGTGAAATATTCACTCTCCTTGATAGGTGCAGAAGAAACAGGTGCGGCAGCAAGTACTGCTGCGGTTACCGCTGTAATAAAAGATTTCATTGATAATATGCCTCATAATATTTTACAATGCCATTGCTATTTACATGACCTTGTGATACCCAATCATGACAACATTCAGTAATACTCTTCATACTGTAATGTGGTTCTCCATTTTCATTAGTCAAACCACCATACTTGTTAAGAAGAATAGTATAAACCTGCTGTCTCAATTCGAGTTTTTCTTCAGAATAACGCCAGTCTGTAACCATGCCTTCCCTTTTCAACCTTTCATAATTGTAACATCCATCAAATGTGAATTGAACTTTAGGTGTTTTAGCGTCCATATCAATCAAGATTAATATTTTCTTGAAATATTTCTGAACCTCCTTGGGTCCAAGACATACCATTCTTGGTTGCTGCATTATACATCACTTCATGGATGTTATCTGGTTCATTAGCAGTCTTCCAAGATCCACCAACTCCTCCATCCATATTAACAATGATATCATCAGCAATTTCTTTTTGTTGTTCACTCATAATCGGTTCTCCAAACCAAGCATCATTTTTAAGAATTGATGGTGCAGGAACACCAACATAAGGTTGAGTGAATGTTTTACAATCAACTGTTTCTTCGTCAATTGAACATTCTATTTTAGTTGTTGAAATACCAACAACATTTTTGATAAGAGACTTGAAGCGACTGATCATGACTGCCAGTGATGATGATAGAAGTTTCCTTTACGATCACACATAGGATCTTCTGCAACTACACGATAAGGCAACATACGTTGTCCTTTGAAACTGGTTCTGTCTCCAATAATCGAGTATGCTTCCATAAGTTTTTCTGTGTTCTTTAACCTAGCAACAACACTAGGTTTAGCAGCTGGACGACGGTAGATAAAACCTTCGTATTGTCCAGGAGCATAAACTACGTCAGCAACATTGTTAGGGAATGCCGGAGAATTAACTCTATTAAGAATGGAAACTGCAACGCAGTATTCATCGTTAGTTCCAGTTGCTGCCTCAACTTGCACTGTTCGTGCAAGATGGTCATAATCAACGGCACTCAGTGCCAAAATAGTTTCTAAAATCATAAGTTAAAAAAAGGGGGGCGCTGCCCCCCACACGATACAATTAATATATCAGAAGCTGTACTTAACGCCCAACTTACCACCGTAACCGTTGTTATCGGAGTCGTCAGCAGTCAGGAATGACAGCTCACCATATACTCCAAGTTGGTCGGTCACAGGAACGCCAACACCTGCCTTGCCGGAGAACTGAGTCTCGCTTTCTTCACCGTCAACAGCGATGATTGCAGGACCCGCTTGCACGTAGTATGAAGCAGCACCCAGGTCGCCTTCGTACCCTACGTGAAGGTCTGTCGTGGCAGCAGAGTAGTCATCTCCAACCCAACCAGCATTGGTTTCGACGTTGACGTAGGGACCTGCAAGGGCAGCGCCAGCGGACATGGACAGAGCAGCAGTTGCTGCGAATACAGATTTGATCATTTGAATTACCTTTAGTTACTTGCGGAATGGATACCCGCAGATGAATAGAGACATCGACTTGTCTCGTTATGGATATTATAGCACAGAATCTTGGCGATTAGTTGAGGCGTTGAAACTGTAACAGTTCGTAATGCGCGTCACGAATAGGTATTTATACATTGTTCGTGACGTACTTTTTTAGTATAACCGAACTTTCTTGTGGTGTCAACCCCTATACTCTTCAAGAGCATTCAAAACATAGTTCAGATATCGGTGTGCCAGTTCTTTCTCTGCCTGAAAGGGTGTTGTTTCTCCGTCAATCTGATGCTTCAGTTTCATGACACGGCACTTGAGTTCATCCTTGGATACAAAATTCTTAGACATCGATGTTTTTAGCGACATATTATTTACTATTCAAAAATAGGTCTAGGAGTTTTTCTTAACTTTTCAAGCAGTTTTGGGTCATTTCCGTAGTCTCCCATGTGCATATACACACAATCAATATACCGTAGATCATGTCTATCAGCGTCATACGTGAAATCATCACAGTAATATAGTATCACTTCAGGAACTTCTACCTTCCTATAAGTGATTGGTTCTTCAATGTAATACGGACTAATCATTTTTTTGTTCCACGGGTGGTAATCGTCCCATATATGGATCGTATTCAAATAGTTGTTCCCAGTTCTCAAGTTTAGGTGCCTCATTAGTCCACCATTGACGCAGACCATCTCGACTTGGGACATGGAATGTATCAATGTGATTCTTATCCCAAATCATAGATTCAAGATGTGGAGGAGAGAACAACAAGACAGGCATAGCAAAACTGTTACCAGACTCGTAGATCAAGTGTTCTGAATTGCATCTTGGTTTTGCCTTGTAATCAAGTTTATACTTGCCGTCTCTGTAGCACAAGTCCATCAGTTTCTTAGCATGATGTCTTGTAATCATATAGCAAGCAGTAGAGAAGTCATTAACGAATCTCTTATGCAGTGCTACATGCAGAGCACCAGGATTGATCACAGCAAGTTGAACCAAGTCATAATCAAATGGCATCCTTGCATAGAACTCTTTCCAAGTAAATGGCCAGTTCTTTACTACAGACAGGTCACAGTCGTCTTCCATGATAATCGCACAAGGAGTATCAGAGGTCGTATACCAATGATGAATTGCCTTCAAGTGTGATGTACAGCATCCAACGTCAGTCGGACCCATCTGGTCAGGGTAGCGACCCTTCAGGATACCGCTCAGGTCGTCTTCACCAGTACCATCGTATCCAGAGATACGGGTGTAGTCTTCAATCTCCCAGTATTTAAACTGGTCCTCCATATACTTCTGACGTTCTGGACTGCGATCCAGGTTCGTGTAGTAGATAGGTGGAAGACCTTTTAGTTTATATGCTGCCTTGTTCTTATCCATTAGTTTTGATCCATTCCATCACATCAATTTCTGGTTTCCATCCAATGATTTCACCAATCCTATCTATATTTGCAAGAGTAGTTGATGCCTCACCAGAACGTTCAGGCAAGTATATCTGAGCATCAGAGATAGCGTTAGCAATCTCTTGTATAGAATAGTTCTTACCACTACCCACATTGAATACATGACCTAACATATGGTAGATGGGTGATAGGGCTGCAAGATAGTTTGCTCTTGCTACATCATGAACATGAACAAAGTCACGTCTCTGTGAACCATCACCAATAATAGTAAGTGCATCTCCATTTGCTTCTTGTCTCTGGAAGATACCAATCACTGGTGCATACTGACCAACAGTAGGAGACCGCTCACCAAATACATTGAAGTATCTCAACGATATTGTCTCCAAACCATAAAGGTCAGTATACATCTTACATAGTTTCTCACCTGCAATCTTAGACACAGAGTATGGGTTTAGGCAATCATCGGGTTGTGTCTCTATATTAGGCCAACGATTGCCACCATAACCAGATGAAGTAGAAGAGTATACTACCCTCTTCACACCTGCCTCTCTTGCACATTGTAGAACTACAGTAGTTCCAACACAGTTTTTAGTGACTGCATTGATAGGGTTCTCAATAGCAGGTTGTAGGCGACTCTCGGCCGCAAGATGAAAGACATAATCAATACCATCGAAATGTTCTCTCATATCTCCATAACTGGAGATGTCTGCCTTCACATTATATGCTTTACTATTCCAGTAAAAGTCATTGTTGTTTGCACTTTCATTATCAATACAAACAACATAATGCCCCTGCTCAATGAGATAGTCAACCAGATTCGATCCAATAAAACCTGCAGCACCTGTGACTAAACTCTTAGTCATATTTTTCATGTCTCCTTGGCATAATAGAATTATGAATCAATGTTTTTAATCGAGTACTAGAGTACTCATGGTTTCTAGGCAACCAAGTAATTGGAATACCCAAACCAACCCCACTATAACTTCCATCAGAATAATCGTCACCCAGGAAACGCACATTATACTCGCCACTCTCTAGGAGTGCAAGGTATTCTTCTTCAATGTTATAAAACACAACATCATCAATATCTCGCATACTCAGGAGAATCTCCTTACGTTCCTCTGCAGTCTGCACTGGTTTCAGTTTATGTGCCCTCTCTGTTGAAGGATCAACGTGGAGTGCAACAGTTAGATAATTACAATACTTCTTTGCATCAGCAAACATACGAACATACCCTGGATGAATTACATCAAAGGCACCTGCAATGATTCCTTTTCTTTGTGGTTGACCAAGAATCCAATCGAATACATTAGCACCCTTATCGTCAATAAAGATATCAGCAGTGGGTTTATGGAACATAGGTTCCAGTTCGTGATACTTCACACCCCAGTCTTTTAGACTTTTCTCAGTCTGTGATGTCCAGTTCTTACCTGACCCTCTACCACGGGCAGTCATAATGATAATATAATGTCCCTCATCATAAAGACGATTGACTGTCTCTACCATAAAGGGAATGGGAAGTGCATCCCAGTATCGTTGATTGTGCCCATCAGGGTCACAGGGAGTATCACAGATAGTCCCATCTAAATCAAAACAATATTTCATACCACTCCGTGTAGGAAGATTTGATGAACACATTCCACCACACCATAAGACCTACTATCAATCCAATAGTTCCATAGAGCACTAACTGCAATGGTTCGTATTCTATTATTAGATTCAAACCCAGTCAGCACTCCGTATGATACTTTATTATCCTCACACCAATTCACACAGTTAAGCATGTTCTTGGATTCACCACCAGAACTCATGATAACTACAAGAGTATCATTCTCGACATAATACTCTAAGAATTTTTGATATGCTTTCTTATATCCAAAGTCATTGGAAAGCATAGTAAGCATAGAAGGGTCAGAGAGGATAGATACCTTCTTACCCCTGAACTTCATATAGTCCTGAGAGATATGGGATGCTACGCTGCTGCTACCGCCATTACCTAGGATAATAATTCTATTGTGGCAGTTAAATGCTGCCTGAAATCTTAAAAACTGTTCTTGTGCATGGGCGCATTTAAGTGCCTCTACATATTCTTCAAATGGATTTACCATAGACACCATCAGTTCCGACTCGTATTCTAACAGAGTCGTATGGTATTGTCAATGTTCCAGGTTTAGAGAATGTGAGGAAAAACCCACCATTGCCTGCTCCGCATAGTCGGTGTGCTAGAACAGTATCGTTAAGTTCTAATGCAGAGTCCATCATCTGAATGGTCTCGTTCTCTGCGATAGTTGATGATGTCTGTTTCTTTTGTCTCCAACTCTTGCTCATGAGATTTAGGAAACACTTGTAACTCTTATTGGAAAGCAGGTAGTATGCTTCATCACATGTTTCCAAAAGAGGTTTGACCTTATCCAGGTTCTCCGTCACATTTTTCAGAATCTTCTTGGAGTTTCTTGTGACGCCTGTAAAGACAAGGTGCGTATCGTAGTGGTCAAATAGATCGGTAGATAAGAACTCATAGGTGATACAATCGTCTCCCATGAAATTGATACGCTTGAATCCACCAACACCGCATCCATATGGGTCTTGATATCCACAGTATGGATTATAAGTTCTCTCTAACTTGTATGCGAGTTTACATGCATCACTGTCAGTAATCGGAATACCCAGGAACATTGTGCATGCTTTAATAAGACTGATTGTATAAGAAGAAGAGGATGCAAGACCACTGCCCTGTGAATATGCATCACTAGTCAGAGTTACCTGAACTGGTGGCATATCATAGTGCTGCAATACAGTCCTTACAACCTCGTTCTGAATGTCTCCAATACTAGAGACTTCTTCTCTTCTAGAATAGTTGATGATATATTTGTGCTGCTCTCTATTGAAACCAAACTTGTCCTGTGTGATAGTCACATAGGTCTTCAGACTGGATGTAAAACTAATTACAGAACCACGTCCATACTGCTCTACGAAGTATGGGTTATCTGTGGAACCACCGAAGAGTGATACACGAAGAGGACAAGATGCAATAATCATTGATATTTTTTCAGATATTCTTGTTTGGAATAGTATTCAAGCAACTGTTCTTTGTTGCACTTCTCAAGATAACACCAAAGATCCCAGTTGTGTTGCCAGTAAGGATGCTGTGTCATTGACTGAGGATAGGAGTTCATGCCCCTAGCATGCTCTAGGTGGAACACTTCACTGTTGATTCTATCTACTCGGTATCCTAGAGTCTTGAATCTATGGTGGCGTTCATAGTCGTCAGGAGCAGAACCCATAAAGTTCTCATTCTCCATACCACCTTCAAAGTATACATCCCTACTCAGGAACTGAATCCATCCGAATCCAGCATTGTCTGGAACAGAACTCTTCTTTAGAACCCACAGATCATAATCTTCATCATTCAAGAAGTCAGATACCAGTGTGTCTGAGGTATTAACTTTAGACAGGAACCCTGGACCTTCACCATAGGGATAGATCATATCACTCTCGTCTTCCATGATCCTACGGTATGATTCCAGATAGGTATCAATAGGAAGAATCATATCACAGTCATAGTTTACAATGACCTTTGTCGTTGTAAGGATCAGCATCTCATTGAGAATCTTTTCTCTCAAAAACAGAGGGTCATCTGATTGCTCAAAGATATAATTGATATTAGATACATCACCACAGTATTCTGTAATCTGTGGTAGTGCCTGTTTATCAAACTTAGACTCAGTATCAACCTCCTTGACAATGATATTAGTATCAAAGGCAGAGTTCAGATAACAGAGAACTGTAATGATATTCCTCAACCTATCATTGGACTCAATCCTGATAGGGATAATGAATGTGCAGTCTTTTAAATCTTTCTTCATTTCTTTACGATATACAGGAGGAGTCGGTCGTTAACAATCTCATAGAATTTAATCTCAAAGTTCTCGAATGAATTCTGAACTCCTTCTTCACTGATATAACTCCAGTCTTCATTCTCATTGGTGCCGAATAGACGGACATCATCAATGACTACAATAGCACTAGTGCCCTGGTAGTTCTTATCAATTGATACACACTCTTCAATCAAGGGACAATCAAGATGATTCCTTGCAGTATTCATAGAAGAGTAGTGAGCATCTAACCAGAAGAATACTTTCTCTTCTGTAGAAAGACCCTGAAGATACTTAGGAAGTTCAATCAGACTGTCGCCTTTAACATGAGTGCAATGAGGAATCTGACTGGTAACTGCCTTACCGTAAGAATACAGTTCATCAGACAACTCTACAGTCCACATCTTTTCAAAATATTGATATACAGATTGGATGCTAGCACCATAGGATGTTCCTGTCTCTACAAAGGTAGAGTAGGAATTTACATCCTCAACCAGTTCTTCTAGTTTTTCTGAATATTCATTCAGATCGTTGATAGTAAGTGAAGCAGCCATTAAATTACAATCCAGTTTTCGCAGTACAAGTCTTTGGTATTATTGTTCGGGTATGCAGGTCCAAACCACATCTTAGGAGCAACAACCTTGCCCCTCCCATTCTGCAACCAAGCACCCCACCAAGACATAGAACTATTGGCTATTATAGCACCAGAACACATAGACATCAAGCACATATCAATATAAGGTTCATAAGAACCGTCATTATACTTGTCCTCTGGAACAGAGATTGCAAAGCGATCATCACTAAAGAACTCTTGTGTCTGGACCCACTCAGGAGAATCAGAGCATACGATGACGGGAACATCATCAGGAAACTTCTTCAGTGCCTTTTCGTAGTATGAGATTGGTTGTGGTGGATGCTGGTCAGAGCATTCTGTATATGACCACTTAAATCCACGAGGGTCAGTCAGGTTCGGGTCACCTCTACGAACATGTAAGAAGATAGGAGGAATATCAAATCCTTCAATTACTTCTTTACAAGGTCCAAGAACATGATCCTGAAAAGTATATTCACTACGGATCTCATCTCTAATATTTCTAAAGTATTTCTCAGTCTGAAAGAATCCTTGTAGTGATATATGGTCAGGGCAGAGATCAAATAACTCTTGATCAAAATGAAAGTAACGTTCTATTACTGTAGGAGCATATCCGTTATCTAAAATCTTTCTATTACTTGGTCCAACAGAGGGCATTGTGAATGCATTGTGCAGACTATAGTTCTCAATGCTTTTTGCATTTGTAGGAGGAATACACCACTCGTATCCTTTGTTAGCAGCAATACCCCTAAGTCTGTCTCTTATACACATCTCCGAGCCCACGAGACCGTACTAGAACTCGTATGCCGTCTTCTGCTTGAAAAAAAAAAAAACATCT
>OLHW01000060.1_pt1 | contig 8946 bp, 12 predicted proteins | sample 1609531 | NCBI WGS metagenome assembly OLHW01 (sample SAMN05416868, study PRJEB24817) | seawater metagenome | isolation source: Sea water | place: Canada:Atlantic | collected 2013-11
GTGGGCTCGGAGATGTGTATAAGAGACAGAGACATGGGTTCGCATATTTTATTTCGACACCAGCTGGGATGAGTAATATATTTTATGACTTATACCAATACGCATTAAGTGATCCTAAGTGGTTAGCTTATACAGCTAAAGCAAGTGAAACTAAATTAGTGGATCAAGAAGAATTAGATGCTGCTAAAGCACAGATGGGAGAATCAAAATTCCTTCAAGAATTTGAGTGCGATTGGGTGGCAAACGTCAGCGGGAGTATCTATGGAAACATAATACAGAAACTAGAAGATAATAAACAGATAACTAGGATTGCTTATGATCCATCGTTATTAGTTTCGACAGCATGGGATCTAGGCTATGGAGACAACACAGCAATAGTTTTTTTTCAACAAGTCGGTAATCAAATAATGATTATTGATTATTACGAAAACAACAAAGAAGGTTTGCCGCATTATGTTCAATACATAAAAGATAAAGATTATGTTTATGATGAACACTATGCGCCACACGATATAGAAGTAACAGAATTTAGTAATGGTAAGACAAGACGAGAGATTGCTTATCAATTAGGAATAAGATTTAGGGTACTGCCAAAACTTCCATTAGAAGATGGAATACACAATTTAAAAATGGTGTTACCTAAATGTTGGTTTGACGCAGAAACGACTAAACCATTAGTAGCTGCATTAAGACATCATCATCGAAAGTTTAATGACAAGATGAGAATTTTTAGTGCAAAACCCGTTAAGGATTTTAGCTCACACGCTTGCGATGCTGCAAGATACATGGCTATATCTTTATCGGAATTACCAAGACAAAAACTAGCAGATCAGCAAACAGCTGAAAACAATTATTCAATACACCAGGAGAAATAAATTATGGGATTTTTAATGCCAAAAGTACCAGCTATGCCAGCTATACCAGCACCACAACCTTTACCAGAACCACCAAAAGCAGAAACCAAAGATCCAGTAAGACAAGAAGAAGTAAAAGATAAAAGAGCTTTGATTAGAAGAAATAAAAAAGGAAAATCATCAACAATATTAACAACCGCTGATGGCTTAGAAGATAACGAGCTAACAACGAAAAAGAAATTATTAGGAGGATAATATGGGAGGAATATCAAGAATAGTAAAATCAACACCAAAAATTTTTAAAAAGGTAACACCACCACCAGCAGTTGTAGCACCAACAAAAGCTGAAGTATCACAAGCAACATCAATAGCACCACAAGATATGCCTAATGATATGTCTGGTAGAAAAGCAGAAGATATGTCTAATGCAGAAATTTCCATTGCAAATAAAAAAAAAGGTAGATCAAAAACTATTTTAAATACATCGGGTGGTTTAGGTTCTAGTTCACTTAATACAACTAAGAAAACATTAGGAGCTTAAATGGGTGGAATGACACCATATACAAAACTTAAAATACCAGATGATCCTAGGATAGGAGAGAATAGAGGTTTTGGTACTCCAACTTTTGCAAAAGATAGTGTTGATGACTTATCAAGAGCTAGACAAGGTTACGTTAAAAATACTGGAGGAACACTAAGAGACGTTAAAACAGCTGGAGCTTATAAAAAATTTTCAGCATCACAAAAAAAAGAATATAGAAGAAGAAATCCACAAGATTTTAAAAATGAAGATAAGGGATTTGAACTATCTAAAAAAACTTTACTTGGAGGGTAAATGGCAGAAAATCCAAAAGCAAAAATGGTAATGGAGAGATATAAAACTCTCAAAGCACAAAGAGTTACCTGGGAAGATCATTGGCAAGAAATTGCAGATTATTTTTTACCAAGAAAAGCTAACATCACAGAAAAACATACTAAAGGCGATAAACGTCACGATCAAATATTTGATGGTACAGCAACTCATGCTTTAGAATTATTATCTTCATCTTTAAATGGTATGTTGACTAATACTATTTCTCCATGGTTTGTTTTAAAATTTAGAAACCAAATGGCAGATGATAATGATGCAGCAAACGAATGGTTAGAAAGTTGCGCCAAAATCATGCAGCAAGTCTTTTCAAGATCTAACTTCCAACAAGAAATTTTTGAATTATACCATGAGCTGTTAGCATTTGGTACGTCTGCTATGTTTATTACAGATGATGCTAAAGATGATTTAAGATTTAAAACTTTACATATTTCAGAATTATTTATTACAGAAAATGAAAAAGGATTAGTTGATAGTTTAACTAGAAAATTTCATTTAAAAAATAAAAACATACCCGCTATGTATGCGGATGCAAATCTACCAAAAGCAATTTTAACAGATATTGAAAAATCTCCATACGAAGATACAGTTATCATTCATTCTGTTTATCCAAGTGAAACACCGATGGGATATGATAATTCAAAAAATATGGATTTTGTTTCTTGTCATGTTCACGAAAAAACTGGAACTTTATTAAGAGAAAGTGGATTTAAAGAATTTCCTTATGTAGTTCCACGTTATTTAAAATCTTCATCTAACGAAGTGTATGGTAGATCTCCAGCCATGAACGCGTTGCCTGATACGAAGATGTTAAACACAATGTCTAAAACAACTATCAAAGCAGCTCAAAAACAAATTGATCCACCTTTAATGGTTCCCGATGATGGTTTTATTTTACCTATTAGAACTGTACCAGGCGGATTAAATTTTTATAGATCTGGTACTAGAGAAAGAATTGAACCATTACAAATAGGTTCAAACAATCCTCTTGGTTTAAACATGGAAGAACAAAGAAGAAAAGCTATTAGAGAAAACTTTTTTGTAGATCAGTTAATGACAACTGGAAACCAAAACATGACAGCTACAGAAGTTTTGCAAAGAACTGAAGAAAAAATGAGATTACTTGGCCCCGTGTTAGGCAGATTGCAATCTGAATTATTGCAGCCATTAATTACTAGATCTTTTAATTTATTATTAAAAAATAATAAACTACCGCCAATCCCAGAAGAAATTGGCGATCAAGATGTAGAAATTGAATATGTATCTCCATTGGCCAAAGCACAAAAAAGCCAGGAGCTATCTTCAGTTATGAGAGGAATAGAAATATTTGGCTCAATGCAAGCTATAGCTCCCGTGTTTGATTACATAGATATTGATGGTTTAGTTTCTCACATCCAAGATGTATTAGGCTTGCCAGCTAAAATTATGAGATCAAAAGAAGAAGTACAACAAATGCAACAACAAAAACAACAAAATGAAATGGAACAAATGCAATTACAACAAGCTCAACAAGTAGCTGAAACCGCTAGCGCAGCAGCTCCAGCTTTGAAAGTTCTAAATGGACAGTAAAGATATAAAACAATTAGAACTTAATTATAAAAAAGTTTTTAATTCTGAAGAAGGCAAAGAAGTCTTGGAAGATTTAAAAAAAAGATGCAGTTTTTATTCTACGTCTCATATTAAAGGGGATAGTCACGAAAGTGCATTTTTAGAAGGAACAAGATTTGTAGTCTTGTTTATTAATAATATGCTTAATAAAAAACCAACGGAGGATAAATGAGCAGCGAAACAAACCAGGTAGCAGTTGAGCCAACAAGCCAAGTGTCTGCGGAAACACAACCAACAACATTAACAGCAGAAACAGTAGTAACAGATTGGAAAGCAAGTCTTTCAGATGAAATAAGAGCTGATAAATCTTTGGAAAATATTAAAGATGTAGAAGGTTTAGCAAAATCTTATGTTCATGCACAAAAATTAGTGGGTGCTGATAAAATTCCAGTACCTAACAAACATGCTACCGAAGAAGATTGGAAAGAAGTTTATAAAAAATTAGGTAGACCCGAAGATGCCTCTGGATACAAATATGATTTACCAGAAGATCAAACAATAGATGAAACAGCATTAAAAAATTTTTCAGATCAAGCGCACAAACTTGGATTACTTCCTGGTCAAGCAAATGGAATGGTAAAATTTTATAATGAAATGCAAGCAGCTAGTTTACAAGAACAAGATAGCGTAGCTATTGCAGCTAGAGAAAATAGTGCTAAAGAACTAAAACAAGAATGGGGCCAAGCATACGATCAAAAAATTAGCCAGGCTAACAATCTTGCAAAGACAGTTGGTATTGGAGAATTGTTTGATACTAATTTAGCAGATGGAACTAAACTAGGAGATAATCCAGTTATGATTAAAGCATTTGCAGAACTAGCAGCAAAAATGGGAGAAGATAGTATTACTCAATCTTCTGGGCCAATTTATCAAACACCAGCTCAAATAGAAAAAGAAATTGGAAACTTAACACAAGCTGGATCTGCTTATTGGGATAAGACACATCCTAATCACAATATAGCAGTTGAAGAAGTAAAAGCACTTATTCATAAAAAAAATAACGAAAACGTATAAAAATTTTAGCTTTACGAGAAAAAAAAAATCAAGTATAGCTGAAATATTGGGATAATCGATAGACCCCAAAAGACATTAGGAAAGACTAACATCTAAAAGATGTAAAAGCCAGGTTTCGACCCGCAAGGATAATCAGCCGTTTAACATAAACATAAACATAACCAAAAGGAGATTAGTATGTCTAATCAAATCACTACTTCTTTTGTAGAGCAGTATAGTTCAAATGTAACTATGCTTTCTCAACAAATGGGAAGTAAATTAAGAGGTTCTGTTGACGTGGAAACAATAACTGGCAAGAACGCATTTTTTGACCAAGTAGGAGTAACCGCTGCTCAATTAAGAACTAGCAGACACGGAGACACTCCACAGATCGATACACCGCATAGCAGAAGAAGATTATCTCTTGCAGATTACGAGTGGGCAGATTTAGTGGATGACGTGGATAAAGTAAGAATGTTGGTAGACCCAACTTCAAGTTACGCAAAAGCAGCAGCAGCAGCTATGAATAGAAGTCTTGACGATGTTATCATCGCAGCTTTAAACGCATCAGCTCAAACTGGTGTTTCTGGCGCAACTGGAGTAGCGTTACCTTCAACTCAAAAGTTTGCAACTTCAAACCAATCAGATGGTTTAACTATAGCAAAACTTTTAAGTGCGAAGAAAAACCTTGATCTAAACGATGTAGATCCTTCTTTAAAGAGATACATTGTTTGTTCGCCACAACAAATCGCAGATCTATTAGCTATAACAAGTGTTACTTCATCTGATTTCAACACAGTTAAAGCTCTTGCACAAGGGGATGTTTCATCTTTCTTGGGATTTGAGTTTATTGTGTCTAACAGATTAAAACTTGACGCAACTAATACTGACGACAGATTAATTTTTGCTTACACAGAAGATGCTATTAAATTAGGTATCGGAAGTGATATTAAAGCAAACATTTCTGAAAGAGCTGACAAATCTTATTCTACTCAAGTTTACTACGCTATGTCTTTAGGCGCAGTAAGAATGGAAGAGAAAAAGGTTTTTCAAATCCCTTGTCACGAATAATAATAATAATTAGGAGAATAATATGGGAACTAAAAACACAGATCTAGTAGCTAACTTTGAGGCTGCTCCCCAGGTTCTAAATAATTCTGCTGAACTTCATGGTGTTGTAAGAACAGCTCATGGAACAGTAGAACTTGCATCTGGCGATAGTGACGATAACGATATTGTTATGTTAGCACCAATTCCTTCTAATGCTGCTGTACCAAGTTTATTTATTGGTTCAGACACATTAGGTGGATCGTGTACTTTCAATGTTGGTATCTACACATCTGAAGGCGTAGTAAAAGACGAAGATGTTTTCGCAAGTCTAGTAGCTGATGCTGCTGGTATGGCGGATGTTCGTTTTGAGGCTGCTAACATCGATACAGCTGGTAAAAAGATGTATGAGTTAGCTGGCGATACTACAGATCCAGGCGGACATTACTATATAGCAGCTACTATGGCTGCTGATGGTCAAACGGCTGGAACTATGTCTTGGAACATTTCATACGTAGTTAATTAATAAATAGAATTTTAAGCGGGGAAAGCGAGAGTGGAACCCGCTTAAAGTGTATGACAAAAAAAATCGATAAACCAAAACTTATATTACACTTTAAGAGTGGCAATCATATTTATAGATATGTTTTAGTTGATCGATTTAAACACGACAATAAAAACCATTTTGGTTTTGATACAAAGCAAGAATTAACCGAGGCTGAAATATTTGCTTTGCTTAAACCAAGAAATTTAAGACGTAAATATATAACCAACAAATAGGAAAATACTATGCCAATGGGAAAAGGAACATACGGATCTAAAAGAGGTAGACCCGCAGCAAAATCTAAAAATAAAACTTTAGCAGCAATGTCTGGTAATAAAAATAAAATTACTAGAGGAGATATTATTACAGCAGCTAAAAGAAATAAAGGTAGAGCATAATGGCTAAACCTGGATTATATGCGAACATCCACGCAAAAAGAGCTAGAATTAAGGCGGGTAGTAAAGAAAAAATGCGTAAAGTAGGAACTAAAGGCGCACCAACAGCAGCAAACTTTAAACGAGCTGCTAAAACAGCAAAGGCATAATAAATGGCATCAGTAATACAAATTTGTAACTCTGCATTAAATCAACTAGGAGCTAGTTCTATAACAGCTCTTACTGAAAATTCTAAAAATGCAAGATTATGCAATGAAAGATATGAGACAGTACGAGACGCAGTATTTAGATCTCATCCCTGGAATTGTTTAATTAAAAGAGTTCAATTAGCGCAAGATACTGCAACTCCAGCGTGGGGTTTTTCATTTCAGTATACATTACCGAGTGATTGCTTGCGTGTATTACAAATTAAAGATTATGATGCTGACTATAAAATTGAAGGAAGAAAATTATTAATAAATGAGGCCAATGTTTTTTTAATTTATTCTGCACAAATAACTGATGTAAATGAATTAGATGTTTTATTAAGAGAAACAATATCAGCTTATTTAGCACAAGATATTTCTTATGCCATTACTTCAAACTTACAAGTTTCAAAATTAATGACAGAAAAATATACTTTAAAATTATCAGAGGCAAGACATACAGACGCTAGCGAAGGATACAACACAGATCCAACACTAGGTAATACAGATCAAGTAATAACAGACGATTTCATAAACAGTAGATATTAATTATGCCTAAACAACTTTTAAGCATACCGAGCTTTACGGCTGGGGAGCTTTCATCCTCTATGGAGGGTAGAACAGATTTTGCCAAGTATTTTAATGGCGCAACAAATATAGAAAACTTTGTTGTATTACCTCACGGGCCAGTTACTAGACGGCCAGGAACTTATTTTGTATCTGAAATAAAAACTTCATCTGCTAAAACTAGATTAATACCATTTACATTTTCAACTGAACAAACTTACGTTTTAGAATTGGGCAATAATTATATCAGATTTTTTAAAGATAGTGGCCAAATAGTTGAAAGTAATAAAACTATTTCTGCAATTACAAAAGCTAACCCAGCTGTAGTTACATCAAGTAGTCATGGTTTTTCTAACGGAGATTTTGTAAATATTTCTGGTGTTGTAGGAATGACAGAAGTAAATAACACAACTTTTAAAGTTGCTGACAAAACTACTAACACTTTTGAATTACAAAATGTTGATGGTACAGATATTAACTCGTCTGCTTTTACTACCTATTCATCTGGTGGTGTTATTAATAGAATTTACCAAATCACAACTGAATATACTACTGCACAACTTTTTGATTTAAAATTTGCGCAATCTGCTGACGTTATGTACTTATGTCATCCAGATCACGAACCTATGAAACTTTCAAGAACGGGTCATACTTCATGGAGTTTAGATGAAGTAGATTTTGGCGTTACGGGGCCATATTTTGATGCTAACACTACAGACACTACTATTACTCCACAACAAACCGCAGCTGCTACTGGCAAAACTTTAACCTTATCTGCAACTACGGGTGTCAACAATAATCAAGGATGGCTTACAACAGACGTTGGAAGAATTGTAAAATTTAATGGTGGTACTGCAAAGATTACATCACGAACAAACTCTACAGTAGCCGTTGCTACAATCGTTGACGCTTTTAGCAATACAGACGCTACAAAATCTTTTCAATTAGGATCATTCTCTGACACTACTGGTTTTCCATCCTCGGTGTCTTTTTTTGAACAACGTCTAGTATTTTCAGCAACTAACGATCAACCTCAAACAATATTTTTTTCAAAATCTGGAGACTATGAAAATATGTCATCTGGAACCAACGATGATGATGCTATGGTTTACACAATCGCATCTAATCAAGTTAATGCAATTAAATCTATGAAAGCAACAAGAACTTTAATTGTAATGACAACGGGTGGAGAATATTCTGTATCTGCTGGTAATAGCTCTGCAATTACTCCAACAAATATTTCTATTGTAAAACAATCTAACTATGGTTCAGCGGGTGTTGATGCTTTATCTATTGGTAACGCAACTATCTTTTTACAACGTGCAAAAAGAAAAATTAGAGAACTAGCTTACAATTTTGATACAGATGGTTACGTTGCGCCAGACTTAACTATACTTGCAAATCATATTACCGAAACTGGCGTAGTTCAAATGGATTACCAACAAGAACCGTATTCTGTAGTATGGGCCGCAAGAACAGACGGAGTTTTAGGTGGATTAACTTATAATAGATTAGAAAATGTTGTCGCCTGGCACAGACACATTATCGGTGGTAAATCAGATACTACTAAAAATATTATTCAACAAAAAATTTCTTTTACTGCTAATTCAACAACTGTATCAACAACCAACAATACAATTACTTTATCATCCCATGGTTTAGCAACTGGAGATCCAGTTTATTATAACGCTGCATCTAATGTTATTGGTGGATTAAATATTTCATCGCTTTATTATGTTATTGCAACAGATAGTAATACAATCAAACTAGCAACAACTGCTACTAAAGCTACTGCGGGAACAGCTATCTCATTTACTTCAGCTCCAAGCTCAGACACCTGTCTCTTATACACATCTCCGAGCCCACGAGACCGTACTAGATCTCG
>OLHW01000062.1_pt1 | contig 8577 bp, 7 predicted proteins | sample 1609531 | NCBI WGS metagenome assembly OLHW01 (sample SAMN05416868, study PRJEB24817) | seawater metagenome | isolation source: Sea water | place: Canada:Atlantic | collected 2013-11
CGAGATCTAGTACGGTCTCGTGGGCTCGGAGATGTGTATAAGAGACAGGAGCATATCTGTTATTCAAAAGAAAGTTTTTATCTATCTGCTTTATATACTCACTCCCAATATGGATTCCATTTTCTATGGATGAACTACTCTTAAATTCATAAATTGAATCAATTTTGCCATCTTGGAAAAAAGAATTAATGATACCTTTGCCGCCTTCAATAAAAATGTTTCTGAATTTTCTTTTAAGAAAATAGTCTTCAACATCGGTAAGTGAATTTGTTGAGCAATATATATTATTATCTCGAGATGGCATGCTACTTAAGAAAGTGAAGTGTGAATATTTTTCCATTGTAGACGTCAGATTCTCTGTTGACGTGCCCCACAAAACAATCGGAACAGGATTGTGGTCAATATTATTAACACCTGATATACGAACATTAAGTTTTGGTTCATCATTAATTAGTGTATTTTTACCAATGACAATACAGTCAGCCGTTGCTCTTAAGTAATGGACAATACTTAGTGATAGTTCGTTAGTGATGTACTTTAACTCAGAAGCATCGTCAGTTATATAATCATTCTCAGATATTCCAATCTTTAGAAGGTAGTGAATATCTTTTAATTTCTTGTGTTGGTTTTGGTAATAGGGATTAAGAAAATTATTAGCATTCGGTTCTATTTGTACAGATATATCATTATCTTCTAATAACGAAATACTTCTCCCGTTTGTTCTGATATCAAGATCTATATCCCCAATGACAATATTTTTAACGCCCTGTTTTATAATCTCTACCGCACAAGAGGGAGATGTATCGTTATGAAAGCACGGTTCGAGCGTAACATAAAGGGTATCAGAATCTTCAACTTCCACCTGATTAAAAATATTAATTTCAGCATGATTAGTACCTTTTTTTGTATGATTAGCTACTGCTTTAACATTCCCATGATTGTCAACTAAAAGTGCACCTACTCTTGGATTAGGGTACGGATTAACTTTTAATGCTTCGACCATAGCTAGGGCCATAGGCTCTGAATAACCTAAATATTGAAAGTTATTTTCCAAATATAGCTCCACCTTGTACGGCAATATTTACTCCATGAGATTCAAGGGGGCCTAAATCATTCACCGTTACACCGCCATCAATGATTAACGTATAATCACTGTTGCCTATAGTACTTTTAAACTCATTAATTCTATCAATAAGATTTACTGCTTTCGGCTGATTGGAAAAGCCGGGGTTGACAGTTAAAAGTAAAAAAGTTGATGTATATTCAGCATAAGATTTCAAACGTTCAATTTTAGTTGTAGGTAATATACCAATCCCAATATTTTCAAAATTACTAGTTAAGAGTTTAAATTCATCAATTTCTGTTGATTCACAATGAACCGTAACTATGTCCGCTCCGTAATCAACAACTCTTTCAACATATTTAGTGTTTTCTTGAAGCATCAAGTGAACATCCAGTTTATAGTCTGTACTGTTTTTCATCTTTGAAACAATATCCAAAGATAGACCTATATTATTAGTGAAGTGTCCATCAGTAATATCTACATGTAGTTGATCGAATTTGTTTGCATTAGTTTCAATATCTCTAAGTAGATCGAGTTGATTCGCAGCTTGAATGCTTGCAGAAATATCCATTGCTAATCTGTTTTAGTAACGATTAAAGAAAATTTACCAACTTGTAACCTATCACCACTTTTAAGGGTTGATTCCGTTAACAGCTCTCCATTTATAAAAATCCCGTTAGTCGACTCTTCGTCAGTAATAGAGATTTCTTCGTCATCTACAGTTATGAAAGCGTGATGTCTGGAAACCGTAACATCATCTAAAATAATTTCTTTTTCTGGAAGCCTACCTATTTTATGTAAGCCATTTGGTAAAAACCATGATGTTGAAGAGACTTCCTCATTAAGCAATGAAAGTATATATTTAGAATTTTGATTAAATATTAAAGAATCTTCTAATGGTATTGTTTCATTGTTCATAATTAAATACTAGGTAATAAAGGTATTCTAATGCAACAAAGTAATAAAAAATCATGACTGGAAAGGCGATAAAATTAATTAACCCTGTGCTCAAACTAATATCCAACACGTATAAACATATTGTAATAAACATAAACACCGTAGCTAGTTTTCCTTTTTTTGAGACTTCGATGGGTTTCTTTGAAAGTAAAACATATATACCACCAAGTAGAACCAATATTTCTCTCGCGATTAGTGCTATGAAAAAAATGTTTGGAAAAATATCTTGGAGCCAAATAACTAATAAGATGAACACTGTTCTGTCCACAAAAGGGTCGAGAATGATGCCAAGCTCACTAACCATGTTAAACTTTCTAGCAACAATGCCATCAAGTGAGTCACTTAGACCAATAACAGCAATAACTATAACTAGTAGGTAATTATTTATATCTAAGGGATGAAAGATTTGAAAAAGATAAACCGAAGCAAATAATCTAAAAAAAGTTATCAAATTAGGAGGTAGGAAAATATCTTTAAATTTCAAATAAGTAAATCCTTGACATCGTGTGTTGCTATAAAATGCTCATCACCGATATCTACCATTGGTAAGTTATCTGTATTATTTTCAATGATTCCATCAAGTTCTGTAAAATCTAATTCGTATTTTACTCTTGTGTATTTAGGATCTGGCACTGGTATTGAAGAAATTAATCTCTTTGTATATGGATGTATAGGATTACTAAGTAATTCTTCAGTTTTAGCGATTTCTACAATTTTACCATTAAACATGACTGCAATTCTATTACACATATATCTTGCTACCGCTAAATCATGAGTTATGTATAAATATGAAACTTGTAAATCTTTTGCTAGGTCTAGCATCAAGTCCATAATTGAGATTCTTATTGAGACGTCTAGCATAGAAGTGGGTTCATCGCATATTACAAATTTTGGGTTCATAATCAAAGATCTTGCTATGGAGACTCGCTGCCTTTGCCCGCCAGACAATTCATGTGGGTATCTTGGTAAATAGTTTTCTGGAGGGGTTAATCCTACAGTTTTCAAAATTTCAACTACTGCTTCAGTTCTATTCTCCAGTGAGCCGATATTATGAATGTTCAACGGTTCTAATATTATGTCTTTAATTGTCCATCTTGGATTTAATGATTCATAGGGATCTTGAAATATCATCTGAGTATTTCTGCGAAATTGTTTTACCTGTTCTTCAGAAAGATTATCTAAGTTTTGCATCTCATTTGCTTCTGAATTGTAAAACTTAACATCTCCAGAAGTTTTTGGATCAAGTAGGCATAACGCCCTAGCTGTTGTTGTTTTACCACAACCACTTTGACCAACTAAACCCAAAGATTCACCTTTTGGAATACTGAAACTGATACCATCAACCGCTTTTACAACCTGTTTAGTGCGTGAAAAAAAGCCACCCGATACATCGAAATTTTTAACTAAATTATTTACTTCTATTACATTATCCATTTATCACCCACAATTTACACAACACTGATCGGCCCAGTGTCCAGTTTCTAGCTCTATTAGTTTCATATCTAGTTTTCCATTACTGCAATCCTCTGAAGGGTCTGGACATCTAGGCGAAAATGCACATCCGCTTAAGCCATTAATAAGGCTTGGGGGCTCTCCATCCAGAGCTCTTAATTTCTTTTTTTCACCAACTACCGAAGGTGTAGACTCTAGCAATAGTTTTGTATATGCATGCCTTGGGTTAGTAAAAATTGAGGAAGTAGGACCCATTTCCACAATTGAGCCAGCATACATGACTGCCATATTATCTGTCATCTCTGCAATTACAGCTATATCGTGAGAAATATAAATTAGACTTAAGCCCAATAGTTCCTGAACTTTTTTTATCTCTTTCAAAATTTGGTCTTGAATAACTACATCAAGTGCTGTTGTCGGTTCATCTGCTATTACAATTTTTGGATCGCAAGATAAAGCGAGTGCAATTACAGCCCTCTGTTTCATTCCTCCTGATAATTCATGTGGGAATCTATCCATAATTGAATCCTCAAGACCTACTATTTTAAATAATTCAGATATTTTTTCTGTATTCTCTTTTTTAGTATTCTCAGGATGATGCTCTCTTATAGCTTCTCTAATTTGTTCGCCTATTTTTATTACTGGATTCCACGCATTCATAGCTCCTTGAAATACGATACTTATGTCATTCCAACGTACCTTACGTAATTCAGATTCGGACATACCTACAAGTTCTTGATTCTCTAGAAGTATGCTTCCTGAGGAAATTACTGCATTGTCTGATTGAAGTTGTAATAAAGTAGAAGCAACAGATGACTTACCACAACCTGACTCACCGACTAAACCAAATGACTCACCCTCTTTTACTGTAAAAGATACATTATTTACTGCCATCACGTTTCCTTCAAGGGTTTCATAATGCATATTAAGATTATCTACAACTAGAATATCTTTCATCGAATTACCGCTTCCTTAAACGAGGATTGAAAACGTCATCAAGTCCTCGGCCAACTAAATAAAAGCCACCTGCGAGAAAAGTTACAGAAAGACCAGCTGGAAGTATCAACCACCAGTATTCCAAACCAGAAAATATAAATCCATCAGTCTGTGAAAGGTATATCATTAATCCCCAACTCATATCTATGTTTAATAATCCTAGAAATGATAGAACTGATTCTGAAGCAATAGCACCAGTAACACTAAAGACCATAAATAGTAAAGCTAGCGGGGCTACGTTTGGTAATACATGTGAGAACATAATTTTTCTTTGTGAGCCACCTGTTATCCTTGCTGAATCTACAAATGGTTTTACTTTTACCTGAAGCGCTTGTGACTTAATGGTTATAACTGACCCTCCAAGACCACCAAGAACTCCTAGGACAACAGCAAGATGCCAAATCTTCAACTCTGCAAAAGCAGAAATAATAAATAGTAATGGTAAAGTTGGTAGCATAAGGACTAGGTCTGATTGTCTCATTAAATATGCATCGATCCTACCACCAAAAAAAGCGGCAATTGTTCCAAGTATTGTTGATATTCCTACACCTAAAGTTGCACTGAGTAAGCCCAAAACAAATGCTACTTGACTACCTTCCATTATTTGAGAGAATACATCTCTACCTAGTGAATCTGTTCCAAGTATATGTTTAGTTGATGGAGGTGCTGGCTGTAAATAAACATCATACATATCACCAACTTCTACACCTTGGGCAAGATATAGCATTTTTTTCTGGACCTCACCGTCTCCAGGACAATCAAGATAAGTTTCATATTTAGGCGTTGGATAATCCTTAGGGCATTCAACAACTAATTTGTTTTCAATAATTTGATCATAACCAACTACAGGATGATAAATACTTTCATTCCATAATCCAGTCATGAAAAGGAAAGGTTGTAACAATGCCAAAACAAGAAAGAATAGTACAATTCCCAATCCAATCATTCCTAATTTGCTTTGTGAAAATAATTTCCAATTTCTTCTTATAGCTTCTTTTCTGAGCTGTTTTTGTAAATTCTTTTCTTTTAATTCATCAATTTCCATATTTTATCCTTGTGATTTAACTCTAATTCTTGGATCTAAATATGAATATGAAATATCAGCAATTAAGTGAGCAATTAATGCAAATACGCCTACAAAAGAAAATGCTGCCATTGCAACTGGTATATCCTCTTCCAAAACAGCTTGAAGAAGTAACTGTCCCATGCCAGGCCATGAAAAAATTTGTTCTGTAAGAACGGAACCATCGATTATTGTAACTATTGTGAAAATGAAAGACGTTACAACTGGTAAAAGTGCTGTTCTAGCGGCATGTCTATCCCTAATTCTTTTTTGGCTTATACCCTTTGCTCTTGCCGTAAGTATATAGTCTTCCTTTAAAACTTCCATCATCGTTGTACGAGTAAGAAGAGCTGTACCGGCAAAAGCTACAATTGTAACTACAAGCACTGGAAGTATCATATGATAAGCGATGTCTGCTGCATATGGCTTTCTAGCTAAGGCTTCTCCTGTATTCCAATAAAAATAACTTCCAATAAATATTGCTATCAAACTTGCAAACCGTACATTCCTTCTTGAAGAGAGTGCTTCTATACCTCTAGTTGCTGTGTACGCTGCGAATTGTAGCAAAGAAATTATCACTACAAATTTAATCATCATTGAGAATATAACATCACTATCAAAAGGAGCGTCATACCATTTTTCAGGATATAAGAATTTACCGATTGGAAACCAACCCATTTTATATCCAAAGAACCATAACATCATTAATGCAAACCAGGGATAAAAAACAGTGTAAGAAAATACTGAAGTGATAGTAATCCATGTTTCAGACTTTGAACCTCTTCTCCAAGCAAGTACTTTACCAATAAAAAAACCGGTATAGAAAGCAACGATGTTTACAACAGAAAACAACATAAGAGTACGAGGTAATCTTTCTGCTATTAATTCAATAGGAGTTTTAGGGAAATATTTATATGAGTATCCGAAATCACCTTTAAAAAAGTTAACTACATAAAGCTGTACTCTTTCAAAAAGAGGTTTATCTAAGCCATAAGTTTCTAGTACTTTTTGATAGGCATCTGGAGGAAGATTTGGATTCAGAAGTAAATTAGAAAATGCATTACCAGGAATAGCGTTAAATAAAAGATATGAACTTACTAAAAAAATAAAAAACACAACAACCATTTGTAATGTTCTTCTAATTATGTATTCAACCATATTAGTACCCTATTTTAGACTTTTAAAAAACATAGGTAGGCCGAAGCCTACCCATGTTCAAGTTATATTATTAGCTCTGTACTTTTACAAGTGAAGCGTAACCGCCACCTGTTCCAGTTAATCCGTCTAATACGTCTGTGAATGGAAATTCTACAGTATCTTTATATACCTCTAGTGTAGGTACGTTGAATAATACCAAATATGGCATTTCTTCAAATAAAATAGCTTCCATTTTTTGCGATAGGACAATAGCATCACTTATTGTTTTAGCAGCTTGGAATTCAGCATCTAATGCGTCAAATTCTGCGTTGTTAAAACCAGGTGTGTTATAGCCACCTTCGCATGTGTCGTTCTTGGAATTGAAGAAATCTCCAGGGTGATTAGGGAATGCACTTAAACCCCAACCAAGCATGTAGAAATACCAATCCTCACAAGTTTCTGGTGTGAACACCTTGTCAACGATAACGTTGAAACCAGTAGGTCTCGCTGTTACGTCAAGTCCAAGTTGTTGCATCCAATCAGCAATAAATAAGGACATTGTTGATCTCAATGGATCATAACCAGCACCTGGTGCATAAAGCAACATGTCTGATGGAGGTGTTTCTCCTCCTGGTCCTTTAATTCCTGTTGGAGCGACTGCTCTTTCAGCACCACCAGCATGGGAACCCCAATCTGAAGCTGTCCAACCACCTGCTTGAAGAATTTCAACTGATTTGTTGAATCTTTCTTCTGCATTAAGGCCAGCACAATCAGCAAGGACACCTGTTACAGGTGCAACCCAGGCTGTTAACGCTTCAGGCATTTGACCATCCATATTTACAGCAACACCTTGAAGAATGTTGTTTAACACGAATTCTTTATCAGAAATACATGCAACAGCTTGTCTAAAAGATTTGTCGCTTCCAGGGAAAACCCTAGTGTTGAATGCCATGTATCGCATACCGTTACCTAAGTTGGAAACAGTTTCGACACCTGGAACTCTGGATAATTGGTCAAAAAGATTTCTCTTAACGCCTAGTGGGTTAAGAACGAAATCAACTTCGCCATTTTGGAATGCAAGATAAGCAGCATCTTGATCACCATATAATGTGAACTCAACAGTTCCTACATAAGGTCCTGCTGTGTATGAGAATGAATCGCCAGTTGTATCACCAAATGAATTGTTGATTGCTGGAGCTTTTCCATTATCCCATTCGACTGTGGTACCACTCTTATAAATTGTGGTAGTTCCACCATCCCACATTGTATTAGCATCATATGTCCATGTGTAAAAAGCACCTTGTTCTACTTTGTTATAGACAAATGCGCTAGCTACTGGAGCGTCTGCTCCCGAGGCTGCTAATAGGGTTTCTCTGTCAGTAGCATATTGCGCCCAATAACTTTCTGGAAGTATTGGTGCTTGTGCAATTTGATACTGCCATGAAGCTAACCCGGCATCAAAGTTTAGAGTTATCTCTACAGTGTAAGCATCACTAGCAACGAGGGTTAAAATACCCTGTGCATATCCCTCAGCAGCTGAGTCTGTTCCACTACCTTGTGGGTAGTTTGTTTCCCAGTTACTTAAGAGGCCAAGATCTTTAGCGGTATTATATGTAAATACCATATCGTTGGCTGTGATAGCTGAACCATCACTCCACTCATAACCTTCAGTTATAGGAACACTATAAGTCCATGTTCCGTCACCGTTATCAGTTGAGGCTTCGACAAGTTCGTCTGCGATTCCTGTAACTAACTGATAGTTAGGATATGAAATAGAGAATAATGATACAGCTTGTCCGGACATCACGTATTGTGTCCATACATCTGTTTCTGTATCAAGATAATTCCAGTAATTTTGTGTCTGTCTCTTATACACATCTCCGAGCCCACGAGACCGTACTAGATCTCG
>OLHW01000063.1_pt1 | contig 8507 bp, 11 predicted proteins | sample 1609531 | NCBI WGS metagenome assembly OLHW01 (sample SAMN05416868, study PRJEB24817) | seawater metagenome | isolation source: Sea water | place: Canada:Atlantic | collected 2013-11
CGAGATCTAGTACGGTCTCGTGGGCTCGGAGATGTGTATAAGAGACAGCTTAATAGCTTAGTTAGAATTCAGGGAGAGCTTCGGCTCTCCCACCCCTTATTTATATGTCAATTAAACGAACAGTCACAGATCATAAAACTGGTTACAAATCAGAATTTATTACTGAAGATGACAAGATCGTTTATCACACGACACAAGATGTCGCTCCTGTCATTGACCACGTTAAAAAACTAAGAGACAATACTCCTAAGCCTGGAAAAGACTTACGCCATATAGCTGAAGTACCTATGGTAATTTGGCAAAAATCATTGAGAGAAGGTTGGTCAGAAGATAAAGCTAAATGGAAGAAATGGCTTAACGATCCAGATAACAAAGTATTTAGAACTTGGCAGGGTAAAGTATGACATACGCAGAACTCAAAACGGCAATAGCAAACTATCTAAATAGATCAGACTTAACTTCTGATATGGATACTTTCATTGATAATGTTGAAGCCGAACTTAACAGAAGGTTAAGAACTAAAGACATGATTAAAAGAGCTACTGCAACAGCAGATAGCCAGTATTTAACAGTTCCAACAGATTGGATGGAAGCAATTAATATTGAAATTACATCAAACAATTTCAGTCCTTTGTTTCAACAATCAATAGAGTCATTAGACGTTTACAGAAAAGCAAACAATAACTCAGTAGGACAACCAGTTTATTTTGCAATGGTAGATGACTCTATTGAACTAGCACCAACTCCTGACACTTCTTATACCCTACAACTTACTTACTATGCTAAAATAAATGGACTAAGTGATGCAAATACAACTAACTTTGTATCAGTATCACACCCTGATGTTTATTTATATGGCGCGTTGAAACACGCTTCTATTTATTTAATGGAAGACGAAAGAATACCAATGTTCACCGCACAATTTGAAAAAGCATTAGAAGAAATGAGAATGGAACAAGAAAAATCAGCGTTTGGTAAAGGTTCATTAATGCAAAGACGCAGAACATACGGCAGACCTAATAAGAAAAATTACTATTATGGTAATTAAAGGAGAATAGAATGGCAGGATTTACAGATTATTTAGAGAATAAAGTCTTACTACATGTATTTGGTGGAAGCGCATATACAGCGCCATCAACTTTACATGTTGGTTTATTTACAGCAGCACCATCTGATACAGGTGGCGGTACTGAATGTTCTGGTGGCTCTTATGCTCGTAAGAGTATGCCTAACATGACAGTAAGTGGAACTTCACCAACACAAGCAACCAATGGAGCTGCGGTTGAGTTCGCAACTGCAACTGGTGCATGGGGAACGGTTACTCATTGCGGAGTTTTTGACGCTGCATCTAGTGGTAATCTATTAGGTTGGGCGGCTCTAACTGCATCTAAAACAGTTTCAAGTGGAGATGTGTTTAGATTTGACGCTGGTGATTTAGACATTACTTTAGCTTAATAACATGGCCACGATTGGCTATGGTCAACTTAATTACGGGATAGCTGATTACGGTACTCCCGAATACGAGTTTGCATCTGCAACCATAGCTCAAACATCCGCATTTAACGCTTCTGCTGGACTCATTCTTACAGCAGCAGCCTCTATAGATCAAACTTCTGGTTTTACTTCAGAACCTACATTAATAAAAATTGGCTCTGCCTCCATCAACCAAACTAGTGGTTTTGATGCTGTGGGCGAAGTTGTTAAATTAGGCGCTGCATCTATAGACCAGGTATCTAATTTTGTAGCAACAGCAAGACAGATAGACAGAGGCCAGGCAACTATTGCACAAACTTCTGCATTTGCAGCAACAGGCGAAGTTGTAAAACTTGGCGCAGCATCAATTGACCAAACATCTGGTTTTGCTGCAACAGGTCTTATTATTCTTGACGGCGTTGCATCAATAGACCAAACATCAGGATTCAACGCAACTGGTGTTCGCATTGCTTTAGGTCAAGCATCTATAGACCAAACAACAAACATGACGGCAACACCAGAAATGGTGTTAAGCGGAAGTGTTACTATTTCACAAGAAAGTGCCATGACGGCTCTTGGCGGAATCAAGTATTTCGGTCAAGCCACTATTGCACAAACAAGTGGATTTATAGCAGAAGGTGGCTTAAAATGGAAAGACCAATCTGTGACAACTACAAATTACACAGATGAGTCTGTATCAACTACGAATTGGACAGACATAAATGTTACTACAACTACCTACTCTGATCAGACAGTAACAACAACAAACTGGACAGAAGTATCCAACAACAACGATACCTGGACAGAAGCAGCATAGACAGGAATAAATTATGGCAGATACATTTACAACGAATTTAAACTTAACCAAACCAGAAGTAGGAGCGTCCACAGATACCTGGGGTACAAAGATAAACGCTGACCTTGATGCTCTTGATGCAATCTTTGCCTCTAATGGTACTTCAATAGCATTGAACCTAGACGGAGCTGTAATAGATAGTTCTGTTATTGGTGGCACAACTCCAGCAGCAGGATCATTCACAACGCTTACAGCAAGTACATCTATCACAGGAACAAGCCTAGACATCTCAGGAGACATAGACGTAGACGGTACTACTAATTTAGACGTAGTAGATATAGATGGTGCTGTAGACTTTGCATCTACAACAGCTCACGCAGGTAATGCAACTTTTGCTGACAATGCTAAAGTAATTTTAGGAGCAGGTTCAGATTTACAGATTTATCATGATGGTTCTTTTAGTTATATAAGAGAAAATGGTACAGGTGATTTAAGAATTGCAGGTGCATCGAATGTACAGATATGGAATTCTGATATAGATTCACAAATGGCAAATTTTGCAAATGGTGCTGCTGCAACATTATATTATGCTGGAGCAGCAAAAATAGCCACAACAAACACAGGCATAGACGTTACTGGTACAGCCACGATGGATGGTTTGACTGTTGATGGTACTGCTACTGCAACATCTTTTAATGGTTTTTTAGAAAGTGGAGTTACAGCAACTCCTACAAACTCTAGTGCAGCAACTATTTACACAGCTTCAGGCAGTCATCCAGATTACGCTTCAACTGATTTAATTATTCAAGCAAGAAGTAGTGCTGCTCGTAGTATTTACATGCTTACTGGAACAACAACACCAGTTAATAGATTTAAAGTTGATGGAAGTGGAGACATCTCCTTCTACAACACAGCAGGAACTAGCCAAGCTCTATTCTGGGATGCTAGTGCTGAATCGCTTGGTATTGGAACTACGCCTTCACACCGATTACATGTTGTAGCACCCGACGGAACACTTGCTCTATTTTCAAATGGAGTAGATGCAGATTTGAATATTAAAACAGCTTCAGCAGTTACTTTGCTTACTCCAAGCACAGGAACTTTAGCACTTGGGACAGCTAACACAGAAAGAATGCGTATAGATTCTTCAGGCAATGTGGGTATTGGAACGACTAGTCCTGATTATAAATTACATACGTCAGGAAGCAATACAATACAAGCATGGTTTCAATCAACGCATGCAGATACTTGTCAAATACAATTATCAACAGCAACTACAAATTCTTTTGCAAGAATAACAAACAATGCAGGAACATTATTATATGAAAGTGATATAACTGCTGATAATGCTAATTCAGGACATCAATTTAAAGTCGATGGCACAGAAAAAATGAGAATAAACTCATCAGGCAATGTGGGTATTGGAACTAGTAGTCCTGACGAGCAATTACATATAAGCAACGCACTTCCTGCAGTAATTCGTTTAGAACGTAACGATACAACTATATCTAGTGATAATACAATTGGAAATATTGAATTTGAACATCAAGAAAGTGGTGGTGAAGGTTTATGTGCTAATTTTGCAGTTAAAGCAGACACAGGTGCAGGTGCAGGTGCATTTGTATTTGAGACAGGGGCGGCAGGAACACTTACTGAAAAAGTAAGATTTACTTCAGGAGGCAACGTTGGTATTGGAACGACTTCGCCAGATTCAAAATTAGATGTGACTGGCGGTGACATTACTCTTAATGTATCTGGTACTGGATTAATGAATTATAAATATAATAATTCAGTTGTTGGTTCAATAACTACTAATGGTGCTGCTACAGCATTTAACACATCTTCAGATGCAAGACTCAAAGACGTTACAGGCTCTGCAAGAGGTTTAGAAGTTATCAACGAACTTAACCCAGTAGCTTACAACTGGAAAGCCGATGGTAAAGCTGACGAAGGTTTAATAGCACAAGAAGTTAAAGAGCTAGTTCCTAACGCTGTATCAGGTTCAGAAGAAGATATGTACCAAATGGATTACAGTAAGTTGGTAACTCCGCTTATTAAAGCGGTGCAAGAACAACAAGAATTAATAACAACGCTACAAGCTGAAGTAGCACTTTTAAAGGAGAAATAAAATGGCAATAGGATATACTTGGGATTGTAAAACTTGTGATACATACCCTACAAAAAGCGGTAAATCAAACGTGGTTTACAATGTTCATTGGAGCTTGTTAGCTACAGATGACACCAATAAAGATAGCGATGGCAATAACTGGACATCTAGTATGTATGGCACACAAGCTGTAAGTACAGATGATCTGTCTAGTTTTACTAACTGGTCAAGCCTTACTAATGCTGATGTGCAAGCCTGGGTAGAAGCTGGACTAACTGCTGATACAGTTACATCTATGAAGGCTTCATTGGATGCAAACATAGCTGCAAAAATAACACCAACATCTGTTACAAAAACATTAAGTTCGTAACATGGCTTTGCTACCAGTAACACCACCCGCAGGTGTAGTCACTAATGGAACAGACTACGCCAACAAGGGACGTTGGACTGATAGCAATTTAGTGCGTTTTCAGAACGGATACTTACGGCCTCTTGGCGGTTGGGAGAAGATCAGGAATACAGCGCTTACGGGTACGCCTACTGGAATGTTTGCCTACATTACCAATTCTGGTAAAAAGGTTTTAGCCGTTGGCACAAGACAAAAGATTTATGTCAACCATGACGGTACTTGGTATGACATAACGCCGTCTGGCTTTGTTACCGACCAATCAACAGATCCACTTGGTTTTGGTGCATACCATTACAACGTGGAAGATTATGGCGATGCGCGTTCACAGTCTGGTTTATTCTTTGATTCTAAGTCTTGGTCATTCGCTAACTTTGGCGAAGATTTACTTTTTTGTTGTGCAAGTGATGGCAAGATTTATAAATGGTTACCATCATCACCAGCTACGATTGGCGCACAGCTAACCAACTCTCCAACTGGCTGTTCTGGTGTTTTAGTAACCAACGAGCGCCATGTTTTAGCTTTGGGTGCAGGCGGAGATCCAAGAAAGGTACAATGGTCATCAAGAGAGGCAAGCACAACCTGGACAGCCGCAGCAACAAATACTGCTGGTGATTTACAGATACCAACAGGTGGCAGAATAACAAGTGCGGTGAAGTGGCAAACAGATGTCATCATCTTTACAGATACGGGTATAGCAAGACTTTACTACACGGGTTCTCCATTTATTTATGGTATCCAAGACGCTGGTACTAACTGTAAAGCTGCAAGTCCGCGAACCATAGTTGCTGCTGGTAACTTCTTGTCATGGATGGGTGAAAACTCCTTCTTTGTCTTTGATGGCTCTGTTAAAGAAATTAAGTGCGATGTGCATGACCACATCTTTGATAACATTAAATACAATTACAGGCGTATCGCTTGTGGTGGTCACAACTCCAACTTCAATGAAATCATTTGGTTTTACCCAGCAGGCGCAGAAGCAAGCAATCCAAACAAATATGTAATATGGAACTACGTTGACAATGTTTGGTCAATTGGTTCTATGGACAGAGGATGCTGGATAGACCAAGGTGTCTTTGACTACCCTATCGCTTGTGACAGCTTAGGGAATGTTTATCAGCATGACAGCACCACATTAAGCAACTCAGAGAACTTGGGAGCAGCAGTTCCTTACGCAACATCAGGGCCTATAGAGATCGGCAATGGCGATAACTATGTGCAATGTAATCAAATACTACCAGATGAAGAAGCAAACGCCTTACCAGGCGTTACAATTAGTTTTAAGGGCAAATTTACACCGCTTGGAAGTGAAACAGACTTTGGTTCTTTTACTTTTGAGAACGATGGCTATACCGATGCAAGGTTTACAGCAAGACAAGTATCAATGACTGTAACGGGATCAACCTCACAACAGTTTCAGGTTGGTAACATAAGATTAAATTTAAGAAACAGAGGTCGTAGATAGTGGCAAGAAAAACGCTAACTAGACCAAGCGGAGAATACGATAAAAACTATCTGAATTATTTAATTTCAGAAATAGAGTATCAAACGGGTATTACTTTTAACAAAGGTGAAAGGATACAGATAGGCGGCGGAGATGCCACCGAATTAGTATTAGTGAGTCCAAATGGAACAAAATATAAGGTTAGTGTCGCAGACAACGGAACACTCTCAACCTCAACAACAGTCTAAAGAGGACTGGGAGATTGAGTTTGATAGGTTGGAGAAACATATTATTCGTGCATTAAAGCACCAAGATATGTATAATTTGAGTGATATTAAAGAGAAAATACACCAAGGTATGTTTCATATCTGGGGTGGCAAAAACTCAGTAATGATAACTGAGTTTGTAGAATATCCTAGAGTAAAGGTAATGAACTTACTTTTTTGCGCTGGTGACTACAAGGAGCTAGAAGCAATGTTACCTAGCTTTGAACAGTTTGCAAAACACTTTGGTTGCAAAAGAATTTATGGTGGTGGTCGTAAAGGCTGGCTACGAAAAATTAAACATCTTGGCTTTGAACAAGAATATCTGGTTAGAAAACAATTATGAGTAAAGGAAAAAGCACAACTACAACAACTACAGATCCAACACAAATGAGAATGTATGAGGACTTATACAATAAGTCCAAAGGCATAGCTGCACAGCCTTTTGTACCTTACACGGGAGCAAGGGTAGCTGGGTTCAACCCAGACCAACTGCAAGGCTTTGATGCAACAAGAAATATGTTTGGTCAATCCATGGGTTACGATCCAAGAAGTCAGTTAAACACATTAGCTGGTCAAGCTGCACCAACCGTTTCACCTGTTACTGGTTCATCAACAGACATCATGCGTAGTGACATAAGAGATGTTAAACCAACATCTTTGTTAGACACAAACCTAGGCGCATACCAAAACCCGTTTCAAGAACAGGTCATAGATAATACCCTTGGTGATTTAAACCGAGCAAGGCAGATGCAACTACAAAGCGACCAAGATGCAGCTATCGGCAGAGGAGCATTTGGTGGCTCACGTTCAGCATTACTAGAAGCAGAAACCAACAGAAACTTTGCAGACAGAGCTGGTAATATTTCAGCTAACTTACGATCACAAGGCTTTGACAGAGCTACAGGTTTAGCTGGTCAAGACATAGGCAGAGATTTCTCAGCACAACAAACAATGGCAGATGCAGACAGACAGGTTGCTATGGCTAACGCTGGTTACGGCAATCAGTTTGGCATGGCTAACCTAGACGCACAAAACAGAGCATCTTTTATGCAACCAGGATTGGATATGCAAAACAGACAGTTCCAAGCTGGTTTGCTTGGCAATCAACTAAGCGATCAATACAGAAACTTAGGTATGCTATCTGGTATTGGTGGTCAACAACAAGGACTACAACAAAGAGGCATGGATGCAGGTTACGGAGAGTTCATGCGTGCGCTCAACTATGGCCCACAACAACTTGGCTTACTGGCACAAGGTGTTAGTGCGTTGCCTACGCAAACTAATACAACACAAAGTAATAAGCCAGGATTCTTAGATCAAGCTGCACAAGCTGCTGCAATATATTCTGGTTTTGGATTTTAGGAGATAAGTATGGCTAACATATTTTCAAACTTCGGTAACAAAGTAGGAAATGCTTTTACCAATTTAGGTCAAGGTGGAAATTTATTTAATGCTAATCCAGCAACAATAGCTTCTTTATCTGATGAAGATAAAAAAAGATTTAAACAAGAAGGTTTACAAAAATTTGCAAACTCTTTAGGCGTTGCCGCAGCTATTGGTAGCGGTGATCCACAAAGAGTAGCTTTAGCACAAAACAAAATTAGACAAGATAAAATTGATAAAGAAGATGCTGAGAGGAAGGCGGAGCAGGATAAATTAATTGCTTCTATGAGTCCAGAACAACAAAAGATTTTTAAAACATTTGGGCCAACTGCTGCATTTAATTATCAACAAAATTTACAAAGTGGCGAAATGGCAGGAATGGCAGAACAAAGAAAAATACAATCTTTAATTGGCGCTGGTTACACAGCAGAACAAGCAAATGCAATAGTCGTTGGTGGTTTAAAACCAGAAGATGTGCAAGGTTTAAACCAACCCATAGGTCAAAATATTATTGATGAATCAAATGAAATTGTGGAAACTTTAAGTAAAGATACTGGTATGCAAAATGATTATGCAAATTTAGACCTGTCTCTTATACACATCTCCGAGCCCACGAGACCGTACTAGATCTC
>OLHW01000065.1_pt1 | contig 8435 bp, 10 predicted proteins | sample 1609531 | NCBI WGS metagenome assembly OLHW01 (sample SAMN05416868, study PRJEB24817) | seawater metagenome | isolation source: Sea water | place: Canada:Atlantic | collected 2013-11
AGGATCGAACTCACCTTAGGCAAATTATGAGTTTGCTGCATTCACCAGATTGCTACGCCCCGTTACCCGATGAATTATAAACCCATCAGGATAATTTGTCAAGAATTAAATTCTTGATTGCGTAATTCATCTAGATGAGTCAACACCTGTGAACGCCACTCCATTAATTCATTATAGCATTCTTGATTGTGAGCACACTGACGAAGTTGAGGATCAGGTTTCAGGACACTCTCATAGAAGAGACCAAGAGCATCCTTACGCTTGTCATGTTTAGAATTCATTTTACCTCAAAGTCAAGTTTACGAACCTTACGTTTCCTTCGGTTCTCCTGGTATTCTAAGTCATTAGGACTAAGGACTGTGGCATTCTTAACATTTCTTTCAGAATTGATCAGGAGAACCATCGACATATCTTTAGCAGTGATAGTGTCTCTACATATTGTCATTTGATTAGAGCACCCACAGCATTGTGGTTTTAAATTACTTGTAATTTCTAAATTACATACTTTACATCTTGCAGTTAACATGTTACATGCCTTCTTTTGCATCACTGAATTTATTTATGCTCGAAGAGGGGATCGAACCCCCGACAACTTGAATGTAAATCAAGTGTTCTACCTCTGAACTATTCGAGCGACTCCTCCACCTGGACTCGAACCAGGGACAGCGAAATTAACAGTTTCGAGCTCTACCAACTGAGCTATAGAGGATTAAGCGACTCAGGTTGGGGTCGAACCAACGACCGACTGCTTAGAAGGCAGTTGCTCTATCCACTGAGCTACTGAGTCATAAGGATAGTATACACTATCCAATTTTATTTGTCAAGAGAGATTAAATTTCTCTCTATAGTCCCATGCATATATCTCACGATTACCTTTGATACCCCATCCTAACCAGTAGTATGCGGGTTTCATATAATATGAAATACTTTGATCATGTCCTTCAAATATAGGAAGAGCACGTTGAAAGATAGGTTCGTTAATCATCCAGCGAACTTGTCCTTCAAGTGAAGATGGATCACAAGAGAATCTTCCACAAAAGTTTCCAAGACCCTTGTAGCGTCCAATACTAGTCCACTGGATCAAACCATACCCACCGACCTTACATTCAGTATAAGAGACGCGAGCACCACCCTCACAGATGTTGGGGATGAACTTGCTCTCCTGTTTGATGTTACCCATGATTGTGGCAAGGGCATTACGATCTTTAATTTTAGTATGTTCTTGGAGTTCCTTAAGAACATACTGTTCTTCGGGTGTGCAATCAGGGCACTTCCAAGTTTTTTCATGCACATCAGCAACTACTGGTGGGATAGTTACTGGTGGGGGTGGCATCAAAAATGCCGCAAGTGTCTCAAGAATCATAGTTAAAGTAATCTTTACGGTAGTAACGACCGAGAACGTTTCCATTATAGTATGCAGGTGTACCATCTGTCAAGCTTTCAGTAAGAACTGAATATACGAAAAGTTGGCGGGTCTCTTCGTAATTGACTTTACCTAGGGTAGTATGTAAACTTAATATTTCTCTAGTAAATTTATTCTTACCTAATACCTTAATGTCTTCTTTCAATTCTGGACAAGAACCATAGTACTTTTTCCAATCAGATTCCTGTTTAGATCTACGGTTCTGTCCTTTCTTCTTTCTAAAAGACCAAAAGTATTTTCTACCTATGTATTTCCTACCATTGATGGTGTTGGTTATCAAGTATACAAAACCGTAGTATCCATTAATACTATCGGTATCAAATACTTTATCTTCAAACCACCATGGATTATCGTACATATAAAAGTCATCACTAATCTATTTATTCTTTAAGGGAATACCTCAACTTCAAAAATAGATAGTGTAAAAGTTCACCTATGTTTCTTGGACCTAATTTAAGCAAACAGTAATTTCTATCAGAGATGTTTGGATCTGCGTATGCTTTTAGTTTCCAAGAAGGTGGTTTCATAATTGGAATCCAGCAAAGGTATCTTTTTCAAGATCATGTTTGATGCCGCCGATCAAATAACTTTCAATCTCAGTTTCTTGAGGAGCAATTTGAACTTCTTTTGATGACAACCAATACTGCATCCAAGGAAGTGGATTATTTTTAGCAGCAATATCATACTCTGGTTTGATACCAATCGCTTTCATACGACGATTTGCAGTCCACTCAACATAACTCTGAAGAAGTTTTGCATTGAGACCAATCATTGAACCATTACGGAACAAATACTCTGCCCATGATTTCTCTTCATCAACTGCATTCATAAACATCTTTCTCACATATGGTTCCTCCTCTCTTGCAATCTCTTTAAACTCAGGATCATCTCCTTCCTTCCATTTGTTGAGGATGTTTTGAGTAAGGACAAGATGCTGGCTTTCGTCTCTGGCGATGAGAGAGATAATTTTAGCGGATCCTTCCATAAGTTTAAGCTCGCCAAATGCGAAACTGCAAGCGAACGAAACGTAGAATCTGATTCCTTCCAAGATGTTGACATTAGCAACTGCCCGATAAAGTTTGCGTTTTAGAGAGTAACGATCATACTGCCCTGCAACATGACCTTCATTAGCAAGTTCCCACATAGTACTTGTGTCGTACTCATGAGCATGTTGTAGGAAGTCATCATAGGATTCAGTTACTGATGATGCTCTCTTCAGTATGTTAGCGTCATCAAGGATGGTGTCAAGTACCTCAGAAGGATTACTATAGACATTCTTAATGATGTGAGTGTATGAACGAGAATGAATCATCTCCATGAATCCCCATGCTGACATGGCAGATTCCAGTTCAGGAAGAGAACAGTAAGGCATGAATGCCATGCCAGGTCCACGACCTTGTACAGAGTCAAGCATGATCTGATACTTCAAGTTAGAAGTATAGATATGCTTTTGTTCTGGACGAAGAGTTTGATAGTCACCACGATCTTTCTGGAGAGAAACCTCTTCAGGTCTCCAGAAATAACTAAGTTGTTGCTGCGTTAGTTTTTCAAAGACGGGATACTTTGCCCCATCATATCTTTGAACACCTAATGGTTGACCAAAAAACATTGGTTGCTTTTTAGTGTCTACCTTAGTCGCGTTAAATACGGTCATTCCTTTTACGTTAGTTCCTTCAGATTTTACAAGATTCACAGTCGTCCTCCTCGATGTTTTCTAGTTGTGCAATAAGTGATTCTAGTTCTAATTTCATTTCCTCCAACCCTTCATTATCCTGATCATTTTTAACATCATATGTATTATGATAATATGAGGTCTTCCAACCATACTTGTATGTAGTTAGCATATCACTGGTGATAAGAGACATTGGAACTTCTCTATTAGGATACTGTAAAGGATTATAACTCCAGTTCCCAGAAATTGCCTGGTCAAAAAACTTTTGCATTACAGCAACAATTTTAATGTATCCTTCATTACCAGGCATATCCCATAACAATGTGTAATTGTTTTTTAGGGTATTATACTGTGGAACAATTTGCTTAAGGTTCCCCTTTTTACTCCTTTTAACGGACAAGTATCCTCTAGGTGGTTCGATTCCATTGGTTGCATTTGACACAACGGAACTAGATTCCGATGGCATTTGTGCGGACAATGTTGAGTGCCTAAGACCGTGGGTAGTGATAGATTCCCTAAGAGTTTCCCAATCATAGTTGTATTCTGGTGCTACAAGTTCATCTACATCTTTTTTATAAGTATCAATAGGAAGTATGCCATCAATATATTTGGTCCTATGGAACCCTTCACATGCACCCTTCTCTATAGCAAGTTGATTAGATGCTTTAAGTAGATAATATTGAAATGCCTCAGCAAGATCATGAACCAAAGGCAAAGCATTAGGATCTTCATATTTAAATCCATTCTTTGCCAAATAATGAGCAAGACCAATAAAACCTACTCCAAGTGATCTACGTGCCTTTGTAGCACGTTCTGCTGCCCTTACAGGGTATCCTTGATAGTCGATCAGTTCTTCCAAACCACGCACAGTAAGATCACAAAGTTCTTCCAAATCATCAAGAGATTTTAATTTACCTACATTGATAGCAGACAGAATGCACAAAGCAATCTCACCAGCATCATCATCAATATGCTGAATAGGATCCGTAGGAAGAGTGATCTCTTGACAGAGATTACTCATACTAATTTTATCTTTAAATGAAGAGTGTGAATTACAATGATCAATGTTCATAATGTAAAGACGACCAAATTCAGATCTCTCCTTCATCATATCTAAGAAGAGTTTCTGTGCAGAAATCGTCTTTCTTGGAGTAAACTCATCTGATTCATAACGTACATAGAGATCGTCAAATGAATCAGTACCAAAAGCATCATACAAACCTGGTACGTCATGCGGTGAGAACAGGCTAATTTCTCCATTCGTAATGAAACGTTCGTAGAAAAGTTTTGAAACCTGGATGGAGTAGTCAAGTTTACGTACCCTATTGTTATGAGTTCCTTTGTTGTTCTTAAGAACAATAATGTCTTCTATTTCCTGGTGCCAGATAGGAAAGTGAACTGTAGCAGAACCACCTCTGATGCCGTTTTGACTACAGCTGAGTACAGTTGATTCAAACTTTTTAAGGAAGGGGACCACACCTGTGTGTTGTACCTCGCCGCCTCTAATTTTAGAATTGATCCCACGAATTCTGCCTGCGTTAATACCGATACCAGCCCTCTGTGCGACATACCTACCAATAGCCATATCGCTGCTAAAGATACTATCGAGGGAGTCATCAGCATCAACGAGAACACAAGATGCAAATTGACGCAAGGGTGTCCTGACGCCTGCCATGATTGGCGTTGGGATGTTGATTTTGTGCTTGCTGATTGCGTTGTAGTATCGTCTGACATAATCCAGTCTAGTCTCTATAGGATAATTTTGAAAAAGAGTTACAGCAATCATCATATACATGTATTGAGGAGTCTCATACATTTCACCACAACTGCGATCTTGAACAAGATACTTATCTACTACTTGGCGAAGACCAGCATAGGTAAACAGCATATCACGATCATGATCCATATAAGAATCAATCTTATTCCACTCTTCCTGAGTATATTTACGCAAGATCCCATCATCATAAACACCTTTGGAAACACATTTCTGTGCGTGATCCAAAACAGTAGGATAACCTTGGACCCATTCAGGTCCAAAAACTTGCTTGCGAACTGCGAAGAGGAGCAGACGAGCAGCAACGAACTGATAGTTAGGATTGTCCAGACTAATCAGATCGCTAGCAGAACGTACTAAAATTTCTTGAATATCACTTGTCTTAATTCCATCAAAGAACTGGAGACCCGAATTCATTTCCACCTGAGAGGCACTCACACCGCCTCCTAGACCCTCACATGCCTCTTCTACCATCTTATGGATCTTATCAAGGTTCAACGCCTCTACAGCGCCGTCTCGCTTCTGAACTTTAATACCATGTCCGTTTGTCATACTTTCTTCCAGTCGTTAAATTTGAGGGTTGCTTCCAGTCCCTGGTAGACATTAGATTCTACCAGAGTTTGGACGTTGTGTCCAGCAAGGAACATGTCATTTATGTCCTTTTCCTGTATCTTCTTTGGCCAAATGACTACCTTATCTCCTCGGTCAATGACTTTGGAGATTCGATTGACGATCTCTCTGTTGCGTGATTCATTATCAAATACCCAGATGTGATTGCTCCAACCAAAAGTCCTGACATCAGCGTCAGATCCAGCCATAGCAACAGAGTTGTTGAGGAAGGTGGCATCGAATGGTCCTTCCACAATGTAAACAGGTTTGTCGTCTTGTATTCTATCCAGTCCGAAGATCTTTGGGTGGTCTTCGTCCAGCATGATCGTTATATATCTTAGTTTTGCCTTAGGGGCGAGCGATCTGCCTTGGTATCCAAAGAGGTTTCCTTCTTTGTCTCGGAATGGAATAATAATGCGAGCACTATCTTGCCTAAGAGTATCAAACATCTTCTTTTGCTCATTTGTCCAAGCCTTAAACTTGGGACAATAGTAGAAGTAATCTAGATCTTTGATTCCTCTCTGTTCAAGATATTCTCTTGCCGGGTGAGATATATTTAGCGAAGAAATCTTTTCAAGATTTGTATCTTTCTTGACAAACTTTGGTGCTTTGAATTCAAACTTAGGATTAGGCACAGTTGTGCCCTTACCAGTTCCACCATCTTTAAATTTCTCCATGACATATTGGTCATGAAGAAGAGTATCTTGATCCTTTAAAAAATTAGCAAGTGTTTTGCCAACGCCACAGTTATGGCACTTGTATACAAAAGTATTCTTGATCTTAAAAAGATATCCTCTCGTTTTATTCTTTCTCTTTTGTGAGTCGCCACAGTAAGGACACCTGAAATTATACAGGTCTGCCTTCTTGCGACTGAAAAGAGTCAAACGAGAGGATACTAATTGTATATACTTTACGTCAAGATAACTCAAAGACAGGCTTCATCACTCCACCTATACTAGCAGTTGACGTATCGTCTGTCAAGATTTTGAAGATAGGTGGAACCACTTGTAATACTGCCACAAGGGTCGCAAGGACTGCTCCTGCACCGATAACAAACTTTGCGTTGGCATCCACTTTCTTCTGGATATTACTGATCCTACCGTTAACCAGTGTATGATCCTTCTCATGCCTTTCCTTCATCTCTTCTAGCATACCGATGATGAGTTTATCGGCACGTTCAGATTCATCCAAACGATTTTCGTGGCGCTCCAAGATTACAGCAACTCTGTTGCTGTTTTCTGAGATTGTACCTACTGCTCTTTCGAGTTTGTCAAGCATCTCTTTGGAGAGATCTTCATAAATGTCCAGTTTACTTTCTAAAACTGCTAATCTACCAAGACCAAATGCCATTAAAGATTTTCCACAAACTGAGTTGCTCTATCAAAATTCTCTTCGATCATTTCGCCAAACTTATCTTGAGTTTCTTCACTCATTTCTAACCAAGTACGAAGGAATTTCTCCTGCTGTTCCTGTGAGAGTGTAGCAAACTGTTCATTTAACTCAGCAAATGCACTCTGCCAATCAAATGATTCATTCTTTTTGTTATCAGAAGATGCCTTATTAATATCTTTACTAATATTCTTCTGACGCTCTCCTGCTTTCTTTTGATAGTCCTTTGCCTTTGCTTTAGACATAGCAGCAATTTCCTGCTTACGATTTGCAGCACGCTTTTCACGTTCCTGCTTCTTCTGCAGTTTACGTTTGGTTTGAATCATACGCATTGCAGAAGATACTTCTGTGCTCTGATTATCTGCTTCGGCAATAATTTTTTGGTCTTCCATAGTTTCTTCCTTTAATCTTGCGTTTCTAATCCTTTGAAAAATATCGGTTTTAAATTTACTCTTCCTCTTTCTTTTCCTAACAGGAGGTTCGTCTGGAGGGAGACCAGCAATAGCACCTGAAGAAGCACTGTTTGTAGGAACTTCTTCAGTATATACTCTACCGTTCATTTTTAGAGTAAGTACTTTCATAATTGCTGCAGTTGATCTATACAATATTTATCCAGTTTAATATTATTCAAACTAGAACATAAAGGATATCTATTCAAATAGACCATAAAACTTTTTAAGATAGACCAATACTCACTAGAAATTTTATAAAATAATAAAGGTGTTGCTGCTTCACCAAATACATTATAAATGATAATCATATGATTAAGAATCAAATGAAGTTTAAGGTTGCCTGTCTTAATATAAGTTTTAAGCAACCTTTTTAAATATTTAAACCTCTTAAGATCATCATAAAAATCCTCTTTAGTCACTGCTTGAGGATTACTATAATATTTAATAGCAAAAAAGAGGTAGTTATCCTCATTCAACTCAGTAAATTGCATACATTATCACGCAATAGTAAGAGTCAGATCAGTACCAGATCCACCAGCACCAACTGTCTTACCTGCGAATGCAAGTTCAGAAGCAACTGAAGTACCCTTATCTTCAATAGTACCACTGATAGTTTGATCAGCAATAGAAAGGTCTTCTGCTTGTGCAGGAACAGTGAAGTCAAACTCAAGACGGTTTGATCCAGTTCCACGTGCATAGGTTGCAGTGATAGCACCAGTTACAGAACCAGTAACAGCAAGGGTTGCACCTGCAGTTACATCAACTTGCTCGTTGTAGATAACAACAACAGTTCCGACATCACCCTGTGTAAGTGCTTCCTGCTCAAAGAATACAGCAGTAATATCTGCCTCACCGAGGAGAGTTGTTGCAGATGTACCACCAGCAAGACCGCCGATTGCTACGAGAACTTCATCCCAGTAGCGAGCAGTATTCTTGTCAGCACCTTTATAATGGCGAAGAACCCAACCTTGCTCGGTTGCGAAACAATCTTCAGCAAGACCATTTTTATTTACACGGTCTAACCACTTTGGCTTTGACTCGTCAGTTTCTGTTTTTCCCCAGAGAGGCATTGTTCTGTCTCTTATACACATCTGACGCTGCCGACGAAGAGGATAG
>OLHW01000068.1_pt1 | contig 8250 bp, 2 predicted proteins | sample 1609531 | NCBI WGS metagenome assembly OLHW01 (sample SAMN05416868, study PRJEB24817) | seawater metagenome | isolation source: Sea water | place: Canada:Atlantic | collected 2013-11
GAGCCAGGACTCGACGTACCAATCCCAACATTACCCGAGCTGTCGACAAACAACCTCCCAGTACCGTTAGTGCTGATGGCTAGTTGGTCTGCTCCAGGTGAATAGATGCCAGTGTTGGTATCACCAACAAACGTATAAGTAGGAGCACTAACTGATCCAAGTGCTGGATATTGCTTTTGTAATGGATGTCCACCAGCTGTTGAGCCGTCATGTACAACGACTGTATCTTTTGTTGTATCTACTGTTACTTCTCGTGCTGCACCAGTGAAGCTATTATGCTCTGTTGAAGAGCCACCACGAAATTGTACTTGAGTTGCCATAATAATTAATTAGTTAAAGAGTTCCGTAATCAAATGAGCTTGAACCTAATGACATTGATAAAAATGTATCTGCTGTCAGTTCATTAGAAAATGCATTACTTGCAGCTTGTACAATGCTCCCAAAGAAAGCATTTACATTGATGTTGTAAGCAACTGATCTACCTAATGTAGAAAAACCTGCTGCATCATCAGCAGCTTGAAGTGCTGTTGAAGAACTAGATGCTGCATTAGTTTCTGACGTAGCTGCATTAGTAGCAGACGTAGCTGCATTCGTAGCTTGGGTAGATGCTGTAGTAGCACTTGTTGCTGCATTAGCGGCTTGTGTACTAGCAGTAGAAGCAGACGTAGCTGCATTAGTGGCTTGCGTAGTAGCTGTAACAGCTGAAGCAGCAGAAGCCGTTGCAGATGTTGCAGATGCTGCTGCTGAACCCGCAGATGCTGTAGCACTACTTGCTGCATTAGTTGCATTTGTAGCTGCATTTTGTACAGCACTAAGATTACTAGTAATATTATTAATAGCAGTAGTATCACCAGCAACAGTAGTTACATCACTACTAATGCCAGCTACTGTATTAATGTTAGTAGCATTACCAACAACTGATGTGATATTTGCAGAGTCACCAGCAACTGTTGTTACGTTTGAACTGATGCCAGCAACGGTATTTACGTTAGCAATATTTGAACTAACAGTACCAATATCAGTTGCATCATTTGCAACACTAGTTACATTACCTGAAATACCAGCAACCGTAGATACATTTGCATTATTACCTGCAACGGTATTAACATTAGAGATGTTGGCACTAACAGTATTGACTGAAGCAATATTACTGGCAACTGTTGTTACTTCAGTAGCTTTAGGTACATAACGATGGAATGTATAAGTATTTAAAGTAGATGTAGTCTCTACAAGAATACCAAACCCTTGTGCATAAGTAGCAGATGCTTCCGCTCCATTGATAGTAACTGTAGAGTTACCTACGGTGCCATTACTAATCGTAATTACACCAGAACCATTAGACGTTAAATTATTAGCAAGAGGAACACTAATTAGTGTGCCTGCATCATTATTAATATCTGGATTTGTGTTTGGGAAGCTTGTCTCATTAGCAATAGGAACAAAACCACCAACATCATCAACAAGATCTATAATCCGTGCATCAATTGCAGCAGTAGTTGCAATATATGCATCACTTGCTGACCATGTATCTCCACTACCAATATTTTCAGCAGAGTTGAGATTCCAGAAACGTGCATCAGCTTCAGTCTCTGTATAGTACCTATTATCCAGTTGACCAGCATCTAGTTCAGTCTCTGTGTAATACCTATTATCTAGTTGACCACCATCTAGTTCAGTGGAATCATAGACATTGGCTTCCAGCGTTGCCTGTGCAGCTGCAGTAGCTGTTGCTAAAGTAGAGGCTGCGTTAGCGGTTGTTACCGCACTAGCTGCATTAGTAGATGCTGTAGTAGCCGTAGCACTGGCTGCGTTAGCTGTTACAACAGCAGCACTAGCGTTAGTTGATGCCGTGTTCGCTGTTGCTACAGCAGCACTAGCGTTAGTTGATGCCGTGTTAGCCGTAGTAACAGCATTGTTAGCTGTAGTTACAGCACTGTTAGCTGTAGTTACTGCACCTTCAGCTGTTGTCTTAGCAGCGTTTGCCGTAGTATCAGAAATATCTACAGCAGTTTCTGACTCTTGCGTAACATATAAACTTTGAGTAAAGTTTTGATTTAAATCTTCTGCTTTAATAGCAGAACCAGGGAAGAAAGTAGAACTAAGCGTATCAATAGCTGTATCCCTAAAGATACGAATAGCTACATTATTAGCAGGTGCTGATGTAAATGAAAGCGTTGTAGCGTTGGCAAATGTAAATGCAGTTGTAGCAACAGTATCAAGTGTTACCTTGACATCAGATTGTTTTAGATATTCAAATGTAAATGAATAGTTCGTAGCTGAACCATTCCCTGTATATGTATTTTGTGTAGTTGCCATTAGTAACGATTAGTTGGGATAATTCCTTGGGTGGCATTACGGTTATTGATTTGTTGGATCAGGATACGTTGCTGGATACCATTCTTCATTTCTGAATCTAATGCTTCATACGCAAGATCTTCAGCTAGTTTTTGTGCATCACGTAGCATCGTATGGATTTGATCATACTCACCAATAGATAATTTTTCAGAACCAATAAAATTAGGGGGACGACGTGCTATTTTTAGTTCTTTAATTGTATTTCTAGCATCAGCTATTTTACTAATTCTACTGATCTCTTTTCTTAAAACTTGTTGTTCACCCATCTTTTTATATAATGCAGCACGTTCTGTATTAGTAAGGTCTACACCATCACGTGTTTTAAATGCAGAAGATACATCATATTCAATATCTACTAAGAACCTTTCTTCTTTAGTCATACCAGGATGAATCTTTAGTGGAGACATCTGGTTATAAATACGATGGAATACATTATATTGATTAGGAATCTCTCCAGTGATTGGGTTAGTAATAGTAGGTAGTCTATTGGTATCATCAAAAGCACCGAAGTACTTATTACGATTAGCCAAATGACTTACAAGATCATTATTAAGTTCTTTTAAACCACCATCAAGTATCTTACCAAAGGTGTTACGTGCACCAGCTAACGGACCTAGAGAATCTATCTGTCCTGCAATAAATCGTGTAGCTTGTGCTTGGTTACCACCTAATACTTCAACCATAGAACGCATAGCAGACATACCAGCAGCATCAGTTAAAGAAGCAGCTAATATAAATGATGCTTTTTCAAAGAGATGTTCTACAGCAGTCTCACCTAACATGTCAAAGTTATCGCCAACGTTAGCAACGAAAGCGACCCAATTACTTAAACCAGGACCAAGTAGTTCTTCATACTCAAATCTAAGCCCATCTAGCCCTTCCATTGTACGAGCTTTCCAATTACTATTCTTCTGACGTGCTCTATTAAGTTGACGATCCATAGAACCATCACCTGTCATACTGAACAATCCATCTCCAAATAGTTTATCTTTAAATAGAGCTGCAACTGCTACGCTAGTAACGAAAGTACCAACAGCTTTTCTACCTAATGTTCTATTTTTTATATCAATAATAGTATTAAGTTTAGCAGTAGGATCCATACGTTGAATTGGATGACCACGTTTTGTAAGAAGTTTATCTACTAATTCTGGATTAGACATCAAGTCTTTTACTGAAGTAAATGCTAGATCATTAACATCTTCTTGAAATGATTTAAATGGAAGAGGTAGATAATCATCAGCTACTCTAACCATGTTCATCATCGACCTAGGGAAAGTAAAGAATGCCTGCACAGCAGGTATCATTTTTACTAATCCATCTACTTCTTTAACTAGCTTGGTATCTAGGTTTAATGCAATATCTGCTGTATTATATTTAACAGCTTGATCTGTAATAATACCATTCCTATCAAACATGCTATTGTATTCTTCAGTAGCTAGTTCTTTGATACGAGCTGGTGTAGCAGCCTCACCTAAACGATCTAGTTCATCCATAGCACGGAAACGTGCCTGAGCATTAGCTATAGTAGCACCAGTCCAACCATCAAAGCCAGTCATTAGATTAGGAGTTAATCTAAAGATAGGATCTTCAGCCATTGCAATACCTTCTTCATAAAGATCAGTAAGGTATTTATAACCATGGTTACCACGTTCTGCTTCAGCTTCTGCAATATAACGGAATTGTGCTAGCTTTTCTTCTTTCTGAATGATTAAATCAAGACGTGTTTGACTTGCTACAGAGTTAGGGTTTTGAGATGCTTTTGTAAACATCTTACCAGCATATGCTAATGATTTCTTTTGTGTATCAATAATAGAACCGTAAGCCATCAAACCGCGTTGAACTGCTTTCATATCTCCTCGTGCTAATGCACCAGCAAAATAAGTAACTGGTTCAGCTACAAGACCACTTAGGTTACCGTATAAAGCTTTAGCAGCAGTTACAGGACTAGATAGTTTTGAATTAAAGTAATTAGCTCTTACAGCTTGTACAAGAATATTAGGTGATTCTGGATTATTATCAAAAAGAAGTCTTGTCTTTGTAAATGCATTGAGGATTTCCTCATTCATTTTAGCAAGAGTATTGATTTCACCATCACTAATTTCATATAGTTCTAGGAATGAATCAAGAATATCAGGTCTATTTTCTTGTAAGTACTGCCAGTTTGCAGTAAAGTCATCACTTTGCTTTTGGATAGTACTTAGTGCTTGAGGATAAGCTTCTTTAATACTCTCAGCAATCTCATCAGATGACTTGCCAAAATTTTTTAATCTCTCTGCAACAGTCAATAAACCTTTCTTTTGAGTAGCATAGTACCTAGTAGAACCTACTAACTGCTGTAAGAAATTAATATTATCAAGAAGTTTTTCCTGTGCATTTTCAACAGAAAGTGATCCTTTATTAATACGAATGCCTTCTGATAAATCAGCAATCTGTCCAGCAATAGAAGTAGCAGTATAAGCTTGTGCTTTAGCTACATCCATACCAGAATAGTTTTTAACCATTGTATTAATAGAACTTAAAGCATCAGTATAACCTGTTGCAGAAAGTACTTCAGCACCAAACTCATTCTTTGTAATGACTGGATCAAGGATCCGTCTGATCTCATCAATACCAACAGTAGGGTCAAATAGTTCTAAAACAAGATTCTCACCTTGAGCTTGAATCTCTTCAAAACTAACTGCCCAATCAGCAGCATCCATCCTATAACGATCAGCATCCTTTAGTTGCTTAGCCAGACCAATAGTAATCTCCTCTACACCACCAGGTGTTTCAGTACCAAACTTAAGAGCAGGTTCACTGATGAAATTACCTAGACGACCATATACTGTACCTTTATTAGATGCAATACGTGCTGCATCTACACTAGCACCAACAATACCAAAGTCATCTACTGAACGCATACCTGTTTCATTCCAGTCGTACAAATCATGTACGCCTTTCATTGCTACATTACCTTCAGGATTCTTGGACATATTATAATAGCCAAGTTCATCTAAGTCAGCTTCCTGCTTACGTGCATAGTTAGTAAGCTCTTCAGTAAGGTCATTACTTTTAGGAGCTGGTCTCATATCAGCAAGTGCTTTAATTGCTTGATCTGATTCTCCAACAATTGTAGGTGGTGCTTTGAATAGACCAGCTACTTCATCTAAGGAACCCTTTAGTTTACCAGCAAAGCCTACAAAAGGAATAAGAAAACCAAGTGCTAGATCTTCATTAATATTCTTCTGACGTTTTTCATCAGCACTATCAGTGTCAAGTGTTGCCCAGCTACCAGGTATAAAATCCCATTGTGGTGGTAAGGATTTCTTAATCTGACCCAACATATTATCTTCTGTATACTGATCACTAACAGCACCAACAGCAACACTAGCACCAGCTTCGATGCCACGTTGTCCCATGAACTTTACAAAGGCTGATTTACCAAGTGGGTTATTAACCACAGCTTGTGCTTTAGTGCCAACAGCAAGACCAGCACCTTGTAGTAAGATTGTAGGTGCGACAACAGAAGAGATGTTTCTTACTGATTGTGCTATATTATCTTCGTATTTAGTAATCTTAGGGATACCACCTGTACCACCATATTGTGCATCTTGTTCAGCACTAACACCTGTTAATGCATTAAAAGCTTCGATGCCAAAATCTACCATACCTGTTGGTATAGCAGTAGCTAGTTCAAGTGCTGTCCTAGGATCGTCAGCAAAGGCTTGCATATCACTGTCTACACCTGAACTCATCTGATTCCTATTCCATTCTCCCCTACTCATACCTTGAGCAGCGTAATAAGAATAATCTTTACTTTTATCGAATGGCTCCGCCGTAGAGGTGCCTGGATCCTGTTGTTGTAGCGGTTCTCCTCCCGTAGGAGGTTGCATGGATTGTTCAGTGTCCGCCAATTCTTGCTCTTGAGCAGCGTCCAATCTCTGTTGAATTTCTTCAATTTGTTCGTTAGAGAGTGTTGCTTGACGTTCTTGTTCATCCAGTACAAAATCTGCGCCTAAACCAGGATCTTGTGTAGGATCGTTCATAGTTTGTTTTTTAAAAATTAATTAATGGAATTAATCAAGTCTAATTCTTCTTGAGTAATTGGTCTTAGTAAACCGCCAAGGTGTAAATGTGTTGCATGATTTGGATCGCCATCGCCAGGCCCAATTACTTCTTTAAAAATATTCATAGATCGAATAAGTTCTTTAAGTTGTTTAGTTTTTGCAATAGACGTGTTATAATCACCAGTTTGATGTGTTATATCAAAAGCTTCATCATAGTTGTGATAACTGTTTCCTGCGTGAACAGGATCTACTTGATCAAACGCACTGTGTTCACCAATTTGAAATCCAGCTGATTGCATTGCAGTCCCTATATTTACATAGGCTTGTTTGTTTGCTTCATAAGTTAAGGCTCCTGTAGGTCCAATCATACTTGACCTAATATTGCCAGGCATATTTGTTGTGCCTAAATAATTAACACCACCACGATTTCTTTGACCTACATAAAGAGAGTTCATTAATTTTGCATCAGCAAGACTTGCCTCATCCATAGCCTTAGTTACAATGTTAGGTTGAATTAAAGGTGTGTTTTCACCAAAGGCAAGATTATTTGCTTTAATTTGTTCATTAGCTATTTCACTAGGTGCGTTTTTGTTTTTTGCTGCAGCATACATAATTAAAGGTGGATACCTAAAATTGTTTGAAGTCTGCGACTGTTGTGAAAGAGTTGCAAGTTCAGCTGGTGTGGCTAACAAACTTGGTGTACTAGCAATTTCTCCTATACTTCGACCTGCCGCAAATTTCTTATCAACAAGAGTTTTCATTTGCTGATAATCTTTAGTATCTGGAAATAAATTAGGAAAAATTACACTATTATTAGTAGCATCAGGCTTAGAATAAAATCTACCTTGTGGGTTGTCTTTATCTTTAGCTCTTTCCTCATTTAATATTGCAGTAGTTTTTGCAATTTCTGCAGCATTTGTTGTAGGATCTTGTGAACCAAAACCTTGTTCTTTCCAAATATCCATCCATCTTCTTTTAAAAGCGGATCCAGTCAGCACAGCATCAGGGGTAGTCGCTCCATCTACGCCTATCTTATGCTCTTCTTTAGCTATAGCATCTAATGCAGACAGTGCTTTTTTACCCAGATCTCCACCAAATTTCCTTAATTGTGCTGCTTCATTTAATGCTTTTAATTTAGTTTGGTGTGTACCCTTTGCCCGGTTAATACGCTCTTCAGGTACTTCAGCACCAGATCTTGTATAGCGATTTATTTCATCTTCATTAAATCCTGTACTAACATTTGCTATTTCTTGCTTTAAGTATGTAGGTACAGGTTCACCTACAGAAGCAAATAAATCTGTTAGTCGCTTGTCAGCAGCAAATGGGTTTTCAGCAATCATTGCTGGTATTTGACCATCATTAAATGCTGCTAATGTTCTCTCTTTTACACCGCGTACTTGTGCTAACCTAGCTTTGTTATTATCAGAATCAATCCTTTGTACTCTATCTCGTTCTGCTTCATCTGCTGATTGTGAATAACGTTTTCCCCATGTAGTTGCTTTACCATTCTGGCCTATAATTACAGCATCACGAATAGCCTGAGCTTCTTCTTTAGTAGAAGCCATTTTTATGGCATTTACCATAGCAGTATTTGCTGTCGTATAATTATTTGTAGCCTTAACAATGTGTCTATAGGCAAGGCCAGAATTAGTTCTATTATAACTAGATAACAGTACGTTAGAATCATCTAACATTACTTGCTTTTTAAATTCAACGCCTCTTGCCCTTGACCTTTTGCGTTCTAATTCATTTTCTTCTTCAGCTTTTGTTTTACCATCAGTAAAATATAAACCATCAGTTACACCAAATGATTTACGCATATAACGAGTGACTTCGTTAGTTACGTAAG
>OLHW01000069.1_pt1 | contig 8236 bp, 4 predicted proteins | sample 1609531 | NCBI WGS metagenome assembly OLHW01 (sample SAMN05416868, study PRJEB24817) | seawater metagenome | isolation source: Sea water | place: Canada:Atlantic | collected 2013-11
CGGTCTCGTGGGCTCGGAGATGTGTATAAGAGACAGGTATTACCCATCCATTTGACAAATGGATCACTAAGTAGTTTTAGACCTTTGACGTTCTTTACTTTTGCTGCTTGTGCTGTTAGTCCTGCTGAACCTGCTCCACCTAATGCCAAAGTAGGTATTACAATAGATGAGATTTCTCTTACTGTTTGTGCTACCTGATTTTCAAACTTAGGTGCTGGTTTAATATCTACACCAGGGACTAGATTTACTGCTCCTGTAAGAAAGTCTCGGAGGCCTGTCATTACATCAGCATCACCTTCTGCTCCGTACTTATCGATTTTATCGTAATCAATAGTACCGTCTTCATTTTTAAATGGACTGGTTTCTACGGCTTGTGCAGGAGCTGCTTCTTCTACTACAGGTTCAGGTTGAGGCTGTACTTGAGGTTGCACTTCTGGCTGTACTTGAGGTTCTGCATCCTGAGCCACTATCTGTTCTAGACGACGCTCCTCAGCTAGGTTCTCCTCAAGTGCTATTTGCATACGTAGACGTTCTTCTTCGTCTGCATCAGATCCTTCAATCTGATTTAGTTCTTCTTCATTCATTTAGAAATTACCTAAAATTTCACTGTGCCTTTTTGAATCTCTTTCAGGATGTGCAGGTCTTTCCCAATATTTCATCCACCAATCTGCAGCTTCTTGTCTAGAGCTAAAGTTTTGCTGGAGATATTCCTGTCCTGGTTCTCCTTCTTCTTGTAAAGCGTATCTAATTTGTGCACGCCAATCATTCCATTCGTTACCTAATGCTGCTTTTGCTCTGCTTAAACGTCCTTTGTGCCATTGGAACCATCCGTCACTTGTACCGTTATCGCCAGGGTTAGTTGTATTTAGACTGGATTCTCGTATTGCATTTGCAAGTAGTCCATATGCATGGAAATCAGACAAACCTAAGTCCTGTGTCATATAGGTAACTGCTTGGTTACCTTTTTCTTGAATTGTTCCTTCTAAAGGTACTGTAGCTTGACTAAAGGTTGACCTTACAGCTGGTGCTTCTGTTTGCTGACCAAATTGTCGTAGTGCCTTCTTAGCTGCTTCTAATTTCTCTTCTGTAGATCTTTTATTGCTAGCTAGTACATTCCTGATTGAAGCTGGTAATTCCTTATACAACTCCATGTATGTTGGTATTTCTATTGATTCGATGTTTGGATTAACCTCTGCTAATTTTTCATGTGCTTCCCATACTGTTAAAGGTGGGCTTGAACCAGCACCGAGAACTCTCAGTACTTCACTACTTCCTTTTTCAGCTAATTCTTTAGAAGCTGCTTGTAAACTATTTTCACCTACAAGTTCTACCCAAGTGTTTGGATTACTTTTTTCTTGCGCACTATATTTATCGTACCTTGTTCTCATTCTTTGACCCATCAGTGCATCTGCTGTTCCCTCTTCAAGGGTTTTGTCATAGTCAACAATTCTTCCACCTACGACAAATCCAGGTCTTCCTAGTTCTTCCTTCATTTGTAGAACTAATTTATCACCTACTGTTTGTGCAGCATTTGGATCACCAGCCATCACAGCAGCCATGTAAAGTTTAATCCCCTTATTTTCTTTCTGTTTTATGTACCATTCAATTTGATCTGATTGGGTTGCGCTACCATCCATCCATTTCAAATCTTTTACTTCTGTCATTGAGCCACTAAATCGGCCATTTAAATATTTACGTAATCCTTTAAATTCATCAGATGCCCGAACCTTATCCAATTGTTTTGCGATATTTCGGTATGGACCTTCCATGCTTAATGGAATTTCCATCTCATCCATCAATGATTCAGATAATAAATTATTTGCTACAAACCCATCTAATTGATCTTTTATGATTCCTTGCATCTGTACATCAATTGTCAGAGTTTTGTACAATCTATCGTTACTTCTATCACGGTTTGGATATTTAGCATCCATAGCGGTAATTAGTTTCTGACGCTCGGCTTCGGAAAAAATACCATCAGCCATATATTCTTCTGCTGCTTGTGCGCCGAAAGCGTCTGTCTCTGCTTGTAATACTTGTTTTTCAAGTGTTATATCTGCTATCGTTGCTTGTTTTAATTTGTTTTTATATCGCATCACCTTATCCATATTCTTTGGATATACCGCTAGTGTTACCAATTCACCATTGCGATTAAAAGGATTTTTCATGTATATCTCCAATTGATCTGCAGTAGGGTTTTGTGCAAGAAAAGTATCTGTCATTTCATCTACTACTCCAGGTGATGATGAGGTTTCTGCTAAACCCATCATTCCAGCAACACCATCTGTATTTAATCTATCAATAATGGTATTAGCACGTTTAACCCTAGTGTCCTCAGTCAGTGCTTCTGATTTATATTTGTTTGTCAGAGTGTCAGTTCTATCCAATGCACGCTGCATACGCTGGTTATAGCCTTTCGATTCAATTATGCTTGCGGGTGTTTTGCCGTCTAGTGTCAACGCTCCGCGCAATTGTGCATCTAAAGCATTTCTATTTTTTATTACTTCGTCGGCAGGCACACCTTTGGCAATATCGCTATTGACACTTTCTGTTAATGTTTGTGCATTAATTCTGCCTTGGTTATCCAGAACAATTGAGTTGTTAATATAATTTCTATATCCTCCACCTCTAATCATATCGTTAAACATAAAGTTGATAAATTCTTGTGATTTACCATCTCTTTGCATTTGCTGTACTTGCTCTGTTTCTTGCCACTGTGAATTAGAGATTGAGCTGTCTACACTCTTAGCAGCTAGAACATCTTTATGTGTCAGATTATGTGTAAAAGAGTTCTGGTTAATTGCCTTTTGCTGCAATTCATTGTTTTGTTTGACAATCCCTTCAGCTAATTTGATGGCTGTCGGTGCCCATCCAACAAGATTACTTAACAAATCAACCTTTTTTTTGGCTTGGTTTTGTTCTCTTTCTAATTCTTTTTGGTAAGCTACTTCTGAAGCGTTTCTTTGAACTCTAATGTTGCCTTGCTTGATATTAGAGATTGAAGCTTTGCTATCTTGCTCAATGCCTTGTGCTTGCTTTTGTGCTTGAAGAAAGATCGCCTGATTCTTTTCTAGATGAGCTTGTGCTCTATCCATTCCTGAAAGCTTTCTACTTGCTTCACTCTGGAGTTTTTTTACTGCATCGGGAACGATTAACTGTTTATCAGAATAGCTACCCTCCCGTGACGCTGATTTAAATTGTGCCATTTACTTTTAATATCTAGTTGGGGAGTAAGAGAATTGATTACCGAGACTTGATAGACCTGTACCTGCCGCTGTCCATGACGCTGCTGTTCCCGCTGACATAAACGAGCCACCTGCTGCGGCTGCTGCGCCTCCAAAGGCACCAATACCGCCTGCAACCATTCCACCAATCTTCAGTACATCACCGAAGTTAGACATGGCCACGTTCTCTCTTCCTAATGAACCCACATAGTCTCTTTCTCTTTGTGGTTTAGGTGACTTAACGTATTTAGGGAAATCAGCGACCATCGGCCTTAACAACATTTCTACGTAATCCTCAGTTTCAGGATCATCGTATTCTGCATAATATTCTGCCGGATTAGTTAATTCTGGTAGACGTTCAGGTTGCATCATGATTTGAGCTAAAGCATTTAAGTCTGCTTGTTGTCTTGACAGTAATATGTTTTTCCTGACGATTGCATCTCTCTCCTTAATACTGGTTCTCGAAGCAGCAATCTTCATCTTATCCAAACCAAGAGACGCATCTGCTTTGCTACTCTTTAAATCGTATTCATTGTTTGCTGCATCACGTGCAGCTATTACCATTGTTTGATCTAGGATCAACATATCTTTTAGTTGAGCAATATTTAGATCAACACTCTGTTCTGCATACATCAAACCATTCGCAATGGTCGCTCTTAATGCACCTGATTCTGCCTTTACAGCTAGAACACCTTTAGCTGCTGACCTTCCAGTACCACCACGCGCACGTATTGAACCAGCAGCTTTCATCCCTTCAATGATTGCTTTCTGTGTTTCTACTTGACTTTCACTACGTGACTTACGTCTATCAAGTTCAAAGGCACCTACATCACCAATATATTTTGTATTGATCTTTGATTCTTCAAAATTTGCTGCAACTAGTTTGTTTTGTTTGTCAACCTTCAGACCAGTTGTGGCGTAGCCATACTCTAAGAGAGTATCGCTTTCATCAAACATCACTCCTAAAAGATCATCTCTCTTTTTAGCGTTCTGTTCCATGACGGCAGCAGCCTCAGCCATGACATTAAATTTCCTTTGTGTCGCGGCTTGATCTAATGACTTGTCATAAGCACGTTCTGCTGTTTGATATTCATAATCTTGTCTTTCAACAGCATTATCATACTGTTGGATTAGATCTCTTTCTTGAAATCTTATATTGTCTTCTTGGTGTTGTACCTGGCTTTCGTACTTATCCTTCTCAAAATCATAGGCTTCTTTTCTTTCTTTTTCATTCTGTTCCCAAATATCTTTATCTCTTCTGTAAGCAGCATTTTCTGCTCGTACTGCATCTCTATTCCTTTTCCCAGCACCAAAAAATGGCATGTTTACTTCCTCTTATAGAATCTTGGTGTGTAGCTCCCTTCCCACATCATTGCATTTACAGCAATAGGGAATGGAGTGTTATTGAACATCCTTACTTTAAAGTTTTCTGTTCGTTGATGAATTGGTACTGTAAATACAGTTTCGTTATCCAGTGGTACGTCATTAGCTAGATACTTGTTTGCTTCAATGACAGGATTAGTAGTAAACCATTCATCAATGTAGAATTTAATTTCTGCATTTGCTGCTGGTGCTGTATTAAATACAATAGTAGTATCGTTTGTAAAGCTAAAACTTGTAGTTATGATACCGTTTACTGTTACTTTAATGTCTGTCCTATCTTCGTAGTCTAGGTCTTTTTTGTTGAATGGAAATGTAGTAGTAGAACCATCGCCAGTAAATAGCAGGCTGTAGGGTATCCTTCCTTGCTGTTTAATCTTAAAGCTCATCACGCCTGATAGTCCAACAGAGAACTTCATCCGAGCAATGGCTAGGCTTGCTGTAAAGTCTGTAAGCTCCTTCTCTGGTCTGTAGTACGTAGTAGGTAGGTGTACGTCAAAGTTATATTTAAACCCTACTACCACGTCACTAGCTACGCTTGTAAGGTCTTTCCTTGGGACTATAAAGTAAGGTCCAGTACCATCACTACCTCTTTCAGGAGTAATAGTAAAACCTGATTCAACAAATGTACCAGTACTCGTATTGCCTTTAATAATTAAGACAGGAGTTAATTCACTGACATCATTATAAGGTAAATAGCATTTAGATAGGTTGTTTGTAGAGTCATATACAACGCTAGAAGCTGTTGCATACAGGTCAATACAAGGGTTTACCTTCTGTCCACTGTTATTTACGATGATTGCTTGATCAGGGCTTTGACTTAGTGCTGCCTTACTAAGGGTTACTTGGTTACCTTGTTTAGTAATCGTGTACATATCATCAGAGTTGATGACCATGAACTGTGTATTACCAGGCATATACCAGCTAACCCAAGCTTGCATTACTGTCTCTTCACCATCGCTGTAGTATCTGAATACATAGGCCTTGTTAGAAGCTTGACTAGCCATAGCAATCATGGAGTTCTGTGGACTAGAGATCAATTGATCAATGTCTGGTGATATCCATTCTTTTACTACACGTGATAAGTCAAGTACTTGTGGTGCTTCTTGCTGACCTCTAGTGACCATACTGAAGCAACGTGTATATCCAGGTGTTTTGCTGATGAAGTTGATTTGTGTACCAACGTCTACAGGATCTACAGTGCTATCCATCTCATAGTTAGACAGCGATCTAATTGTTGTTAGTGTTGGTGTCAGTACTCCACTATCTGAGTACATCACGAATTGCTGGTTCTCTGAAAACAGAACTACACCCTGAGCAGTAGGAATGACAGCATGTAATGCAGTAGGTCGGATAGACGAACAGCTGATGTCAATAGGATCCGAATCAATAATTGTTTGAGCGGTTTCAAAGTAGAAGTTGTAGTATGAGCCTGATTGACTCATAGATACATTGTCTTTTGAAAGGAATCCAAGCCTATTGTTATGAAAGAAACCTGCTGTGATTTTTTCTCCAACAAAACTAGGGTGACTATTGGTGTCGTTGTCTCCTACTAATCTCTCTTGATAGACAATTTTTTGGAATGTAAATGCATTGGTTGCTGTATTCAGTAACTCATGGGGCATCGTTGCATTGTCTAATCCAGCTGACACTCCAGGTGCTCTAGCTTCTTCCCAGTAGCCTCTTCCACTGACTCCATTATCAGCTTTGAATTTAGCGTGGTAATCATCTAGCAGAGTTACTGTGTTGACGATCTTGACTATGTGACCATGATAAGACTCAATTGGTAGTAATCCAATACTTGATACTTCATCTTGGAAAGCACCTAAATGTGTATTCTGTACACCACCTCTTGCCTCTATTGTAAAGCTGGTAGGAGTTCCACTGACTACTCTGCTGATGTCTAAGCTTGCATCACCATTACGTGTGACTGTCCATGTACCATTAAAGTCAGCATTACTGGCTGTTTGTTGTGCAGTCACTAATGCATCAATAGCATCCTTTAGGTTATGACCTGCCTTTGCAGTAAGGATGTCATCAAAGCTTGCATCAGTTGCATCAGCAGTAATTGATGTCTCTACTCCTTGAATAGTTACGTAGTACTTAGCACTTGGTACTGCACCTGTTAATACTATCGTTCCTGTTGTACCTAAATTAGGTGTTGTTTCAGCTAGTGCTGCTACCGTTTGACTGTTGTTAATTACTACTGTTGTGTCTTGTACCGTCAGTAGTTTGTAATTTAGTTTTGTACCATTTAGATATGCTTGAGCACCTGTACCATATGTCACGGTACATACTACTCCAGTTAAAGCATTCCAAATAAATATACCATTTCCTTTGATGCAACCAATGTATTCCTCATCGTCATCTCTGTTGATGTAGAACCATTTAGCATCATCATATGTTGTACCTGTTCCTAGGTTTGCTATGTGCTTGAAACCTGGCCTTTTAGTTAGACCATATGTTGCATCAGGAAATCCGTTATAGCACTCACGGACTTGACCGGGAAGCATTTTGTCATCTGATTGTTTAGATACTCCGCCAAGATAGTTAGAGATCCGTTGAGTTACTGAGGGCATTTATCGGTATAGTGCGTTGTATGGTTTGTAGCTGTTGTATGTATTTGTTTCGCCAGGATGTCCGAAGAATGTATAGTCTCCCTGATTACATTCATACTCCATAGCCATAGCTCTGGCTGATTGTTCTTTCTGTTGAAGCATTTGATATTGATTGGGATCACCAACAATTCTGCTTTGAACAATTGTTGCAGCTCTAGCTGTAATGAAGTCTGCAATTGGTGTTGGTAGATCTATCCAGTCAAATAGCCATGTAATGTCACACGACACTTTCTTAGTAAATGTATAAGTATGATGTGCCTTATCGTATAACTTACCGCCTCTACGTATTACATCCATATGTACATTGGCTGCATTCTTAGCAGCATCAATTTGTAGGATGTTATTAGCGATAAGTATTTCGTTGTTAGAATCAGGAGACATATCATAATGAAACTCCTTATTGAATGACCATCCCTCGGCCTGTACTTCCCGTGAGACTTCTAATAAAGTCTGATAGGCAATCGCAACGTCCGGGTTGGTTTGATCTAGGGTAGTCACAGGCGCTTGACCACATGACTGTAGAATTTGATTTACAGCTGGCAGCTCTCGCTGTGCATTAGTGGTAGGAAAAGCCATAGTATTTTAAGGTTAAAAAAAAGGGCCTCCGAAGAGACCCCAAAAGAGTATTTAAATCAGAATGCAGAAGGTGCCGTAGCGCCTACATACAGCTCAACAGCTGCAGCAGGGTTCAGGTAATCAGCACCCATGGCCAAACGGCCAAGGATAACGTCGCCCTGATAAATCACGGAGACATCACCACTGGTGACTTGTACTTGAGGACCGATTGCTTCGACACAAGCGGCTGCTTCGCGTTGGAAGATAAGACCACAAGATGTAGCAGCAACTTCTGCGGCTGTGCCGTAGTCATTGTTGATACCAGTAGTAGCGGCAGAAGCATCTTCCAGTGCAGGACCGATGAAGTCACCGGTATTGCCAGGAGAGGTTTGACCAGTAGTACCGCCAAACTTGGTGCCGTACTTGCCAAGGAACGGAATGTTCATCGACTTGTAGATG
>OLHW01000070.1_pt1 | contig 8200 bp, 16 predicted proteins | sample 1609531 | NCBI WGS metagenome assembly OLHW01 (sample SAMN05416868, study PRJEB24817) | seawater metagenome | isolation source: Sea water | place: Canada:Atlantic | collected 2013-11
TGTGTATAAGAGACAGCAGTAGTACCTGCCTACGCAGAAGATCCTAAAGTTCAAAATACATCAAGTCCTGTGGCAGCAGCTACAGGTAACGTAACTAATCAAGCGGTGCAGTTCCAAAACAATGGAGCACCGTCTAGACAATACTTCAGTGGTAATAATAGCTGTAATGGTACAACCATGCAGATTTCACCATTTTATATGGGTAATGATACAACCCCTATGGATCCTACCAGTTACGTTAAAAGTAATAACTGGGGAGCACAAGTTAGCTTCTCAGTACCTCTAGATGGCGGCATGATTGAAACCTGTAAAGGTATCGCCCGTAAACACGAACAAAAGATGCGGCTTGACTATGAATTAGTTAGGGCATTGAAGTGTACCGAGATCATGCAAAAAGGATTTACCTTCAGACCTGGTTCTCGTGTAGAAATTTTATGTAATGACATCGTACCAATTGTGGCCCTTGAATAGATGGAAGCAGCAGTTACTGCTCTTATCGCATTAATAGGCGGTGGAGCAGCTCTTAACAACAGACTACACAACCGAATAAATAATGTACATGACCGTATCAGCGGTCTCGACAGACGTATTGATGCTATTGAATTAAGTGTAGCTCAAGACTATGTATCCAAAGCTGACCTATCAGTCATGGTGCAACGTATGGAAGACCATATGGTACGTATCGAAAACAAATTAGATCAAATTGTATTGAGGAATTAATCATGCCAAGAGGCGGACAAAAGTCTTACATCCAACAAATGAAAGAAGACCAGCTTAGAAATCGTGGTGGTGATCCTAACAAACGTGGTAAGCCTTTGCAAGGAAAAGATGTATTTCCAAAGCAAGCTAAAAAACTACCTAGTGAACGTAAAGGTTACAACGTATAATTATGTCCTATCAAATTATTGATTCATATACCAATAAAGTACTTGGTACATATGAAACACAAGAACAAGCAGTACGTGCTGAATCACATCTAGTGCATGAACCTAACGAAACACGTTACGAGATTAAAGCACCAGCTAAACCTAAGCCAAAGGCTAAACCTAAAGCAAAATGACAAACAAGAAAGCAACTGAAGACCAGTTCAACGAGTTGCATAATCTTGTCACAAAAGAATTCCTTGCCCGTATTAAATCGGGTGAGGCTTCCACACAAGATCTAAAAGCAGCTTGTGATTGGTTATCAAAGAATGATATCAGTGGTGTCGCCTTTGAAGGTAGCCCACTAGATAAACTGGTTAGTATTATGCCAACTGTTGACCCTGAACTTGTACAACGGAGGCTTTATGGCACGAAGCTCTAGTCATAGCGGACCTAAATACGCTAATGGTAATTATAAATCATATCAAAAGAAATATGATGGCTCTAAATTACAGATCTCTAAACGATCCAAACTAAATAAAGAAAACCGTAAACGTGGAACCTACGGTAACGGTGATGGCAAGGATGTATCCCATAAGAAAAATGGAAAGACATTCCTCGAAGCAGCATCAAAAAACAGAGCACGTAAAGGACGCGCATGACCCCATTACTTCCTACCCCTAACGATTACCTCTACAACTTAATAGCCATGACCTCACCAGAAGCTAAGCGTCTGTGGAGGCGCTCTATTAAGGAACACTTTGACCATACTTGTATCTATTGCGGAAAAACCTATGACCTTAGTCAATTATCTATCGATCATGTTCATCCTCGCGCTCGTGGCGGAGAAGATGTCGCAACAAATGTTGTATGCGCCTGTACCAGATGTAATCAGGATAAAGGAAGTACACCCGTCCTTAGTTGGATGAGAGACAAATTTGGAGTTAATAGACTCCGTGAAAAACTAATTATGGAGTATATTAATTAATGGATTTATTAGATTTAAATGCTAGAGAAACAGCTGCTTACACTCTTACTAGACAACGTATTGTTTCTCAAATTGATAACATTGAAACAAAAGGTGGCAGTGCAGGTACTTTAAAAAGGTTAAAAAGGTTTGGCAATGCTTTTAGCTGGTATCCTCAGTTTTACCAACAAATTTTAGAAGATATTGGAGGTATGACTGATAAGCAACTTATGTCTGCTTTGCGGACTGAAGAAGGTTTTATGAAATTAATGGCACCTGTTAAAGGGTTGCCTATTCACCATATATTTGCTAGCCGTACTGGCGGTGATATACCTATTCGTACTCCTACAAATGTTTTTTTAGATGTTAGAAAAAGAGTTTACAACGACTTCGGCTTTGGTCCTGGAAACAATCCTGAAAATTTAGGTGCTCAAGGTGCTGTTGATGAACGTATGCACCAAGGTAGATTTGGTTCTAAAGGTACTGTATTTGAAGAGTCAAAAGGTTATGGTATGGCTCCTACAAAAGAAGTACCTAGTCTTCACGGTGAAGGTACAAGAAATATAGGTGGTAAATTAGGTCAAGATCCAGCTTTATTAAGAGGACAATCAGATGAAATTTATGATGCACTTAAACCTTTTTTGGATCAACAACTTGCTACATTTAATAAAGTTACAGCCCATCCTATATTACTTAAACAGCGTAGTATTATTCAAGAAGGTATTGATCCAGCAGCATTTGATGTAGGACGTACTACAGAACAATCAACAGCAGTTAGAAAAGCTGCAGAAAAAACTGGTCTTGATATTAAATTTGCATCTGCGTTTAATTTTTCCAAAGGTAGTGCTACAACACAATTTAATCGTAACCTAAGTAAATTTGGTAAAGGTGCTTCAAAACTTATACCTGGCTCTTTAGATGATGTTATTATTGGCGGTGTATTAGCAACAGGTGCTGCTGGTGCAACATTACTAACTGGTGGATCCCCTGCTCAAGCAGGTGAAGCTTTTCTTGAAACTGGTGTAGATGTTGCTACTGGCGACCTACAAGGTGGTAATTTAGCTGATAGTACATTGCAACCAAATTTAGATAAAGTAAAAAACATATTATACCAAGAACCTGTAAATATTGCAGCGCCGACAGGTGTAACTACTTTCGATGCTGTAGCACAACCATTAATTAAAGGTCTTGCAGGACAACCTATGGGTTTAAAGAAAAACAAAGGTGCCGTCATATTCGGCTTCTAAGCCCTCCTAACCCCCTACACGCTAGATTCTACCTATGAACACTTTAGACCTCCTTAAAGACGATTTTAAGCTATTCCTACAAGCATTATGGAGTGAATTAGATCTACCAAACCCTACACGTGCTCAATATGCAATTGCTGATTACCTTCAACATGGTCCAAAGCGTTTACAAATCCAAGCATTTCGGGGAGTTGGTAAGAGCTGGATTACTGGTGCTTTTGTTCTTTGGACTTTATTTAATAACCCCGAAAAGAAAATAATGATTATATCTGCTTCTAAAGAACGAGCAGATAACATGTCAATCTTCCTACAAAAATTAATCATTGAAACACCCTGGTTGGTACATTTGCGTCCAAAGTCTGATGACTCCCGTTGGAGTCGTATCTCATTCGATGTGGCTTGCTCCCCTCACCAAGCCCCTTCTGTTAAATCAGTGGGCATTACAGGTCAGCTTACCGGTTCTCGTGCTGACTTAATGATTCTTGACGATATTGAGGTTCCTGGCAACTCAATGACGGAATTTATGAGGGAGAAACTTTTACAATTATGCACAGAAGCTGAATCTATCCTTACTCCTAAACAAGATTCACGTATTATGTTTCTTGGTACACCTCAGACAACATTTACTGTCTATCGTAAGCTAGCTGAGAGAGCCTACAAGCCCTTTGTTTGGCCTGCTAGGTATCCTAGGAAGGTTTCTCAATACGAGGGCCTTCTAGCGCCTCAGCTAGTAGAAGATATAGATGGTGGTGCTGAAAAATGGGATGTAACTGATGATAGATTTGATAATGAAGACCTGATTGAACGTGAAGCGTCAATGGGTCGTAGCAACTTTATGTTGCAGTTCATGTTAGATACGAGTTTATCCGATGCTGAAAAGTTCCCTCTTAAATGCGCTGACCTTATCGTCACTAGCGTTAATCCCACTACTGCTCCCGAATCCGTTGTATGGTGCTCCGATCCACAAAAAGTTATCAAAGACCTCCCCACTGTTGGGCTCCCTGGAGATTATTTCTACAGTCCAATGCAGTTACAAGGAACATGGGATCCTTACCAAGAAACAATCTGCAGTGTTGACCCGTCGGGTCGTGGCTCGGATGAAACGGCAGCAGCTTATATCTCTCAACGCAACGGTTATTTGTACCTGCACGACATGCGTGCTTATAGGGACGGATACTCCGACAATACATTACTCGATATTCTAAAAGGTTGTAAAAAGTATGGCGTTTCTAAGCTCCTCATTGAAACTAATTTTGGTGACGGCATTGTTAGCGAGTTGTTCCGCAAACATCTTCAACAAACAAAACAAGGAATTGATATTGAAGAAGTCAGAGCAAATGTTAGAAAAGAAGATCGAATCATCGATTCCCTTGAACCCATCCTCAATCAACATCGACTCGTTATTGACCGTTCCGTAATTGAAAAAGACTTTAAGTCTAATCCTGATGCTCCACCAGAAGAACGACTACTATACATGCTATTCTATCAAATGTCTAGGATGTGTCGTGAAAAAGGTGCAATTAGACATGATGATCGTATAGACGCTCTATCTCAAGGTATTAAATACTTTACAGATGCTATGGGTATCTCTGCCCTAGAAGCTATTAAAGATCGTAAACGTACAGAGTGGAATGCTATGTTAGAAGAGTTCTTTGACGACCCTCAATCCTCTGCTAATCACTTAGTATTGGGTATGAATTTAACACAAAGACAACAAGCTAACTCTAATCCTAAAAACTCAGTCCCTACCTGGGTTTAAAAGCGGTCCCACATCTATAGGCAGAAGGGAAGGGTGGACCCGACTGCTCAAAGGGAGGAATTCGAGACAAGCTCTCATTCCTCCTTTAATACTACTGAATCTTGGAGCATCTATTATTCTTTCTTACACCACTCTTTATTAATCCCATCACAACTTATACTACTGTATGCATAACGTAGAACTCGTTCACGTAACACCCGATGCTGAATCATTAATAGCTTATATGGCTAGAGTATCTAACCCATCTAATCAAGATAATGATAACTATACAGGTCTTATTAAATATCTAATTAAACATAAGCATTGGTCCCCCTTTGAAATGGTTAATATGTGTGTACAGATTGACACAACCCGAAGTGTTGCTAGTCAAATATTACGTCACCGTTCCTTCTCCTTTCAAGAGTTCTCCCAACGCTACGCTCAAGTCGTTAATACTCCCCAACTGCCTAACCTTCGCAGACAAGATACTAAGAATAGACAGAATAGTATTGATGATCTTGATCCCTTCCTTCAACAACAGTTTGAAGTCCGTACTCAAGAGTTATATAAGAAATCTTTAGACTTATATACTGATATGTTAGATCATGGTGTTGCTAAAGAGTGTGCAAGAGACATTCTCCCCCTCTCAACACCCACTAAACTCTATATGAACGGTACATTACGCTCATGGTTACACTATACTGACCTTAGATGTGCTAATGGTACCCAATATGAACACAAACTTATAGCAGATAACGTTAAATTACTCATCCAACAGCAATTCCCTATCGTTTATAACGCAATGTTTGATGATAGTCTCAATTCAACAAGCAATTAACTGTTTAGCACTGTTTATTACTATGTGTACCTCCAATTATCATAATATTAAACAGTGTCTCCCTGTTTGGTCCTACTTTCCACAGTATTTTACCGATTACACATCTTTCGTCATGTCGGAACCTTACGCTAACGAGCAAAGGCTCCTTAAAAAATAACATAAATTTGTGAACCCATATATCATATAAGCAGCGCAAATATTACCCCCATAGGGGTATCAAATATACTGATCGTTGCCGCTCGCTACGCTCGCTTCCGCAATAATGTCCACTATGTGATAATATTTCGCGCACTTAGCGAGCGCGTAGCGCGAGCGATTACCAGTGGTAAATAATATTTAATTAGGTACACGTATCCGTGTAAATATTGCACGACATCTGTTGCGCCAGTTAACGTACTGTCTACTACCCATTGACTTATGCGCTGTGCTGTGCCATACTATATACATACCAAACGGAGAGACAATGCGACAGATTGAGAGAGACATGCTCAGTGCAATTAGACTGGGTAAGTGTTGGCGTAAGGCAAACACTGAGGTATATACTAACGACAATAACTGTTCATTAGTATATCTTCACGGTAATCACATTGCAACAGTAACTGATGACAAGGTAAGTGTGTTTGATGGAGGATGGCAGACTAACACGACTAAATCTCGTCTCAATGCTATCATCAACTCACTGTGTGATGGTTACACTTGCGGTGTATATCAGCATAAGTTTGAGTGGTTTATCACTGATGATAAGTTGATTCATCAGTTTGAGAACGGTTACACATTTGCACGTGTTTAATGAGATTAAAAGAAGTCACATACACGCTGCATAGTAAACCAATCAAATCACTATTATGGTGTGATGTACAGAAACGCGCTAAGCGTAACAAACCAGCAAAGATTAATGGTGTTCAGCATCATGAAATAAATAACAGTGTAGAACATGTGTACTACCAACCACTCAATTAAAAGATGAGCAATTCTACCTATTGACTTTCCACTCGTTTTCTGCCATACTACTAGTATGAACAAACAAACATTCCGCTTCGTCTTGACTCGCACCTTCAATGGTGTATCAAAAGATTTCGATTACTACACTGCACAGTATGATGCAGAGCGTGCGCTACAACGTGCTCGTATGAATAATGGTGATTACCAATATCATATGACACGTGAGGAACTGTCTACTACCGCTTGACTTTCCTTCCATTCTCTGCCATACTAACTAAGTACCAAATCAATCACACTATGCTCTCCAATCCACTCAACAAAGCGTTCGTTGTCATCCGTTCTTCAGCATGTATTGACTACATCATTGTTAATCCTTGGTGTGGTTGGTGTACTGTATACTACAAGAACACTAACAAAACTGTTAAGCGTTATGCTTACAACAATGTCAGTCGTCGTGCTATTGCCAAACTATTGTTAGAAGATACAATCAGTCTTGGTTCATGGGTTAACAAGTATTGTGTCGCTTACGATAGTAAGTGTGCAGACAACTTTGATTCTAATCCTCTCACTCTTCAATCTGCTGCTTGATTATGACTACTAGTATCACATACACGCGTGCACAACTCATCGACGCATTATCTCGTGAGTACGAGTATCTATGTCATGACGATTACGACGCTGACGTTGACTTACCACTTGATGAGCATTTAGCTATGCTCCAGTCTATGTCTTACGACGATCTTATCAGCGACACATCTACTGATTCCGAGTTTACTCTCGACGACTTCATGCAGCGTTACGGCTGATGCTTACCTCTTGCCGCTTAGGCGGTAAGATGTAGGTTTCACACCTACTTATTCACCTTATTTATTACATCATGTTCTTCACACCTTCTGCACGTAACAGCATCAAGTCTTCTGCAATTAAAGATCTTGAGGTAAACCAAGCAACAAATCAAGCATTGGTTACGTTCAACAATGGTAAGCAGTATCTCTACACCAACATCAACGAAGATGGAATGTTCGACGTTATCTTTGGCAATGTCAAATCATTCGGTAAGTGGGTTAACGCATACTGCCTCAATGACACCGATGTTTCTTCTTTCACTCTTGCTTGATTAACTAACTTGTCTCTCATCAAACAACACATTCACACAACTATGATTGCACCTACTCTTACACGCTTTGAAGACGCTATCTCAAAGATTATTGAGTCTGAGGATGTTGCTGACATTGAGCAATTCATGGAAGAACTAGAGTCATACGGTATCACTGAAGTTTCACAACTCGAAGATGCGTACTCTGGTTGCTATCGTGACGAGGCAACATTCTGTGAGGATTTGATGAGTGACATTTATTCTTCTGAGATGGATGCGTTACCTACTTGGGTACATCACGCCATTGATTGGGAATTAGTGTGGCATCAATCGCTGCGTTACGATTACTTTACGGTGTACTTTGACTCCGAATACTACTTCTTCAATCAGAACTTCTGATCTTAAGTAACACATAGTGGCATCAATTGGTGTCACTATATATTTTTCATTACACATACACACCCTGTCTCTTATACACATCTGACGCTGCCGACGAAGAGGATAGTGTA
>OLHW01000071.1_pt1 | contig 8168 bp, 13 predicted proteins | sample 1609531 | NCBI WGS metagenome assembly OLHW01 (sample SAMN05416868, study PRJEB24817) | seawater metagenome | isolation source: Sea water | place: Canada:Atlantic | collected 2013-11
ATCTACACTATCCTCTTCGTCGGCAGCGTCAGATGTGTATAAGAGACAGGAAATAACACACATATGATAGATTACGAAAGAGACGACCTGCTTACAGATTTTGGTAAGACAACTTTAAAAGATAGATATTTATTACCAGAAGAAACATCACCGCAAGATGGATTTATGAGGGCGGCAAAAGCATTTTCAGATAATGATGAGATGGCAGAAAGAATTTATAACTACGCTAGTAAACTTTGGTTTATGTACTCAACACCTATTTTATCTAATGGTGGTACTAACAGAGGTATGCCTATCTCTTGTTTCTTAAACTATGTAGGTGACAGTAGAGAAGGATTAACAGGACACTACACAGAGAATGCTTGGTTGGCATCTATTGGTGGTGGTATCGGTGGTTACTGGGGACATGTTAGAAGTGATGGTGTAAGTACATCAGGTGGTTCACAATCATCTGGTTCAATACCTTTTCTTCACGTTGTCGACAGTGAGATACTTGCATTCTCACAAGGTAAAACAAGGCGTGGAAGTTATGCGGCATACATGGATATGTCACACCCAGAGATAATAGAATTTTTAGAAATGCGTAAGCCTAGTGGTGGAGACATACATAGAAAATGTCTTAACCTACATCATGCAATAAATATTTCTGATGAGTTTATGCAGTTAATAGAAAAGTGTATTGCTGAACCTACCTATGATGACAGTTGGAATTTAATTGACCCTCATACAAAGAAAGTAATACGAACTGTATCAGCTAGAGATTTGTGGCAAAAATTATTAGAAACAAGAGTTGCTACTGGTGAGCCTTATGTTTCATTTATAGATACTATCAATGACGCATTACCTGAAACACAAAAGAGATTAGGATTAAGAGTACATCATTCTAATTTATGTACAGAGATTACATTACCTACTAATGAAAATAGAACAGCAGTGTGTTGTTTGTCTTCAGTTAATTTAGAAAAGTATGAAGAGTGGAAAAATGACCCATTGTTTGTACCAGACTTAGTTAGATTTTTAGATAATGCTTTGTCTTACTTTATAGAGAATGCACCAGAGAGTGTGTTCAGAGCAAAGTTTAGTGCGGCTAGTGAAAGAAGTATTGGTTTAGGTGCAATGGGTTTTCATGCTTACTTACAATCTAAAGGTATACCTTTTGAAAGTGCGTTAGCCAAATCTCTTAACTTAAAAATATTTAAAAAGATTAAACAAGAAGCAGTAGATGAAAGCCAAAGACTAGCAATTAAGAGAGGTGAAGCACCTGATATGGAAGGCACAGGTATGCGTAATGCACACTTGTTAGCCATAGCACCTAACGCATCATCATCTATTATTTGTGGTACTACATCACCATCAATAGAACCATACAGAGCTAACGCTTATGTACAGAAAACAATGTCAGGTTCTTTTTTAGTTAAGAATAAATACTTAGAAAAGTTACTAGAAAAAAAAGGCATAAACACTGACGCAGTGTGGCAATCTATAGTAGCACAGAGAGGTTCAGTATTACATTTAGATGAACTATCTGATTATGAAAAAGATACATTTAAAACATCTATAGAAATTAATCAGCAATGGGTAATAGAACATGCGGCAGACAGACAACAGTATGTGTGTCAAGGTCAGTCAGTAAATGTATTTGTACCTGCTGATGTAAACATTAAAGAGTTACATGACATACACATGTTAGCTTGGAAAAGAAAAATAAAAACTTTGTACTATTGTAGAAGTGAAGCAATCAAACGTGCAGAGTTAGTATCAAAAAAAGTAGAAAGAACAATCATACCAGAAGCCGATTGTTTAGCGTGTGAATAATGGGAAAGTATTTAATAATTTTAATACTGCTGACAGGTTGTTCACAAATTACTGATAAATTAAACCCTTCAACTACAATATTAAAACACCTAATAAAAGGAACGAATGAGTAAATATATATTAGAAATTATCTATCATTATTCAACAGCTTTAACATCTTGGTCATGGCAAAAATTATACGGAGATAGAAAAAAAGGAGAAGGTTATAAGAATGACAGATAGTAGTATTTTTGATGGTTTTGATAAACCACGAAAGAAAAGACGTAAAAGAAAACAAAAACAATCAGTGTTATGGACTGTGTATCACACAATCTTGGCAGTGGAATTATTAATAATTATTATAATAGAGGGAGTGGAGTTATTAAGATGAGTTTATTTAAGAAGAGAGCATACTACAAACCATTTGATTACGAATGGGCATTTCAATCATACGACATGCAACAAAAAATGCACTGGCTACCTAGTGAAGTACCATTGCATGAAGATGTAAGAGACTGGAATGAAAGATTAACTGTAGAAGAAAAAAATTTAATAGGACAGATATTAAAATTCTTTACACAAGGAGATGTTGATATAGCACAAGCCTATTTAGATAAATATATTCCACAGTTTAAATCACCTGAAATAAGAATGATGTTATCTGCAATAGCTTCTAGTGAAGCAAACCATGCACATAGTTATTCTTTATTAAATGATACTATTGGATTACCTGATAAGGAATACAAAGCATTTCAAGAATACAAAGAGATGTCTGATAAACATGAGTATTTATTTACATCTAAAGGTAAAGGACTTGAAGGACTAGCTAGAGAGATAGCTTGTTTCTCTGCATTTGGTGAAGGCTTACAGTTGTTTGCATCATTTGTTATGCTTCTTAACTTCCAAAGATATGGACGTATGAAGGGTATGTGTCAGATAGTAACTTGGTCAATTAGAGATGAGACACACCATGTTGAAAGCATGATTAAATTGTTTCATCAAATCATAAAAGAAAACCCAAATATTTGGACAGAAAAATTTAAAGCAAGTATCTATCAGACAGCTAGAGATATGGTTGACCTTGAAGATAAGTTTATTGATTTAGCTTTTTCTATGGGTGGTATTAGAGGATTAAAAGCTGATGAAGTTAAAGAGTATATTAGATACATAGCAGATAGAAGACTACTTCAGTTATCTTTAAAACCTAATTATGGTGTTAAAGAGAACCCATTAGCGTGGTTAGATTGGGTATTAAATGGCGTAGAACATGCTAATTTCTTTGAAAATAGAGCTACAGAATATAACAAAGGTACTGTCACAGGTAACCTTTGGGACTAACCTTACACTTTTAGATGAAAAACGTTATGGAAGATTTAGTTCTGCCTGAAAATGTTAATGACTTTATTAAGTTATTAAACAAAGTTTACCCTGAAAAGTCACCTGATTTAAAAGATGATACTAAAACTATTTATTTTAAAGCAGGGCAAAGGGACGTAGTTAATTTTATTAATACACTAAAAGAGAGGGATAAATAATATGTGCGGTTCAAGTCCAAAGATACCACCTGCTCCAAAACCTGCTCCTGCTCCAGTTTCTCAACAAGTCGAACCTGTTGAAGCACCAGAGCTAGTAAAGGCAAACGAACAGGATTTAAACATTAAGAAGAAAAAAGTTAAGAAATCAGGCACAAGTGCTTTGAATACTTCTTCTGGTTTAAACATAGCTACTAACTCAACTCCCTAAATAAATGCAATACGAAGGTAGTTTACAGAAAGCTCATACAGCTAAAGAACGTTATCTTAAACTACAACAAGATAGAGAACACTATTTAGATAGAGCAGAAGAGTGTAGTGAATTAACTATCCCATCACTTATTAAACCTGAAGGTTTTACATCTTCAGATGATTTATATAATCCTTTCCAATCAGTTGGTGCAAGAGGTGTCAACAATTTAGCAAGTAAACTTCTTTTATTATTGCTTCCCCCTAACTCTCCATTTTTTAGATTATCCATTACAGGTGACGCTAAAAAAGAATTAGAAGAAAATAAAGACATGAAGACTGACATTGAAAAATCTTTGTCTGTCATAGAAAAAGAAGTATCAGGTAAAATTGAACAACTAGCATTAAGAGTTAGTGTGTTTGAAGCTCTTAAACATCTTATTGTAGGTGGTAATGTATTAACTTACTTACCTAAAAAAGGTAGCATGAGAGTGTTTCCTTTATCACAATATGTAGTTAGAAGAGATGCGTCAGGTAATGTATTAGAAATAGTTATTTGTGAGAAAGCTAGTATTTTATCTTTAGGTCAAGAAGTATCAGAACAAGTTATTTCTGACCCAGATTATAAGTCTGATGAAGACATAGAATTATATACACATATTTACAAATTAAATGACAATGAGTTTTATGTTTGCCAAGAAGTAAACGGAATTAAAATACCTTCTAGTGTTGGTACATTTAAAAAAGAAAGAATGCCTTACCAAGCATTAAGAATGGTTAGAGTTGACAATGAAGATTACGGCAGAGGATATGTAGAAGAATTTTTAGGTGATTTAAAATCATTAGAAGGTTTATCACAAGCACTTGTAGAGAGTGCGGCGGCATCATCTAAAATAGTATTTATGGTAAGACCTAACTCTGTTACTAGAAAAAAAGATTTAGCTATGACTAGAAATGGTGACATCATTACTGGTACGGCTGATGATGTGTCTGTTCTACAAGCACAGAAACAATATGATTTACAAGTAGTAGAAAGAAGTATTGCTAAACTAGAAGAAAGAATGTCTTACGCATTCTTACTACACACAGCAATACAAAGAGATGCAGAAAGAGTAACTGCACAAGAAATTAGATACATGGCAGAACAATTAGAGACTGCTATGGGTGGTATTTATTCATTACTATCACAAGAATTCCAACTACCATTAGTTTCTATACTGATGAAAAGAATGGAACAAGCAAATGAAATACCAAAACTACCTAAAGGTACAGTTCAACCAACTATTATTACTGGTATTGAAGCATTAGGTAGAGGTAATGATTTACAAAAATTAAGAGAATTTGTTGCAGAGATAGGAAATCTTGCACAGATAAATCCGCAAGTTGTTCAGGCGTTAAACCCTGATGATTTAATCAAACGTATCGCTATTGGTTTAGGGATTGATACAGATGGTCTATTAAAATCACAAGAGCAACTAGCAGAAGAACAAGCGGCTCAAGAAGAGCAAATGCAAAATGACCAGATGATGCAAATGGCAGAGAAAGCCATTCCTCAAGTTGCAAATAATTTAACTAAACCACAATAAGGAAACACAAATGGTAGATACAATAGAGATAAAAGAAGCAGAAACTACTAGCGAAAAACCAGTAGAAGAAAATGTTACACAAAGTAAACCTGAAGGCTTACCTGAAAAATTCAACAGTGTTGAAGATTTAGCAAAGTCATATTCAGAGTTAGAAAAGAAACTTGGTGACAATACAAAAGAAGAAGCACCTAAAGAAGATGCTCCTAAAGAACAAGCTAAAAATGATTTAGACATTGCTGAAAAAGCAGTGGAGAGTGCAGGTTTAAATATGGATAGCCTTGCAACAGAGTATAATGAAAAAGGTGAGCTAGATACTAAATCATACGAAGCATTAGAAAAAGCAGGTATACCTAAAGATTATGTAAACCAGTTTATTGAAGGTCAAAAAGCAATCGCTGACCAACAAGCAACATCTATTAAAGATATGGTAGGTGGTGCAGATGCTTACGCAGAGATGTCTAATTGGGCGGCAGAGAATATGTCCGAACAAGAAAAGACAGCTTACAATACAGCCGTTAATTCTAAAGATGTTGAAACTGCAAAGTTAGCAGTCGTAGGATTAAAAGCTAAATTTGAAAGAGCTAATGGTAATGAACCAAGTCTCGTAGAAGGTAAAGGTACAATTACAGGACAAGATGGTTATAAGTCTTGGGCTGAAGTTACTGCCGCTATGGGTGATGACAGGTATTCAAAAGACCCTGCTTATCAAGCAATGGTTCAAGAAAAATTAGCTAAATCAGATTTATAATATGTGGTTAATAGCATTAAGAAAATTGTATGACGCAGAAGTGGCGGAGAGTACAGCAGTTATTGATACATTTTTAAAAAATTCTGTTGGTGTTGCAGACCATGATAATTTTATGAAAACTATAAAATCACAGTTTGATAAATTAGTACATGCTAAACATGCAATATCAGAGATAGACGACATAACAAAAGCATCAATCAGTAAGGAGAAAAATGGCAAAAAATAGTTTGTATGGAAATATTAACAAAAGAAAACGAGCAGGTACTTCTCGTCCAAAATCAAAAAGTACAATTAGTAAATCTGCATATTCAAATATGAAAAAAGGATTTCCTAAAAAGAAAGCATAGTTGTGCAACGCTTATGCGTGGCAACTGCCAACTTTAATTTAGCCAAATAACTTGACCCCTTGCGAGGGAAAATCTTGACTAAATAACTTTATTGAAGAGGCTTTTATAAACTAACATCAAAAAAGGAGACAATCACATGTCAAACGCAAATCCAGTTAAATTCGGAAATGCTAATAGTGGTGGAACTCGTGATGATGCCCTGTTTTTAAAAGTATTCGCAGGTGAAGTAATTACTTCATTTGACAGAGCTTCAAAAACACAAGGTGCTGATATGGTAAGAAGTATCAGTAACGGCAAATCTGCATCTTTTCCAGTAATGGGAAGAATTGGTGCGGAGTATCACGCAGTTGGTGCTGAAATATTAGGTTCTGCAGTTAACTCAAACGAAAAGGTTATTACAATTAATGACCTTTTAATATCTTCAGTATTCGTATCGAATATCGAAGAAGCAAAAAACCATTGGGACGTAAGAAGTGCGTACTCTACTGAAATGGGTAGAGCATTATCTTTCCAAAAAGATAAGCATATCTTACAAACTATTGGTCAAGCAACTCTAGCTAGTGCAAACGTAACTAATGGAGACGCTACAACTAACGTAGTAAACACAGGTATCGCATCTTCTACAGATGCTACTGCGGCTAATGCAATGATAGATGCTATCTTTGCGGCGGCTAAAGAACTTGATGCAAACTACGTTCCTTCAGAAGGCAGAAAATGCTTTATGAGACTTGAAGAATACTACAAATTAGCGAATGCTACTAATGCAGTCAATATTGACTTCAGTGGTGGTGCTAATGGTGGTGTTGCATCAGGAAAAGTTGCAAAAATTGCAGGAATTGAATTAGTACCAGTTCCTCATTTTGTATCTTCTAATGTTACTTCAGGTGCAGACGCAGGTTCAGCAACTAATGGTGGTTCAACTCCTCAAGCAGTTAACCTATCAAACTTTGTTGCTCTTGTATCTCACCCTTCAGCAGTCGGAACTGTTAAGCTAATGGATTTAGCTGTTGAAAAAGAGTACGACATCAGAAGACAAGGTACGTTAATGGTAGCTAAATACAGCATGGGTCATGGTGTATTAAGACCAGAAGCGGCAGTCGGAATTAAAGAAGCGGCATAGTCCCTCTTTACTTACATTGGGCGGAGATTAACACTGACAATCCGCCCAGTGTTCTCACACAAAATTTAACACAAAGGATAGATGACTACACAAATTACACCCACAAGCGAATTACAAGCTGTAAACATAATGCTATCTACTATTGGAGAAGCTCCAGTAAATAGTATTACAGGCACTACTACAGTTGACGTAAGTACAGCAAAAAATATTCTTAATGAAACATCTATGTCTATCCAATCACAAGGGTGGAATTTTAATACACATACAAATTATAAATCACTATCTTTAGACAGTGACAGCAAAGTACCCCTACCTTCAAACTGCGTAAAGGCTGACGCAAACTCTCAATTCAGACATTTAAATTACACTATTAGAAGTGGTTATTTATACGATATGGAAAATCATACTGATGTATTTACTTCAGCTCCTAAATCAGTTGATTTAGTTTTAGTACAACAATTTGAAGATTTACCAGAATACGCAAGACAATATGTTACAATGAAAGCGGCAAGAAGATTTGCGGCTAGGTTTATTGGTGACAAAGAAATTACACAATTAATTGGTCAAGATGAGAATGAAGCACTTATGTCATTCCATCAAGCTGATAGCCAAGAGAGTGATATTAATATGCTCGAAGGTGATAGCAATACATTTTCTATAATTCATAGACCCACTAGAAGGAATTATTAATTATGGGTGGTGTTGTTTCACAATCTATTCCTAACTTCTTAAATGGTATGTCTCAACAGACACCTACTCAAAGAGGTATTAATCAAGGAGCAGACCAAGTAAACTTGCAGAATAGTTTCTGTCTCTTATACACATCTGACGCTGCCGACGAAGAGGATAGTG
>OLHW01000074.1_pt1 | contig 7974 bp, 12 predicted proteins | sample 1609531 | NCBI WGS metagenome assembly OLHW01 (sample SAMN05416868, study PRJEB24817) | seawater metagenome | isolation source: Sea water | place: Canada:Atlantic | collected 2013-11
GGAGATGTGTATAAGAGACAGATATCAAACCAGCAAAGAAAACTAATGTGAAGTATGATTCTCACATGAAAGTTATGGCTCCTACCATTAAGGCAGAGGGTAGAGCATTGGCTGGTGTTCTTTCTACTATCAGAGCCAAGAATGGAATGGGAACTGTAACAGCCAAGGGAGCTGATAAACTACAGGCTAAGAAAGAGAAGACCATGGGTGAAGAGATGAGTGTCAAGGACCAGATGAGAATCTCCCGTGAGGCCGCCAAGAATCGTAATCCTAATCCTGATCATAAAGCAATTCGTGGCAAGATGTTGAAGAAGTCCCTTCCTAAGGATAATAGAACTGACGCACAGAAGATGACTGATGCTACTGGACCCAGACCTGGATCTAACTACAGAGGAGACTGATGCAAGTTGGAACTGGAGGATTTACTAATAATTCTCCTGCACGGGGACCAGTTGCTGGTATAGACACAAAGTTGTTCAAGGGAGAAGATGATCTTTTAGATCAAGACTATCAGACCCCTGGACAATCAGGTCAAGCCAAGTGGAGATTTTCTAATGTTTATCCTGTTCAGAGGGTAGGGTTACAAGATGTTGATGCAATGGTTGACGCATCTAAAGAGTATGTTAAGATAGTAGATGAGTCGGCCTATCGTCGTATTCGTCAGGTCTTTAATGAAGTGAGGTTAGAACAAAAGATGAAAGAAAATTACGATTCTAAACGTGAAAAAAGACTTGATGATGAAGAGAGGAGACACAAAGAACAAGATGACAGAATGAAGTATGGTAAGAAACGTTTCAACCAATACCAAAAAGATTCATTGAGACCTGGTGAGGTCAAAAGGTATGACAAGATGAAGAAGAAGTGGGTCTCAAATAAAGATTGATTTATATATAGTGTAGTTATGAATTATTACTATGCTATCCTTTCTACTACCACTAGCGGCAAAAATTATCAAAGATGCTGTTGCAAACATTCCAGAGAATGAAGAACTGGGTGAGAAAATGGTTGAGATCTGTCTTGTTATTCTTTCTAAGGCAGTTAAGCTGACTAAGACTGATATGGACGATCAACTTCTTGAGGTTGTCACAAAGGCAATAAATAATAGAGAAGAATGATACATGAACCCCCTATTAGGGGTTCTATTTTTTTATAAATATTTACTAACATAACAAAGTTTATTAAGGCAAAAACATGGCACTTTGGGGAAATAACGACGCAGTGGGCTCTGTTGGAGCCGTTTCATTGGATTATGATACGCGAGTAGTTACAGGAAATGGTACTACCTTTGGTCAGACTGGTGCAGCTCAGGAGGGTGATGTTATTCGTTTTGGTACGAAAGCAACTACTTACTTCGGTGATGCAGTAATCGTTTCGATTGCAGGTACTCAATCACTTACTATTGGTTCTACCGCGGCTATGAGTGGAGCTGCACTTGGTAATGTTCAGTATGGTATAAGTCAACTTCCAAAATCCACTATTGGTGACTCTACCTACTCTAAGAAAGGCACACCATCTGGTGACTCATTTGTGTATGGTGTAGCTAATGCTGGAGGAGTGATTCCTTCATATCAAGTCACAGCAGAAGGTTGGGTTGGTGTTACCACTTATAATGATTACCAAGGAAACCTGAGAGTTAAGAAAGAGACCCTAGTTGCCATGTCCGGTATTACTACTGGAACAACCGACTATCCTACTAACGCATGATAAATGATATTTAATGAATTGAACGCAGATAACTTTCTGCTATTCGCTATTAAAAATTATGAGAATCCTCAGGCAGTCAGTGTTGATGACTTTGAAAAAGACTTAAACATCTTTAGATACATCAAACGACTCCTGAGGAAATATAAAAATGGTTCAGGTTTGAAGGTTCATCTTCTAATAAACCATTTTATTATTCTTTATAATATCTTTGGAGATGCTGCGACACCCATGCTTTTCTTTAAGCTGGATGAGGATTTGTGGCCTTCATTGAAGGCTTTTGTCTTATTCTTAGATAGATTACCAGATTACCCAAGAACATCTTTGCATGAACTTGAGGTAGATGAATATTGTTTAGAAGAACTCAGAGGTATTACTGATGGAAAGGGGGAAAATTGATAGGGTAATCGATGCATTTCGATCTGCCATGTATCAAGAGTTCAGTGTAAGTGAAGAGGGAATGGTAGCTAATCCTCCCGGTGGATCCGGTGGGTTTAGTGGATCTTCTGATGCAAAAGGACCAACTGCTGGTTATGATAAACCAATGAAGTTTGATGGTCGTAATAAATTCGTGAGAAAAGCTATTAGTGATTTGATGAGTAGAAAGGAAAAAAGAGAAAGTAGAAAAAATAAAAAGAAAGCACTAGAGTTTAACCCCTACTTTAAACCGCAAGATGGACGATCAAGTTAAGTTGGCTATCCTGCAACAGAGAGTTGATGATATTAAACCTCTCTTGGACAAATTAGACCTGACTATTGAAAAATTGAGTGAGGTAAATACAACAGTTAGCAGAATGCTTGCTGTCCATGAAGAAAGATTATCAAAGTCAGAAGAGATTGACTCCGTATTATTTGCTAAGATTGACGAACTCCGTGATAAAATGGACTCAGATCATAACAGTGTGTTGTCAAGACTACAGGATCTAGAGAAAAAGGTTTGGGTTGCTATTGGGTGCGTAGTAGCTGTGTCTTTTATAGCACAAACTAATTGGTTCGACTTGACTCCACCATCAGAAGTTGGTAAAATAACGAGTAGTTATATCAAGTGATATGGATTTTATTGATGTCAAATACATCAATTTGATCTCCTCAAGACTTTCTAAGTTCAAACGAATAAAGCCAAAGCTTTATAACTTTCGGTGTCCCATATGTGGTGACTCCCAGAAGAATAAGAACAAAGCTAGAGGTTTTCTTTATCAGGTTAAGAACAACACTAATTTCAAATGCCACAACTGTGGTATCAGTGTTTCGTTTGCCAATTTTCTAAAAGATTTAGATCCTCAAACTTACAAACAATACACTTTTGAGAAGTTTAAAGAAGGTAATACTGGTAAGAACTTTGTAACAGAATCACCTGAAGATATGTTTAGTAAGATGAGGAACACTAAACCAACATTCAAGAAGAAGATTGTTATCGATCTTCCTTCTGCGTTTAGTGTTGCTTTATCTAAACATTATTTGGAATCTAGAGCCATCCTGAGTGGGAACTTTTATTACGCAGAAAACTTTCAAGAGTTTGTCAATAGTATTAAACCAGGTTCCTTTGAACATCCTAAGTTTGGTGAAGCTAGAATTGTAATTCCTCTTGTCAGGAATGAAAAACTTATTGGGTTACAGGGCAGAGCCCTATCTACAAACCCTGTTAAATACTTAACCGTTATGTTGGATGAGGATGCCCCAAAGATCTATGGAACTGATGAGATTGACAAATCCCTTCCGGTTTATATTACAGAGGGACCATTCGACTCTACGTTCATTCGCAACTCGGTTGCTATGTGTGGAGCTGATGTTGATGTCGTCAGTTGCGGGATTAGTAATCCTGTCTGGATATATGATAACGAACCACGCAACGCCCAAATCACCAGAAGAATTGAACAAACAATTGATCAAGGAGATAGAGTCGTTATCTGGCCCTCCAATATTCGGGAAAAAGACATAAATGATATGGTCTTAAGTGGACATAAAGTTCAAGAGATTGTAGACAAAAACACCTACAAAGGATTAGAAGCAAAACTAAAATTTACTACTTGGAAAAAGGTATGAGTAACGGTACAAAGGTTCAGAAGAGAGATGGTCGTGTTGAATCACTTGACCTGGATAAGATGCATCTTATGGTTGAGGAGGCGTGTGATGGCCTATCAAATGTGTCTGCTAGTCAGGTAGAGATGACATCTGGTATTCAGTTCTATGATGGTATCACTACTGCTGAGATCCAAGAGATCCTTATTAAGAGTGCCAGTGACCTGATTGACCTGGATCACCCCAATTATCAGTTCGTAGCAGCAAGGCTCCTCCTGTTCTCTCTCAGGAAACAGTTGTATGGTGGTAGAAGAGAGATGCCTTCTTTGATTGATCACATCACTAAATTGGCATACGATGACCACTATGATAGGGATATCTTTACAAAGTATTCACAAGAAGAGATTGAGAAGGTAGAAACTTTCATTGACCACGATCGTGATTTCTTATTCACATATGCTGGTCTGAGACAGGTTGTGGATAAATACCTAGTACAAGATAGGAGTGTTGGAAAGGTACACGAAACTCCTCAGTTCATGTACATGATGATTGCATTGACAATCTTTCGTGAGTATCCAAAGGAAACAAGACTTTCATACGTTAGAAGATACTACGATGCCATCTCAAAACACAGACTCAACATCCCAACGCCAATCATGGCGGGTGTCAGAACTCCCTTACGCCAGTTTGCGTCTTGTGTTCTGGTTGATGTTGATGACACCTTGGATAGTATTTTTAGTTCTGATATGGCCATTGGCCGTTATGTCGCACAAAGGGCTGGCATCGGTATCAACGCTGGCAGGATCCGTGGGATCAACAGTAAAATCAGGGGCGGAGAAGTACAGCACACTGGCGTTGTTCCTTTCCTTAAAAAGTTTGAATCAACTGTACGATGCTGTACACAAAATGGGATTCGTGGTGGCTCAGCAACAGTCCACTTCCCCATCTGGCACCAAGAAATCCAAGACATCATCGTCTTAAAGAACAACAAAGGCACAGAAGACAACAGGGTACGGAAACTTGACTACTCAATCCAAATTTCAAAGATTTTCTACGAACGTTTCATTGCGAATGGAGAGATTAGCTTGTTCTCACCGCACGACGTACCGGGTCTGTATGATGCCTTTGGTACTGACGGGTTCGATGATCTATATGTTAGTTTTGAACGAGATGAGTCTGTTCCAAGAAAGAGTATTAAAGCACAAGAACTGATTCTAGACATTCTCAAAGAAAGGGCAGAGACAGGTCGTCTGTATCTGATGAACATTGATCACTGTAATAGTCACTCTTCTTTCAAAGATAAGATTGAGATGAGTAACCTGTGTCAAGAGATCACTCTCCCCACATATCCTTTATCACATATTGATGACCAGGTTGGTGAGATTGCACTGTGTATTCTCTCAGCAGTCAACGTTGGTAAGATTAAGTCTGATGAGGAACTAGAAGACCTCTGTGACCTAGCTGTGAGAGGTCTAGACGAGTTGATTGACTATCAAGACTATCCAATCATCGCAGCAGAACTTGCAACCAAGGCAAGAAGGTCTCTGGGTATTGGTTATATTGGATTGGCACACTACCTGGCAAAGTTGGGTTACTCTTATGATTCACAAGAAGCCTGGGATGCTGTTCATGGACTCTCTGAGTCCTTCCAGTATTATCTTCTAAAAGCCTCTAATCAGTTGGCTAAGGAGAAAGGTCACTGTGAATACTTTGGACGTACCAAGTACTCTAGTGGAACACTTCCTATCGATACATATAAGAAAGATGTAGATGAACTAGTATCAACGGAGTTGCAACATGATTGGGATATGCTTAGGAATGATATCCTCGAACACGGTCTCAGGAACTCAACACTGTCCGCACAAATGCCATCGGAAAGTAGTTCCGTTGTGTCAAACGCAACTAATGGAATCGAACCTCCTCGGGGATACTTGTCCATTAAGAAGTCCAAGAAAGGGCCTCTTAAGCAGATTGTTCCACAGTATGCCTCATTGAAGAATAATTATACTCTTCTGTGGGATATGAAAGATAATGGTGGATACATTAGAATTGTAGCTGTGATGCAAAAGTTCTTCGATCAGGCTATTAGTGGTAATTGGAGTTATAATCCAGAGAACTATCCTGACAATGAAGTTCCTGTTTCCCAGATGGCAAAGGATTTTCTCACAACTTATAAATATGGTTGGAAGACATCCTACTATCAGAACACTCACGATTTAAAATCTGATGAAGTGGATGAAGAGCCGCAGTCGAAGTTAGATGAATTGTTATTAGAACTATCACAAGCCGAGGAGGGAGAGTGTGAATCCTGTGCAGTTTAAAGTTTCACCAGTAGGTGACAAAGATATTATGAATCAAGTGAAAGGTATGACGGTGTTTAACACCGAGGTACATGATGCTAAGAAACAACCAATGTTCTTTGGTAAACCTTTGGGAGTCCAGAGGTATGATTCTTATAAGTATCCGGTGTTTGAAAAACTTACTACACAACAACTTGGATACTTCTGGAGACCAGAAGAAGTTTCACTACAGAAAGATAGAGGAGACTATCAGTCTCTCCGTCCAGAACAGAAACATATCTATACTTCTAATCTGAAGTATCAGATCATGTTGGATTCTATTCAGGGTCGTGGACCTGGTATGGCATTTATTCCATACTGTTCTCTGCCCGAACTGGAAGCATGTATGGAAGTATGGGGATTTATGGAGATGATCCATAGTCGTTCCTACACCTACATCATTAAGAACATTTACTCTAATCCAGCTGATGTGTTGGATAAAATTGTCACAGATCAAAAGATCCTAGATCGTGCTAAGAGTGTTACAGAGTCATATGATGACTTCATCAACACTGCACAAGTCTGGGGAACTACTGGTATGTGGTCTGCAGATTTTAGAGGATCCCCATCAACTGAGTATGAAATCAAGGAAGTCAAACGTAAGCTTTATAGAGCAGTCGCCAACGTTAATATATTGGAGGGGATACGTTTCTACGTTTCTTTTGCTTGTAGTTTTGCTTTTGGTGAACTTAAGCTTATGGAAGGATCCGCAAAGATCATCTCCCTTATTGCAAGAGACGAAAACCAACACCTTGCCATCACCCAAAACATTCTGAATAAGTGGAAGAGTGGTGATGATCCTATGATGAAACAGATCGCCAAGGAAGAAGAGGAGTGGGTCTATGCAATGTTTGACAGAGCTGTGAATGAGGAGAAGGCTTGGGCTGACTATCTGTTTAAGGATGGTTCTATGATTGGTCTGAACGACACCCTATTGCAACAGTATGTTGAGTGGATCGCCAACAGACGTATGAAGGGTATAGGATTGAAGCCAGTCTATGATGTTCCTGCCAAGAACAACCCCCTCCCCTGGACTCAACACTGGATCTCCTCGAAGGGGCTACAAGTGGCACCACAAGAAACTGAAGTTGAATCTTATGTCGTCGGTGGAATCAAACAAGATGTACAAAAAGACACTTTCTCAGACTTTAAACTCTGAGATAGAAGGGAGATACCCCTATAATAAATCTCTTTTGTCTTATAAGAGGTGGTCTGATAGTCTCAGGCCACCTTTTCGTGGTATGGCACATAAGGTATTGAAGAGATCTTTAGAGTGGTGGTATGAGAAACCCATCTATCTACATCCTTTACCTATGAATGAACAGATTAAGAATGTAAGAAAGACTTATGGTAAATCTCAATACCCTTCTAATGAAGATAGAGCCACCAATTATGTGTGGACGGGTGATGGAGATTGGCACAGATAAATATCGTAGTTGATTACATTATGTGTGTGACTACGAGAACCCCTGGACCTTTCTGGAGAGACCTTTTACTAGTGATGATGTTAACGACTTTTATGGGTTTGTGTATCTCATTACCAATCTCACAAACCAACGACTCTACATTGGGAGAAAGGTTTTTTGGTTCCACAGAAAACCTCCAGGAAAGAAAAGAAGAGTAAAGAAAGAGTCAGATTGGAAAGTGTACTATGGTTCCTCTGACGAACTGAAAGCAGATGTTAAACTCCTTGGGACTCATATGTTTCGTAGGGAGATCCTTTCACTGCACAAAACTAAAGGTAAAACAAATTTTGCTGAGACTGAGGCATTATTCAAGAACAATGTTCTTACAGAATCTATGCCTGATGGTACTCCCAAGTACTACAATTCCAACATTATGAATCGTTATTATCGTAAAGATTACTTTGAGATTTGACTGAGATACATAATACTGTTATAATACTTAAGATTTT